>JAEEGL010733500.1_pt1 | contig 11541 bp, 8 predicted proteins | sample 9134231 | NCBI WGS metagenome assembly JAEEGL01 (sample SAMN16246548, study PRJNA631951) | gut metagenome | biome: gut microbiome; feature: rumen; material: fiber-attached | host: Bos | place: Iran: Karaj | collected 2018-10 | reverse complement strand
CCAGTACGCCGGGACCGAAGACCAGTCCGGCGAATCCGGCCAGCAGGCTCGGCGGGATGAAGAGCCGCTGCAGCCAGGTCAGCCGGGCCCGCGCCCATTTCCCGAGGAGGAGGAAGGCGGAGATGATGCCGATATCCGTCAGCAGCGTCCAAGGCGTGAATTCCATAGGGCTATTTCAGTCGGTCGACATAGGCTTCGAACAAGGGGAGCCAGAAGGGATCGTCCTCCACCATCTTCTCCGGGTGGAACTGGACGGCGATGACGCCGGGGGCCTCATAGGCCTCGATGACGCCGTCCGGTGCACGGGCGGTGACACGGACGCCCGGAGCCGGGTCCTTGACGGCCTGATGGTGGAAGGAATTGACTTCCAGAGAGTCCTGGCCGTATAACCGATAGAGGAAACTGTCTTTCTCCACCCCGATCTTGTGCATGGCCCCGCCGCTGTGGCGGAGGGAATCCGGGACCTGCGTGGGAATGTCCTGGATCAGGGAGCCGCCCATGGCGACGTTCATCATCTGGTGTCCCCGGCAGATGGCGAGGATGGGCTTCCCGGAGGCCAGGGCCGCTTCGGCGAGCAGGAAATCGCTGTTGTCGCGGATGGAGTCGACATAGACGGTTTCATTCCAGACTTCTTCGCCATAGCGGGAGGGATCGACGTCTTCCCCGCCGGAGAAAACGATGCCGTCCAGTTGCTCCAGCAAGTCGCGGGCGACTGCCGGATCCGAGACTGTCGGAAGGATGACAGGCAGGCCGCCGGCACGGGTGATGGCATTGGTATAGGTCTTGGCCAGGTTGGTGCCGCCGGAGGCGCTCCGTGCGCAACTGATGCCGACCAGGGGACGTTGCTCCCGGTGGCAGGCGGCCAGTGCGAGAACGGTCAGGAGTAGGGGAATGATGCGTCTCATGGAATCAGGATTTCGTAGGTTTTCTTGCTCTTGTTGGTCAGTTTGTCGGAACGGAGCCAGAGATTGGCCCCTTTCAGGCGGGCGTAGGTCGTCCCGTGCTTCTCTGCGAAATCGACGAGGTTCTCGATGGGACCGGAGACCGTAACGGTCTTGCGCGGAGCGACATAGGGATACCGTTCGTCCATGGGGACGTCGAAGCCGAAAGCGGCGGGATGCTCGAAGAACATTTTCATCGCCAGCAGACGGAACATGTAGCGGGAGGTCTCTTCGGGCAGCCAGAGTTCCAGGGCGTTGGTCTGCCGCTGGTCGGTCAGCCGTTTGCGGATGCCGGCCTGACCGGCATTGTAACTGGCGGCGACCGTCATCCAGTTTCCGAATCTGTCCAGGGCGTCTTTCAGGAACTGACAGGCGGCAACCGTTTCTTTTTCAATGTTGTAGCGCTCATCGACCTCGGTACTGACCTCCAGTCCGTATTGCGAAGCCGTCGCCCGGGTGAACTGCCAGAGCCCGGCGGCTCCGGCCGAAGAAAGGGCCTTGGGGTCGAGGTTGCTCTCGATGGCCATCAGGTATTTCAGATCCTCCGGGATGCCATACTTTTTCAGGATCGGGACCAACTGCTCGAAATACCGCCTGGAACGCTTGAGGATCAAGGTGGTATTGGTGTGCATGTAGGTATAGGAAATCAGTTCCCGGTCCATCCGTTCCTTGTAGTCCGGCCGGTCGAAGCGGATGGTGTCACCGGCGAAGACCATGTAAACGGGCACGACGGGTGCCTGTTTGTGCAGGATTTCGGCACCATACGGCTCCTGGGCTGCGGCGGAAACGGCAAGGAAGGCGAGGCAGAGGACGGAGAGGAAATGCTTCATGGGGAGGATCGTTTTCGCGAAGATACATAAAAACCCCGTGATTTCCGCGCGTGCATAAAAGGAAAATAGGAACGTTTTACATTTGGAGATGCCGCAGAATCTCTCTATTTTCGCCATGCAGGCCGTCTTTCCCCCTTTTCCGGACGGTTTGCGGACTTGACAAAAGACGTGTACCATGACAGAACGGTTCCTGAAGCAGGCGCAATTCGCCTCGATGGAGGATTTCCGGAAGAATTTCCGGCTCAAGGTCCCCCGTAATTTCAATTTCGCATACGACGTGATGGATGTGTGGGCGGAAGAACAGCCCGACAAACCCGCGCTCGTATGGGCCAATGACAAAGGCCGCAGCACCCAGTATACCTTCGCCGACCTCAAGCGCCTGACCGACCGGGCCGCCTCCTATTTCCGTTTCCTCGGCATCGGGAAAGGAGACATGGTCATGCTCATGCTCAAGCGCCGTTACGAATGGTGGATCTGTATGCTGGCCCTGCACAAGATCGGTGCGATCGCCATCCCGGCGACCCACCTGCTGACCAGCCTGGACATCGTCTACCGCATCGAACGTGCCCGCATCCGCGCCATCGTCTGCGCCGGCGAACCTTACATCCTGAATCATATCGTCAAGGCCGTCGACCTCTGCGGGGGCGTCGGCCGTACGGTCCGCACCCTGATCAGCATCGGACCGGAAGTGCCGGAAGGTTTCCACGATTTCCATTCGGAGTGGCGGTCTGCCCCGCCGTTCCGCCGTCCGGAGTCGGTCAATACCAATGATGACATCATGCTGATGTATTTTACCAGCGGGACGGCGGGCGAGCCCAAGATGGTGATCCATGACTACCGTTATCCGCTGGGGCATCTGGCGACGGGCGCATTCTGGCACAACCTCGGTCCGGACAGCCTGCACCTGACCATCGCGGATACCGGCTGGGGCAAGGCGGCCTGGGGCAAGATGTACGGCCAGTGGCTCGCGGGAGCGGCCCTGTTCGTCTATGACCATGACCGGTTCAAGGCGGATGACATGCTCCGCATGATCAGCCGGTACCGGGTCACGTCCCTGTGCGCCCCGCCGACCATTTTCCGTTTCCTGATCCAGGAAGACCTGGACCGGTACGACCTGTCTTCGCTCCAGTGGCTCTGCACCGCCGGAGAAGCCCTGAACGGCGCGGTCTACGATACGATGCTGGCCAAGACCGGCCTGAAGATCCATGAGGGCTTCGGCCAGACCGAGACGACCTTGCTGCTGGGGACGTTCCCCTGGATGGAACCGAAGCCGGGCAGCATGGGCGTCCCGTCCCCGCAATATTCCATCGCGCTGCTGGGTCCCGACGGCCGCCGCGTGCGTCGTGGAAAGGTAGGGGAGATCTGTATCAAGACTTCCCGCGGCATCCCGCCCGGCCTGTTCCGGGGCTACCTGAACGAGGACCTGAAGACGGATGCGGTCTGGCACGACGGGTATTACCATACCTGCGACCAGGCCTGGCAGGACAAGGACGGGTATTATTGGTTCGTGGGCAGGAACGACGACATCATCAAGTCTTCCGGTTATCGGGTGAGTCCCTTCGAGGTGGAGAGCATCCTGATGATGCATCCCGCCGTGCTGGAATGTGCCGTGACCGGCGTTCCGGACGAGGTCCGCGGCTACGTCGTCAAGGCCAGCATCATCCTGACGGATGCTTACAAGGCGAAGGCGGGGCCGGCGCTGGCAAAGGAAATCCAGACGTTCGTCAAGTCGACGACCGCCCCGTACAAGTATCCGCGTGTCGTGGAATTCGTTTCCGAACTGCCGAAGACCATCAGCGGCAAGATCCGCCGGAACGAGATCCGCCGGAAAGGTTAGCAGGTTTCCGACAGATCCCGCAGGAAGGCCGCTTTCTCTTCTTCACTCCGGATCTGGACCATGTACATCATGTCTCCGAGGTCCGGGGCGAGGGCTGCCGGAATCCGGTCGCACATGACCATCCGGTCCCCCCACATCCGAAGGACCTCATCATGGCTGCGGACATAGGCCCGGCCGTCGCGGCGCCCGTAATAGACGCACCAGTGGTCGTCTCCGCTCTCCGGGAGCAAGCGTTTGCCGGACGTCACCATGTCCGCCCAGATCGTATAGACGTCGGTCGAATGGGCGTAGTCCATCATGTCCGGGGTGTATCCGCCGGCCGGCCGCATGTTCGTTTCCAGCCCGACGAAATCTCCCTTGGCGCCGAGTCCCTTACGGTCCCGGTCGAGGCGGAAGAATTCGAAGTGCACAAACCGGCTTTTGACGCCGAAGGCCTTGAGGGTGGCCCGGCCGCGTTCCCGGAGTTGCTCCGGAACGGACGGAAGGACCTCATAGGAGATATCCAGCCGCTGGTTGACGACGTCCATCATGGACGGCGGGAAGTGGCCGGAAGACTCGAAAAGCGGACGGCCGTGGCCGTCGCAGATGGCGTCATAGGAATAGATGTCACCCGTGACGAATTCCTCCATCACGTAAGGGACGGCCGGTTTCGCGGCGAAGAACGCTTCCAGTTCTTCCGGATTGCCGATCTTGTAGGTCGCTTCCGCACCCACGCCGATCTCGGGCTTGACGATGACCGGATAGCCGGTCTGCTTGAGGAAGGCCCGGGCGGATTCCAGGTCTGAGACCTTGTGCTGGCGGGCCGTGGGGATGCCTCCCTTTGCATAATAGATCTTCTGGGCGGCCTTGCTCTTGAAGCGTTCGATGCCTTTCGCCTGCACGCCGGTGGTGACGTTGAAATCGGTGCGCAGCCGGGCGTCGAGTTCCAGCCAGAATTCGTTGTTGGACTCGATCCAGTCGATCTTGCCGTATTTGAAGGAATAGTAGGCAACCGCCTTGAACACAGTTTCATAGGATGCGAGGCTGTCGACCCGGTAATATTCGTTGAGGGATGCCTTCAACATGGGATCGAGGCCGTCATATGGAGCGTCTCCGATGCCCAGGACGGTAACGCCGCGCTGGCGGAGGCGGTCGCAGAAGTTCCAGTACGTCTGCGGGAAATTCGGGGAAATAAAGATGAAGTTCATTCTATTGCATTCAGTCGGCGAACCGCATCTCGTCGAAGAGATAGGCGGCATGGCCGATATATTCGATATTGAAGAGTAAGTAGCGGATGTCCAGGGAGATGTTGCGGCAAATCTCCGGGTCGAAGACGATGTCGCTCATGGTGCCTTCCCAGACGCGGTCGAAGTTGATGCCGATCAGGTTGCCGTCGGCGTTGATGACCGGGCTGCCGGAGTTGCCGCCGGAAGTGTGGTTGGTCGCCAGGAAGCAGACCGGCTGGTCCTCATGGCCGCCTTCGGCGTAAATGTCCCGCAGGGTCTGGGGAATGTCGTAGTCGAAGATTTCCGGGTTGTCCTTCTCGATGATGCCCTTTAGGGTGGAGACCGGACGGTACCAGACGGCGTCGGCCGGGGCATAGCCCTCGACATGGCCGTAAGCCACGCGGAGCGTCAGGTTGGCGTCGGGATAGAAGGCCTTGCCGGGCTCGAATTCCATCTGTCCCTGCATGTAGTCGCGGTAGGCGAGGTTGATCTCGCTGCCGGTCCGGTTGATGACCGGGCGGAGGTCATTGTAGTACCACTGGTAGAACGCGTTGTACATCTCCCAGGCCGGGTCGGCGGAGACCTTTTCGCGGTCCGCCTCGGTCAGGGCGAGCACACGGTTCTTGTCGGTGAAGAGGGTCTTGGCAAAGAAATCGTCCCTCCAGGCCTCCACGCTGCCGTATTTCGCGAGTTGCTCCTTGTAGAATGCCGGTTGGAAATCCGGGGACAGATTCTCTCCGAACGCCTTCATCAGGACCACGAAGACCTCCTCGTCGATGGGCTGGTAGTAGTCCTTGAAGAACGATTCCGTGTAGTCGTCCTTGCGGGCCTTGTCGCCCAGGTAGCCGCGGACATTGGAAGCGAGCTGCAGCAGTTCGATCGGCCGGGCGGCTTCGGTATAGTATTCATAGGCACGGTAATAGGGTTCCCGCTCGGCATACAAGGCTTCGAGTTTCTCGATCAGGCCGTCGTAGCGGGTACCCTTCGCCCACTTCTTGAAGCGGGCCTCGTACGCCTTCTTTTCGGCCACGGTGTTCATCTTGGCGATACCCTTGGCCTCGCCCTGCCATTTCTTCCAGGCGTTCGCAACGGACGCGCTCTTGGAAGAATACTGGATGCGGACGGCCTGGCTCTCAGCCATGTATTTCTTGATGATGTCCAGGCGCAGGGTGCGGAGGGCGATTTTCTGGGGATCGGAGATTTCACCCACATAGCGGACATCGTCGGAGGTGACATACTCCTTGGTGCTTCCGGGGCAGCCATAGACGAATGTGAAGTCTCCGTCCTTCACGCCGGCGCGGGAAATGGTGAAGAATTTCTTCGGGCGGTAAGGGACATTGTCCGGGCTGTAGTCGGCCGGGTTGTTGTCCTTGTCGGCATAGATGCGGAAGATGGAGAAATCGCCGGTATGGCGGGGCCACATCCAGTTGTCGGTGTCGCCGCCGAACTTGCCGATGGAGGACGGCGGTGCGCCGACCAGGCGGACATCCCGGTATACCCTGTAGACGAACAGGAAATACTGGTTGCCGTAGTAGAGGGCTTCGACGCTGGCGCGCAGGCCCTTGCCTTCGGCCGTGGCCGCTTTCACCAGGGCCTCGGAGTTCTCCCGGACCAGGGCGGCGCGCTCCTCTTCCGTCATGGACGGCTTGCAGCCCTTGAGAATGGCGGCGGTGACATCTTCCATCCGTTCCAGGAAACTGACGGTCAGTCCCTTGTTCGGCAGTTCCTCGCTCCGTTTCATGGCCCAGAAACCATCTTTCAGGTAATCGTGCTCGACGCTGCTGTGCTGCTGGATCTGGCTGTAGCCGCAGTGGTGGTTGGTGAAGAGCAACCCTTCGGCGGAAACCAGTTCGCCGGTGCAGCCCGAGCCGAACAGGACGACGGCATCCTTGAGGGAGGCCTGGTTGACACTGTAGATGTCTTCGGCGGAAAGTTTGAATCCTTTGGCCTGCATGTCGGCGATGCGTTGGGAGATCAGCGCGGGAAGCCACATGCCTTCGTCTGCCTTGAGCGGCTGGATGGCGGCCAGCAATACGGCCACGAGAAGAAGTGTTCTTTTCATGAAGTCAGATGGTTTGTCGGGGTCGAATATACGCATTTTTTGGGATTGTTGGCTTTTAAGTTGATAAGATAATTGTATATTTGCATACTATAGAAAACCGCATATGTCTCAGAAATCCGAGCCCATGCTGAATATCCATTCGGAAACGATCATGGAGCAGTATCGTTCGATGCTGCCCTGGTTGGAAGATATGGCTGATGCCCTGACCGAGAAACTCAAGCATTATTTCGAGGAGGTCGGGCTGGTCGTGGCCGGGCTGGAACACCGGGTCAAGTCGGAGGCATCCCTGGCCGGAAAGTTGGAACTGAAGGGAGACAAATACACGGATATCTTCGACGTGACGGACATCATCGGCCTGAGGGTCATTACTTTCTATGCCGAGGACGTGGACCGTGTCGCTTCCCTCATGGAACGGCATTTCGAGATCGACTGGGAGAATTCCGTGGACAAGCGGAAGGCGCACGAAATAGACAGTTTCGGCTACCTGTCCCTGCACTACATCTGCCGGATCCCGGCTTCGCAATACAAGAAGAGAGGCCATCCCGAACTGAACAAGATGCGGTTCGAGGTCCAGATGCGTACCGTCCTGCAGCACGCCTGGGCCAACATGAACCACGACACGGGCTACAAGTCCGGCGTGGACGTTCCCAAGATTTACCTGCGCCAACTCAGCCGGCTGGCAGGCATCCTGGAACTGGTCGACGACGAATTCGGCCGGCTTCGCACGGAAATCGCCGATTACCGCCGCCGGATGCAGCAACTGGTCGCTTCCGGACGCCTGGAGGAAGTCGCGCTGGACGGCGACACGTTCCGGGCCTATCTGGAGGCGGAACCGTTTGAATCCCTGAACCGCAGGATCGCGGCGCTCAACCAGGCCGAGATCATGCCAGTGTCCCTGATGAATTTCCTGCCGCTGCTGCAGCGGCTGGATTTCAAGACGCTCGGCGACGTGGATTCCCTGGTCCGCACGTACTCCGAAGCGGCTTTCCAACTGGCCCGTTACCAGTTGAGCCTCTCCGACATCGATATCGTTTCTTCGTCTGTAGGTCCGCAGAACCTGATCCTGGCTTATCTCCTGCGCCAGGGAAGCGGCGTGGCCGGCGTGCGGTTCATGCTCGACACGCTCAACGGTCCCTCGGAGAACAATGAAGTCATGGCAGAGTTTTTGGTAAGACAGGCACAGGACCTGCCGTTCATGCATGAATGACCGCTTATGGCGAACCATCCGATGAATACCGAACTGCTGGACCGTGCGATCATTTACGCGGTCGGGGCGCATGCCGGAACGGAGCGTCGGGGCAAGCATTTCCCCTATATCGTCCATCCCATGGAGGCGATGGCCGTCGTGGCCACGCTGACCGACGACCAGGAACTGCTGGCTGCGGCGGCCTTGCATGACGTGGTGGAAGACACGGAGATTACCGTGGAGGAGATCCGTGCCGCTTTCGGAGACCGGATCGCCGACCTGGTGGCGGCGGAGAGCGATGACATGGAGGATGGTGTCAGCGAGGAGGACAGTTGGCGAAGCCGGAAGCAGACGGCCATCGACCGCCTGGCAAAAGCGCCGCTGGACGTGAAAATGGTGGCGATGGGCGACAAGTTGTCGAACATGCGGGCCATCGCCCGGGACTATGCCGTCCGGGGAGATGAACTGTGGAACCTGTTCCATGTCAAGGACCGCGCCTCGCATGAATGGCATTACCGCGGCCTGGCGGATTCGCTCCGCGCATTGTCCGGTACGCCCGCCTTTACTGAATTTGAACAATTGATAGATGACGTGTTCGGCCGATGATTGAACCGATTAAGACATCGCTTGATGATTACGTGCAGCCCGGCGGTGGATTCAATGGCGAAAGCTATGACCACAAGACCGAGCCGGACGTGATGCTGAAACTGTATTTTCCGGGCAAGATCCAGCAGCCGCTTGACGAGATGCTGCTCGCCCGGAAAGTATATGACATGGGAATTCCGACGCCCGAGCCGGGCGATTACGTCGTGACGGAGGACGGACGCTACGGCATCCGTTTCCGCCGTATTGCCGGGAAAGTTTCCTATGCCCGGGCGACCGGAGACCATCCGGAAAAGGCGGGGCAGTATGCCGCCGAGTTCGCGCAGATGTGCCTCCGGCTTCATTCCACGCATGTGGATACCCATGAATTTGAAAATGTGAAAGACAGGTATCTCCGCCTGCTGGCTGAGAATCCTTTCTTCTCCCATACTGAAAAGGACAAACTTGCCCGTTTCATTTCCGAAGTTCCCGATACCGACACCGCCATCCACGGCGACCTGCAGTTCGGCAATGCCATATTTGCCGGTGACAGGCGGTATTTCATCGACTTGGGTGACTTCTGCTACGGAGATCCGAAGTTCGACCTGGGCATGCTGTACCTGTGCTGCAGACTGGATAATGGTCCTTTCCTGGAAGAGACTTTCCATATGACCCGGGAGACGGCGCTCCGTTTCTGGGAGGCCTTCGTTCCTGCGTATTTCGGCCCTGACCGTCCGATTGCCGACGTCGAGGAGGAAATCCGGCCCTTCGCCGGACTGAAGACCCTGATCATCGAGCGGGACTCTCATTGCCCCAAACCTGAATTCCGGGCCGCGCTGGCCCGTATCCTAAAGTAGTTGCCATGGCTCATATTCCGACATCATTCCGTCAACTATATACCCGGCAAGGTCTCATGCTGATCCTGGTCGCGGCCATCCTGCTCGAATCCATCGGATTGGTGCAGTGGCATTTCGCCAAGAAAGGCCTTGACGAAGAAGCCACGCGGCGTGCCGAGAGCGAACTGGCCATGAACCGGCTGGAGATCGAGAAAGTCACGGGGGCGGTCGAGGCGGCCGCACGGAACACGGCCTGGGTCCTGGAAGTGATTCTTGATAACCGGGAAGACGTCTTTTCCATGCTCTCGAAGTTTATGGAGATCAATCCCAATGTGGCGGATGTCGCCGTCGCCTATGTTGCGGATTATTTCCCGGATTCCGGCAAGTGGTACGAGCCGTTGCTGGCCCGCCGGGCAGACGGGAGCATCGAGACGATGGTCCTTGGCTCCGCCGAGCATGATTATCTCAACAGCGAATGGTTTACGGCCCCCCTTGCGGATGGAGCCGGCCATTGGAGCGAGCCGTACTATGACGAAAGCGGCGGAAAGGCCATGGTCGTGACCTATTCCGTCCCCCTGAAGGACAAGGCCGTCCTGGGCGTCGACCTTTCCCTGGATTGGCTGACGGAGTTGGTTGAGAACATCAACTTGTATCCCAATGCCTACAGCACGATGACGAGCCGTGGCGGTCAGCTTCTGGCCAGCCCTGCGGAGACGCTGACGGTCGGCAAGACCCTCCGTTATGAGACGCCGCTGGAGCGGACGGGCTGGAAACTGTCCGTCGTGATTCCGGAGGACGATATCTACGGCGGTGTCAAGAAAGTCGGCCTGATCGTGACGCTCCTGCAGTTGCTGGGACTGGTGCTCCTGGCCTTGATCGTAAGGCGCACGGCGAAGGACCATTCCAAACTCGAGGCCGTCGAGGCGAGCAAGGGAAGGATCGAGAATGAACTGATGATCGCCCGCAACATCCAGATGGCCATGCTGCCCAAGGTCTTCCCGCCTTTCCCGGAGCGGTCGGACATCGACATGTACGCGGCGCTGGTACCGGCCAAGGAGGTTGGCGGCGACCTGTATGATTTCTATATCCGGGACGAACGGCTCTACTTCTGCATCGGTGACGTGAGCGGGAAAGGTGTGCCGGCCTCCCTGGTGATGGCCATGACCCGCAGTCTGTTCCGGACGGTCTCCAACCACGAGAACAGTCCTGCCCGGATCGTGACCGAGATGAACGAAAGCATGTCCGACATGAATGAAAGCAACATGTTCGTGACTTTCTTCTGCGGCGTGCTGAACCTGACTTCCGGCCACCTGCGCTATTGCAATGCCGGACACAATGCCCCGATCCTGATGACGAACGTCATGGATTACCTGCCTGTCCAGCCGAACCTGCCGCTGGGTATCCTCCCGGGCATGGCATACAAGGAGCAGGAAGCCGACCTGACATTCGACGATGCCATCTTCCTTTATACAGACGGTATCACCGAGGCAGAGAACGTGAACCACGAACAGTTCGGCGAGAGCCGGATGATGGAAGTCCTCCGCGGGCGGCGCACGGCCCAGCAGCATCTGGAAGCCGTCGAACAGGCCGTCCGGAAGTTTGTCGGAGGGTACAAGTCAACCGATGACCGCACGATGTTATTTATCCATTATATGAATAAGAATCTCCCGGATGCCACTGAGCGTCATCTTGTCCTTCACAATGACATTCAACAGATTCCGCAGTTGGCCGATTTCGTCGAGACCATCGCCGAAGAGATGCGGCTGGAGCAGAGCCTGGCCATGGGCATGAACCTGGCCTTGGAGGAAGCCGTGACCAATGTTATCCTGTATGCCTATCCTGCCGGCTCAGACGGCCTGGTGGACATCGAGGCGATCCTGCGGAAAGATTCGCTGGAATTCATCATCACGGACAGCGGCATACCTTTTGATCCCACGCAGGCACCCGTTGCGGACGTGACGCTGGATGTGGAGAAACGCCCCATCGGCGGACTCGGCATCTATCTGGTACGCACCATCATGGATGTGGTGAAATACGAACGGAAAGACGGACACAATGTCCT
>JAEEGL016770507.1_pt1 | contig 11542 bp, 14 predicted proteins | sample 9134231 | NCBI WGS metagenome assembly JAEEGL01 (sample SAMN16246548, study PRJNA631951) | gut metagenome | biome: gut microbiome; feature: rumen; material: fiber-attached | host: Bos | place: Iran: Karaj | collected 2018-10 | reverse complement strand
TCAGGATCAATGTCCTCTTTTACTTTCTCTATCTCCTTTCTTGCCATCTTCACAAATTCCTTTTTTTCTTCGTCGGACATCTCGTCCAACGCTTCCTTTTGCTCGTCGTCCATGTGCTCCTTCAAAGCATCCAGGATTTCTTTTTCTTCGCTTGTCAGCATGTTTTCTCCGTTGTTTGGGTTTGTTTTTGAGTTTATTGGAGCAATCGCTCCGTTTCAAAAGTCTCTTTGCCGCACGCCGCTACACACGCCCCCGCCACCGCCCCGAACGCAATTTTCCTCCCGCAGTCTGCCGCCTCCGGGCAACTGTTCAGGCAGCGTGACCGCGAACAAGCCGGGTGCAAGGTGATGTGCCCCGCCCGCCCGTCCCCTCCGTAAGGAAACCACGTCCCCTCGCTCCCGTGAAAATACAGCGTGACCGTCGGCGTACCAAGCATCGCCGCCAAAGGAGAAGGTCGGTACTCGGTTGTTCATCCGGGAATGCCCCGCCCATCCCATTGGACACACCCCCCGGAAACGTGTTCAATGGGATGGAACGGGATGTCAGTGTTGCTTAACCACCATTGCAATTACCGCCGATGATACAAATAAGAGCGATGATAAGACCTATTATCGTTCCAATAATTGTTCCTTTGTCTTTTCCGTCCATTTTTTACCTCTCTCACATATTTCTTTTGTTCTTGTCGGACATTCCGTCCAATGTTTTCTTTTGCATGTCGTCCAGTTGTTCCCGAATGGCATTCGGGATTGTGTTTTTCTCAGCTTGTTGGCATGGTGGTTTCTCCGTTGTTGGGGTTTGTGCTTTTGAGTTTATTGGAACAATTGCTCCGTTTCAAAAGTCTCTTTGCGGCACAGCGCCTCCCATACCTCCTCCCCCGCAAAACCAGCTGTCGTTTTCGCCTCGTTTCGTCCTTCCATCGTCTCCATCGTATCTGTCGTTTCTGTCGTCTCCATCCTTCTCCCTTGCCGAGTCTTGCCGGGCGGCCGCCCTGCCGCCCCCCGACCGGAATCACCCGACAGCCGCCAACTACAGTTCGTCGGCTCCGTCCGTGGCATCCAGCTCGATTGTCTTTTTGCCCGCTTCCTCCCGCACCTTCTTCGCGAAAACGTCCATGTCGCGGATGATTCCACCCGCACGAAACTCCAAGTTCAAACTGTGTCCTTCGTATCGACTCTCAAAAACCTGGATTTCACACCCCTCCCCACCCCAATGATATCCATGACAGTGGGTGTAGCATTCGCGTTCCTTGAATTTGATTCCAAATTTCTTTTCCATCAACCCGACCACGGCCGTCATTTCTTTCGTCCAGCTTTCTTTCGACACATTCGCGATGTCCGCCGTCAACCTCACGCCATCCAAGTGCAGCCCGACTCCTCGGTCCGCGAAAGACACGGTGGCATGCGTGAAAAGGCGAAATGGTTTGGCCAGGCGGCATGTGACTTTGTACCCATCCTCGTCACCACCATAGCACCAGTGCCCCTTCAACACCTCTCCCACAAAATTCTTATTCTTCCCCCGTAGCAAATGGCCGACTTGGCTGGGCGGCGTTCCGAGCTTGAACCCGCACAGGGATTTGATGGGGATGTCCAGCTCGTAGGCCCCTTGTTCGGCGGCCTCTTCCCGCGCGATGCGGGCCTGCTCCCACTGCTCCTCCCTCCACTGCCGATATCGTTTCTCTACCCTTGCGTTGTGAAACTGCGCACCCACAATGAAGGTTCCGATTCCGCCCACCAGAAGTCCGACGAAAATGCATCCGACGTTTGCACCGGTGAATTTTTCCGGATGTCTCACGATGTCGACAATCGTGAAGATAGCGAACAGCAATCCCAGCGGGCCGGTAATGACGGGAAGGCTGAAGAAAAGAGTCAGTATGGCAAATCCCGACGCTGTTTCCCAAAATTCGCCCCAACCCATTTGCCGTGGTTCGTTGCTCATTGTCATTCTCCTCTTTTATTCTTCGCGTTTCAACCCGCCGCGCCCTTCTCCTCACTCCGCCTTGGCCACAGGACGGAACCCGATGGGCTTGATGGGTTCGCCGAACCACTCTTTGAACCCCGGCTCTTCGCAACCGCGGCTCGCGGACCGGCACCATTCCGGCTTCGTGAACCAGATGCATCCGCCGCGGATGGCGCATTGTTCGTAAGGTCCCGCCGTCGCCGGGTCGAACGCCTTCCCCAAGGGCTCCCCGTCTTCCCAGGCATCCAGGCACCACTCCCACACGTTCCCGTGCATGTCGTAAAGCCCCCAGGCGTTCGGCCGCTTCTTCCCCACGGGCTGGGTCGATTTGAGGTCGCGGCCGTTCCACCCCATCTCCTCCAGCCTCCCGCTCCCCGCATACGGCCCCGTGCTCCCCGCCCGGCACGCGTATTCCCACTGCGCCTCCGTCGGCAGCGACAACCCCGTCCTCTTGCAGAACTCCATGCAATCGAACCAAGTGACGTATTCCACCGGCAACCGGCGTCCCTTGAAATGCGACGGATTGCCCCCCATCACGCTCTCCCATTGTTTCTGCGTCACGGGGAATTTCGCCATCCAGAACCCCTCCGTCAGCGTCACCTCATGCAACTTCTCCGAATCGTCATGCCCTTTCTCCCCTTCCGGACTCCCCATCATGAAACGCCCCGGCGGACACCACGCCATCTCCATCTTCGCCCCGCCCGGCAGCCGCAGCGTCCTCGTGGCACCAGCGCGCACCTCCTCGGAAGGACCCGTCTCCGACGCCCCTCCGGTCAACTTGTTGTAAATCATGTCAATGATTCCCACGTTGTCCTCCTTCTTGTCATCAGTCCCCGTTTTTCCCGAGAAACCGCAGGAAATTCCCCGACATCACGGCCTCCGAATACCCGTATTCGCGAGCTCCTTCGAGGTCGTTCCGGTACAACTCCTCGGCCGTTCCTTCATAACAGAGGAGAGGGGCCGGGAAATCCGTTCCGAACATCACCTGTTCCTCCACGCCCGCCGCCGCCAGCGTGGCGTAGTTCTCCGGCGGCATGAACGACGTGTCCGCGAACAGCCACGGACATTCCTGCAAGGCCCGGATGGCGTCGTCCAACGGCCGGCAGTGGGAAAGGTCCGCGCGCAGACCGGGGTGTTTCAGGAAGAACGGCAACAAATCGCTCGGGCGGCATCCGATATCTTCGCCCCCATGCACCTGGATAGGAATTCCGCGTTCTTCCAGAATGCAAAGAATCCGTTCGATGTCCTTGGACCGATCCTTTACCCAAGCCGTTTCCCGTTCGTGCAGCTTGACACCCTCCCAAATCCCGTTGTCCAAAGACTTCAGGTTCGGATCGGCGTCGTAATAACGCCCCGTCAGCCACAGAAAAGCGTGGGCTCCCGCTCCGAATGCTTCCACTGTTTCCATGGCGCTTCGCTCGACGACTTTCAACGGCACACCCGTCTGGGCATCCAGCGAGGAGAAGATGAATGCGCCGACACCGCACGTTTTGAGCAAATTGGCGACAAAACGGGGGGATGCCTCCGGTGGAATGTCTCCATTCCCCGGCATTCCAACATGGACATGGGCATCGCAGATCATGGTTTCTTTCTTGTTTCCATCATCTGCCGTTGCTTCTCGTCCACGATTTCGTGGTTGAGTTTCGCCACCTTGCAGAAGTGCTCCGCCGGCTCGAACATGTCGCCCGTTTCGTTGAAGTTCCGACACATGCACGTGGAGCAATAGTCACGGTCCCCGCACGCCGCGCACTTCGGGAAGCTCGCGCCGGTGATGGCCCGGATGCGCAACGTCTCCGGCGATTCGTTCCAAATCCACTTCAAATCGTGTTCGCGGCAGTTGCCGAGGACGACCCCGCCGAACCCCGGGCATGGATAGTAGTCGCCGTTCGCTTCGAGGCACACGCTGCTCACGCACGCGCCGCAGACCTTGCGCTTTTCCCATTCCTCCGCCGGAAGCATCTCCTCCTTTTTCGCGGGGTCGAAGTATTCGCTCTGCATCGGCACCGACCGGAAAACGATGTCTTCCAGGATCGACCGCGTCTCCGTCAAATCCAGTCGGCACGCGAGGTTGCTCGTGTCGCAATTCTGCTTCCCCATGATGATGAAGTCCGTCTGCGCGTCCATTCGCAAACTCCGTGCAAACTCCAACACCCCGAGGTAATCTCGGTAGTTCGGTTTCATCGTCGGACATGAAATCCGGCACGGCACCTGCGCTTTCCGCAGCTTCTCGATGGCCCGCTTCGTCGCCGCCCACGACCCCGGCCTCTTCGTGATGGCGTCATGGGTTTCGGGATTCATGCTGTAGAGCGACACCTGCACCGTTGCCTCCAACTCGCGCAACAGCGCCACCCGTTCGTCCGTGCAGAGCGTCAGGTTCGACAGCACCCCCACAATCAAGTCCTTTGACCGTGCATAGCGAAGAATCTTCTCGAAGTCCGGATGCAACATGCACTCGCCCCCCGAAATCGCCAGCTCGATGCCCCCCTGCGCCCGGAACTCGTCAATCACCCGGCAAATGTCCCCGAACGGCAAAAACACCGGATTGTATTCCGGGATGTAGCAGTGGATGCACCGCTCCGTGCACGCCTGCGTGATGTCCATCTGCAACTGGAAAAGCGTCGGATGCTCCGCGAACCACGCTTCCAGCACATCCTGGGGCACCTCTCCCTCCGGCCGCTCCGACGGATCGATGCGGTGCGTGTCCATCGTCTTCGGCTTCTCGGCGTCATAGGAAAACACCGGGTCCTTCGCCGCCATCTCCTCTTCCGACTTCCCTTCCAGCACCACGCCTTCCGCCAGCAGCGGTGCCAGGAACTCCTCGAAGTCCCGCTCGACCGTCTCCCGGTCCACCCCCGAGAACACGCCCCAAATCCGGTCGACGATCTCCTCCTTTTCCCTCGCCTCCCGAGTGATCCACCGCAGGAACGGTTCCGCGTCCATGAACATCTCATCCCGGCTCTTGATCCGCTCCAGCACGTACGTGAACGGCCCGTACTGCCTCACGAACGCATTCTTCGAAAGTCTCACCATCGTCATCTTTTCATCTCTCTCCGTTTTTTCCAGTTCTTTTGTGCCCTTTGTGGCCTTTGTGGCTCCCCTCTCTGTGCCTCCGTGCCTCTGTGTGAGCTTATCCTTCCCCCCTCTGCTCCCCGAACACCCGCCGCCACACCCCCGCCGCCCCGCATCGCCACGGCGTATGCCTGAACATGTCCCCCGTTTCGTTGAAATTCCGCATCGGGCACACCTTGCACCAAGCCCGGTCCCCGCACGTGGCGCACGCCCCGAAATCCCGGTTCTTGAGCGCCCGCAACCGATTCAACGCCTCGCCCGTCCACACCTCCCAAAGCGAATCCGTCCGCGCGTCCCCGATGATTGCCCCGTGGAACCCGTCGCAGGGATAGTACCGCCCCTCGGCGTCCAAATTGAGCCGCGCCTCCCCGATGTCGCAGACTTTCGCCTCCGGGAGGCACCGCTCCGGCTCGGCGCATCCTTTCGCAAACACGTCCTTGTGTGCCGAGACCAGCCTCTCCAGCTCGTCCAACGGAAGCGCATGGTCCCGGTTGGAGCAGGAGTGGTCGATGGGGCCGAAAATTTCGGCATCGGGAATCAAGTGGATGCGCCGTTCCCGTGCGAACGCCTTCAACTCTTCCACGCAACCTTTGTTCTCCTGCATGAACGGCGTGGCGATGCGCACCGGCACCCCCGCCGCCAGCAGCGCGTCGATCGCCTCCTTCGTTTTCTGGCAAGACCCCGGCACTTGCGTGATGCCGTCGTGGATGCCCTCCATCACCGCGTAGAGCGACACGTTCACGAACTGCGGTTCGACCTCTTTCAGCAGTTCGACCATCTTCCCGTCGCACAACGCCACGTTCGACATCACGACGATGTTCAACTCCAGCTCCCTCGCGCGCCCCAAAATCGCCGCAAAATCCCGGTGCAGCATGCACTCCCCGCCGGAAACAAAGACCGTCAGCCCCTGTGCCTCGCGGAACTCCTTCAGCACCTTCATGGCGATTTCCGTATCGAGAAAATGCGCGCCGCCTTTCGGCAGATAGCAGTGGACGCACCGCTCGTTGCACCCGTCGGTCAGGTCGAGATGCAGCTCCGCCGGGATGTTGTGACGGCGACAGAAGTCACCGAGAGGCGTATTGTTGTCATCTTCCTCGGGCGTCGACTCATTTTCGGCTGAGCTTTTGGGCGGGCACTTATGTTCTCCGTGTTCGTCTGAGTCATCCGATTCAACGTTTGCCATCTCCAGAAACCCATCGGTAGCAAAGGTTGTGAACAGCTCCTTCGCGTCTGGAGCGACATCCGTTCTTTCCGCTCCGAGTGTTGCCGCAATCTTCGCGACAATTTCTTCTTCGTTGGTCCATGCATGAGGAATTGGACGCAGAAATGGTTCCGCGTCTTGAAGAACAAGACATCCACCAGTTCGAGGTTGCCACACTAGTGACTCGGTGTCCGCATGGCGCAGAAAAGTCTGGGAGGCAAGGCGGAGTAGTCTCATGATTCACCGGGGTGAAGCTGCGGTGTTGAGACCTTTGTATATCTTCTGTTCAAGGGCTTCAAACCCTTCGATGATATGAGAAACTGCCCTTTTTATGGTTTTGTAGTATTTCTTGTCATCCTCATAAGCGTCCCCGATGTCGGCGGAGATTTGTTTGCCCAACCGGCAATACCGGGATTTTGTCTTGTTCTTTTTGAAAATGTTTTTTAGTTGTTCGACACCCCGCTTGTTTTGCGCCGGGATGTGCCAAAGCCCGATTTCAAAATGCCCGACCAGTCTCGCATCGTCAGAGCGGTCGGGGGCAATCCAGAAGCGGTAGGCCTCTTGGGTTCCCCATGAACCATTGGCCTCGGGCAGGGACTTGAGAATCTTGTCGATTTGGCTTGATTGCAGCACAAGCATGCCGTTTCCCGACGTTTCCGCGCGCCGGAAACTCTCCTGGTTCAGGGCGTTGAAAGCCTTGTCCATGGCTTCTCCTAATCGTGTTCGCGAGTTGTCAAAATTGTCGAAAATCAAATCCAGAACTTCTTTGTGTTCCCGGTAAATCCGATTGCACACGCTTTTCAATTTGCTATCCATCAGAACGTCTCTCCTCACAACTGTCAGATAATCATTCAAAAAAGTTCGCACGGGACTGGGAATGTCAGCCCGTTTTTCGCTCATGGCTGTTTCCAGCGCCTTCGCTACATCGGCATAGGTCATGATGGCCCAACCATCTGCTTTCGGAGGGGTTCCTTCGGGTGAAAGCAGGATAAAGACCTTCTTGTACGCGTGATAACGCTCGTCAAGATAGCCGTGGTACTCCAAAAGCTGTTTGCCATGTTCGCGGGAACGGACTTTGTTTTCGATTGCGATGACGGTCCTGGGTTTCTCATCGGAGACCGCCAGGATATCGATGTATCCTTCTTCCCGGTAGATGGAAAATTGCTTTGCCCGCAACGGCGAGCGTCCCCGTGAGGAACGCAAGAATCGACCCAGCAGATGGCTGAAAAAAGCGTCATCAAGCCCATGCTCCTTCCGCGCATCCAGCAACCAAGCCAAAACGTTGCTATGGCAGTGTTCGTCATAGGTCTTTGTCAAGACGACGAAGGGATTGAAACGAGAAAGCCATCGATTCAGTTTTTGCTCTAGCGCTGCAAATTGGCCTTCATACTGTTGGAGTACCTGCAACTTTCTTTTTATGTTTTTTCTCGCCATCTCAATTTCTCTCTGTCGTTTCATCGCAGTGAGGAAAAAGCCAGGAAATCCGCCTCCTGAACGATGCCGCACAGGAGGCGGTGTGGTATCCACTGTTGTCGTTCGTTTAGTCCAACATCCCGCACTGGCACTTCATGTTGTCCAAGTGGCACCCCGATCTTTGCCAACGCTGCGGGCATCCGGCGACGAACGACTGCTTGGGGGCGCTCTTGGCGACGACTTTTGGCTTCTGGTATTTCATGTTGGTTCCTTCCGAGGCTGTTGCCTCATTTGTTTCTTCTTCGCCGCCGTCGCCGGCACCCGCCGGCGTCCAACGGCAAAATGGGTTGTTGCCTGCACGCCTGATTTCATTCGCCTTCGAGTTCAATGAGGGCGTCGTCGAGGAATACGGAACCAAAGATGAATTGCCAAAAGTACATATCGGCATCGATCCGTTCAAAGAAACGCCCATCGTATTCGACATAATCAAGCAACACATCTTTGCCCTCGAAGGCATTTCTCAACGAGGAATCAAGATTTGACCCCAAAAACTGCCTGTCTGAAATATCTACCCACCATTCACCACAGTTGAAGAAATGCAGTTTGCCAATGTCGAATTCCTCTCCTTCCGGCAAATCGATTTCAAAATGCACCCGATCCTTCCCCAGGGAGCCGAACTGCACGAAAAACACGCCGTCGCCCCCGGATTCGGAGTACTGGTCCGCCAACTTGACTTCTTTTTGGATATAGTCGGAATAAACACAGTGTTCCGCGAGAGCGGAAAGCGGACCGGAGCGCAAAGCCTTCAATGTTTTCCAAGCCACGACATAAGAATCTTCGTCGTAGAATGATTTCCGGACCGCCGCCTCGTTTGCAAACTCGCCGTTCTTCTCTTCCTCGTCTTTCACCTGGTCCATCTCGCCGAAGTCCACGATTGGAAGTGTCTCGAATTCTTGTTCATTGCCGCCGTCTTCGATGGTCAGGCACACGGCGCCCTCTTCACACCCGTTGTTGCAAAAGTAAAAATTGCTGGGAACTCCCTCCTCGACTTTCAGGTGTTCCAAGTCATCGTCGGAAGCATGCTCGTTAGCATATTCTCTCGTCACCGGCGTCATGGAGAGCCCTGCCAGATCCGAAGTCCAAACAGTGAGTTTCACGGTTTTCTTTCTTTTTCCCACTCTTTTTTTCATTGTCGTGCCTCGTTGGTTGGTTTGCCGCCGTCGCCGGCACCCGTCGGCGTCCAACGGCAAAATGGGTTCTTGTCTCTCCTCCCACTTATCTCTCGTGCCTCTTTGTCGGGCTATATGGGCATCCCGTTCCCGTTACCGTCGACCCGCACCAAATGCACTTGCTGCCGATTCCGTGCCGGTGGATTCCCCCCGGTCCGTATGGGCATCCGTGACCGTACATGCTCGACCCGCACCAATCGCAATGGTCTTCGTCGGCCCTGTGCTCATGCAATCCGTTCGGCCCATACGGGCATCCGTGTCCGGTCATGCTCGATCCGCAATGTCTGCATCTGGTTTCCATCATTCGCTCCTCTCGCTGTTTTTCGCGGCCAGACACCGTGTCCGATCCGCAAATTGCTCCAAACACACGGTCCCCTCCCACCAATCTTCCATTTTTCCCCCACGAGGTTTTCCGCTTGTCCCCCGCTATTTTCTTCGCCAGCCCCCACATCGACCCCCTCGGACACCCCACCGCAGGCCAATGCCGCCCGGAACGCCGCCGGGAGTCGCCTCGCATGTCCGTTCTTCATCGTCTGTCTCCGCTGCCCCGTTGGCTGGTTGCGGGGGGGGGCGCGTCCGGGTCAGCAAAAAAGCGCGCCTCCGCCCGTGGTCAGCGGAGGCCCTGAGAAGCCCGACAAAGACACGGAGGAAGCGCGCCATCGAGCGCGCATCTCTTGGAGTCTTTGTCTTGAAAATTTCTCAGGTTTCCGCTGACAAAAAGAACTCGCAATCGATGCGAATAATAGGATGTCCGGCACCGGGGGCCACGGTTGTGCCGTGGTGTCCCAACGCCGTCCCCTATGTATTCCTCTTCCTCCGTGCATGTCAAGTTCATAGTGGTCCTCTGGTCCTCTGCGGGGAGCGGGACCGTTTCCGATTCCACCCTCCTATTGAATACTTGCCGCCGACCCCCAAAAACCGACAAACTTTTTTCAAAAAAATTTTCGCCCCCCGCCCGGAGGGCATCGGTGGACCGTGGGTCCGTTTGGTAGTTTGGTGGTTTGGTAGTTTGGTAGTTGACCTTCGACCTTCGACTGACCGATGGACCGTTTGGTAGTTAGGTGGTTAGGTGGTTTGGTAGTTTGGTAGTTGACCTTCGACCACCGACCACCGACTGACCGTTGGTTCGTGGGACCGTTTGGTAGTTTGGTGGTTTGGTAGTTTGGTGGTTTGGTGGTGCTCCCCATTTCTTCTTCGTGTCTCCGTGCCTCTGTGTGAGTTCATTCCCATTGCTTTCGCCACGGGGAGTTCAAGGTTCGGAGGAGGAAGAGAATTGTGTTCGCTTGCCTTCAAATGCCCTCGAGCGGGCGTAACAAGCGCGTCCCGGAAGGTCAATGGGCAGTGATCGATGGGCCTCAACGGGCCTGGCTTCGTCCGGGCCGCGGCCGCACGTCAGCGAGGCAATTTGCTGGGCCGGGTGTTCGGGTGGCCGGGATTTCGGTTTTCCGGCGCCATTGCGCGCGCCAGCGTGCCCCCCTCCGGGAGGGGGGTGGCGCGCAGCGCCGGGGGGAGAACGCGGCGCGGGCCCTTGCCCGCGTTGGGGCCCGGCTTCGTCCGGGCCGAGCCCAAAGGACACAAGAGGGACGCCCCAGAGGCGTGCCTTGCGCACGGCCGCGACGAAGCGCGGCCGCGACTTTCTCCTCCCGCCTCTCTTCCCGCTCCCTGGCGCGTCCAGCGCCCCCATTCGTCATTCGTCATTGCGGATTTCCCATGGACGACTCGCCGGCGTGCCCTGCCAAACCACTACAGACCGAAAAGGTCGGCGTGGGTGCCAGTCCAGGCGAGTGTGAGGAGTAGAACGTTGTTGTCGATGGAATAGACGAGAAGCCAGTCCGGTTTGACGTGGCATTCGCGAAATCCGGCATATGGACCAGAGAGGGCGTGGTCGCGGCAGGATGGCGGGAGCGGCTGCCCATCCGCGAGCTTGGCAATCACGGTGCGTAGGAGCGAAAGGTCCCAGCCGCGGCGGGCGGCACGCTTGACATCCTTCTTGAAGCGCGAGGTCTGGATGATGGTAAATTTCACCGGAGGGCGTCGGAGAAGAGTTCGTCTAGGTCGGAATAGCGCTTGGCGGAAGGGTCGCGCGAAAGGGCGCGGGCCTCGGCCACGGCTTCGTCGAGCACGGCGGAATGAGGCTGTTCACGCCGGATGGGAAAAGGGATGCCTTGAAAATCCAGTGCTTTGGCGATGAAAAGATTGACCGCCGAGGAGAGGGAAAGTCCCAGGCTTGCGAAAAGGGTCTCTGCTTCGCGCTTCTTGGCTTCGTCGATTCGGATGCTGATGGTTGTGGTCATAGGAGGATATGTTGTGTTTTGTGTTGAGCAAATTGTACGACATGATGTTTCAATTGCAACACAATATTGCATTGTCGATGGTCAATGGTCGATGGTCGAAGGTCACAACAGAAACCTGGCTTCGTCTGGGCCGCGGCCGCACGTCAGCGGGGAAATTTGCGGGGCAGGTGTTCGGGTGGCCGGGTGGCCGGGATTTCGGTTTTCCGGCGCCATTTCGCGCGCCAGCGTGCCCCCCTCCGGGAGGGGGGTGGCGCGCAGCGCCGGGGGGAGAATGCGGCGCGGGCTGGCCGGGATTTCGGTTTTCCGGGATTCCGGCATTCCGGCCCCCCTCCCGTTCCCTCGCCTCCCTTCTCGTCTCTGGCGCGTCAGCGCCCCCCACT
>JAEEGL016306811.1_pt1 | contig 11542 bp, 8 predicted proteins | sample 9134231 | NCBI WGS metagenome assembly JAEEGL01 (sample SAMN16246548, study PRJNA631951) | gut metagenome | biome: gut microbiome; feature: rumen; material: fiber-attached | host: Bos | place: Iran: Karaj | collected 2018-10 | reverse complement strand
CTGGAAAATATCGCCGAAAATCTGGGCGCAGTTCCCGCGGTTGATTTCTTCGATAACGAGGAATACTTGAATATCTTTCCCGGTGTCATTCTGGAGGGGCGAAGCCCCGATAGAATCACGGGAATCTCCCTTAGCATCTAAATACAGCTTCCAAGCCACAGCGTATGCCTTTGCGAAAATCTGCGGAACAAAGGAATAAGTGATTGCATTCCCATCTTTCTTGGGCTTGTAGGCACCGGCAAACTGCGCGTAATCGTAATCCGGGTGGAACGTGGTGCGGAACACTTGCTGATTTTGAACGATTTCATTAACCTTGAAAGACTTGCCTGTACCAGGTGCACCGAAGAAAATTTTTGAATAATAAGTTTCTTTTGCATTTTTTTGCCGTTCGGCTTGTTCAGGATTCTGATTTTGAGTTTCGAGAATGGGGGCCGCGTGGTCGCCTTTGACAATCCGTCCATCCAGAATTTTTTTTGGAATTTCAGTTTCTAGCATTCCGTTCTGTTTTGCTTTATTTATAAGCCAACTAGCAAAACGAGGCCTATTTTTACTGGCTGTATCCCAATACCATTCTGAGGTTATTAAATATTCTTCATCATATAGTTTAATAGTTGTATTTGAATAATACCTGGAACTTCCATTGACTAATCTATCAGCTTCGACTGATGTTGTAATTTTTTTCAGAATAGGGAATGATCCGAACGGGGCAGTTGTTGTCAAATTTAAGACTTCTTCTTTTGTTAACAATGTAGGATTCTCTTCCAAAAAAGAGACACATGCTTCTGCAAATTCTTTATTTGTCATACTCTTCTACTCCTGCTTTAATTGTTACTTATAAACTGAGTTATATAATCTATAAAATCTTCTTTTATTGAAGAAATATTTTCCAGAGAACAATCGTATTCAGCCTTTGAGACGCCTGCAGGAGTCTGTTCCTTGAATTTTGGAATATCCTTTGCACTATAAAAATGCATTTGTTCGTCTGTATAAACCGAATTATATTTTAAATCTTTCAACCGTTCTACGCTGGTATTCTTTTGAATATAATTCAAACGTAAAGATAAGTCTTTATACCCAGTTAATATAGGCTTAACGCTTTCCATTAAATCATACAAAGATAGACCTTCATCATCATATCTAAACAAATAAGACAATACATAAATATCAAAATAATTTGAATTTAGTTGTTCGTGTTTAAAATGGTGCACTCGGGTTTCTTTGGTCGTTGCCTTAATTTCAAGTTTCAACGTTTCGGAAAATGAAAAATCGAACTTCAATCTATCTTTTGTTTGCCAAAACCTTTCTATATGCAATGAATTATGAAATTTGTAAATTGTATAAAGTTCTGCATAAAATCCTGTCAGTTCATTTTCTGACAGTTCATTCCTATTTGCAAAAAAAGTTTGCAACGTGTTAAAAGTTTCAATTATATATTTATCTGAGTAATCGTCGTTTATAAATAGCTTGGCAACTTCCAAAAAGATCTCTTTTTCTTTCTTGTTTCGCAGCATACATTTTAAAATATGAACATTTTGGGAGCAACCATTAGAAAATGACACCTTTGCGTTGCACTCTAATGAAAGTGCCTTTGTACTTATATAATATGGTCTCCCCATTTGCGAACTCGGTTTTATTACAATGACAACATTCTTATTTTCGTCAATGCCAACATAAAAATCTTTTGCAAATTCAGCAATTTTATAGCCAGAGCTATTTGAAATAGATTCAAATTTCGAGTAGAAGAATTCTAAAATTTCCATACGTCAATTATCCTTTTGCACAACGAGTCCCGCCAATCTGGATATAATTTCATTTGGAAGGTAAAGGGCTAATGTAGGGCTTACAAATCCAGTTTCTTTATCTTCAATCATATGTATCTGCAACTGCATTGTGTTGGAGCGAAAAAATTCTTTGTCATCACCTTCGTAATTAGCAGGCTTAGATAAGTCTTTGGGACTTCGACCAACAAAATAATTCGAAATCGCTTTAGTATCTTTTTTTATAGGGTGTTTTGACGTTATGCCATCTCGCATCCAAATGACATCTATTTTAGGAGTCAAATTTTTATTTTTTATCAACTGACACAATTTCGCCAAAATGCCTCTATTTAGTTTAGAGCCCTCTGGGAATAAAAACTTTTCAAATATTTCTTCATGTACATAAAAGAAATCAGCATCTCTTAAAATTCTAAACGGGGCACCCGCTTGCCGTTCAATAATCTCAAGTCTACCATTGTTGTCCGACTTGAACGTCTTAAGAATGTTAATATTGCTAGTAGCATACTCCGGAACATCCTGGAATATACGTTGTTTATTCCAAGAATAGAATGTATATGGTTCAACTTCAGCAACAGAACTTCTTGTAGGTCTCAAACTATCACTTAAAGAAAAAATTCTTGGCATATTTTTAAATTCCATGCCTTGAGAATTCGTCATTTCAATAGTTTGCCACAGGTCTTCTTCATGGTCTCGTATGTCAATAAAGTCGTTGAGAATCTTTGGAACCGCAAAAATTCTGCACAAATCTAAATATTTTGTTTTATAGCCAAACCATCGAGCTCTCTGTTGAACAGTATCAACATTTGATGCGTTTTTAGCAGTCCTGGTTATGTAAGTGACGCAGAGGCCTTTTATCGTTAATCCTCGGCCCAACATAGTTCCGCCAACGTACACATTATATTCATAAAAATCATCTTCACCATTTAATGTGTTGTCACCATTTATTTTATGAACATGACTGTTATTTATCGCATAAATTATCTTATCCTCAATTTCGTCAAAATTCGGCAACTCATGTACATCGCCCTTAGAGTATTCTGAATAGGCGTCTTTCATAATTTCACGAACAGACCTGTAAGAGACATCCTTCTTGTCACTTGTCTTTTGTTCCCACTCCCTTATTAACGCCTGAACTTTTTGATATTCTAATTCATGGTCTTTCTTGTATTGACTAATGTGAATCAACATTGACAACCGGTCTTTTCTAAGTGTACGATGATATTGAATTGCGCAAGCAACAAAAAACATCGCCAAAGATTTTTTTAAAGAAGCAGGAATTCCAACATCAATCAAAGGCTCTTCGTTTTCAGGTATTTCAATCGTATACTTTTCATCACTATGAAAAACATTAAGTCCACAATATCCATCTCCTGGAGGAACCAGTATACCAAAATCTGGAGACAGTTTATCAATTTTGCTAATTAAAAGATTTGCCTGCGGAGTAGCTGTGACAGAAACATAGCAATGTCGTTGTAAGGTATTTTTCAAATCTAATATAGCTGAATAAATCGAGCTCTCCTTTTTCTGTTTTACTTTTGTATTTAACGAGTATTCATCGCCTTCATCATCTATTATTAATACAGGTTTTTCGTTCAAAGAGTTATTTTTGAATATCTCTATTACAGTTTTTATCTGTTTTACACTTTTCAATCCAACAATTACGACCTTCTTATCTCGATGCAAAAAACTTCTAATATTATCCTCATTCAAATGGTTAGCATTTTCATTTGAATTCAAAACAAAAATAGATTCTTTTACATCATGAAAATACTCTTTAATTCTATCCGAATTTTGTTTCAGCAGAGGTTTTTTGGTACCACCAAGAACTATTGTTATATCATAGCCATTATCAAATGCTAAAGACATCAATGAAATAAAGTTTGACGTTTTTCCACTTTGAACCTTTCCAATTACAACTCCCGTTTCGCGCTGAATAGCTTTACTATTTGGATTGGGACAATAACTAAGTATTTTTGCCGCATTGGAAAAAATTGTTGAAACGCCGTCTTCTGGGATTCCTGTAGAAAACAAATATTTTCTGATATGTTCGGAATAAGACCCGTCTAATGATATCGCCCATATATTAGGATCTTTATCTGCATATTGCATTTCAATTACTTCTGGATTCATTATCTAGTTCCTAATAACTGTTTTTAACGTTTCATTCATTTTCTCACGAATATCCCAAGGTTCAATTTTGGCATCTGAAGACGTATAAGTCGAATCAATCTCGGACAAAACAAGAGCAAAAACGAATTTTTTCATCACATCGAAAACTTCTTGATTTTCGAAATACGGCTTGAAAAAAGGATGAGCAACATTCCATTCAACATCATACTCGGACACTCCATCATTATTTGAGTACTTTGACACAATCAACCATTTTTTTTCTGGATCGTCCTTTTTTATTAAATAATTCAAAATATATTTTCGTCCGGAAATTTCAAAAGAGATTTGAGTATTTACATTTCCTACGACAGAAATTTCCTCAATTTCAGGAAACAATGAGATGTTGTCATCAGTCTTAGGAAAACAAATTTGCGAAACTGAGCCCATTCTGTCATTTTCATGCGCAATGGGCGTTACCGACGCATTTTGAATTACGCCTGAATTAGCAAATGCAGAAATAGTATTCTCATCCATTTCCACGTTCACTCTTTTCTTCGGAGGATTTTTATTTTCTGATGCCTTTCTCTTGAAATCAAGACATTTATCAACCAACTCTTTTATCAGTTTATCTTCTAAGCCGTTGTACCAATCAAAAGAATCCTTCGTTTGTGTAACAGGCCAATCATCAAGGTTTAATTCCCCAAATAACCGTTGATAAACACCCGTATTCGAAGACGAAAACACTTCACGTGGACGGTAACAATCTTCATAACCGCCAACAATCACCCGTCCTCGCCTAATTAATGTGAATCCTGCTCCGTACGTATCTCCTTTTTGCAAAATACCTATAAAACCATAAACATGGTATTTTTTTTCATCTTCACCAATTATATCGAAGGAAATATCTTGTTTCCATTCTTTTTCACTTCCGTCAGGAAGCGTCTCTTTGAAAATTTTGGGCGTTTCATATTTTAATGATTCTATTCCATTCTCACCATTATAAAAAATCTTTATTTTTTCTGTTCGCAAATCAACTCGATACATACCACGAAGTTTATCTTTCGTATTTTGAATCTGTCGACCAAACAGTTTTCTATTAAGATTCCAAATTCTTACAGTCGTTCCATGTTCAGATTTTTCACATTCAATTTCTTCATATGTTATTTCTTCATCTCTAGTTCTGCTTAGTCTTTCAACGTCAACAGTTGCTTTATATTTTTTTCCACTATTAAGTTCGACTGTTTCTACGCTCCAGTTCAAGCCAAACCAGCAAGCTGCCGTTTTCAATCCCATGCCAAATTCAGACCGAGTTGGTTTTTCCGGACGACTATCTAACACAATAGCTCTCTGAAAATCCTTGAAATTCATTCCATACGCATTATCCTTTATTTCAAGGTATGGATATCCATGTTCATCTTTTTTATAACTAATATAAATATTTAATGAAGACCAATTATCTAACGATCTTAATTCATTTTCATGATCGTAATAGCTTTGAGTTGAATTGTCAACGAACTCTGCAATAGCAGTCCACGCATCATATTTTATATTTTTATATGTTGCATAAACTCCTGTAGTTGGTCGAATGTTTATAGTTTTTCCCATTATCTGATCTCCAGAAGTTTTTCTGCTATTCGTTTAACAACTTCCACATTCACGGCATTACCAAAAGCTCTAAATGCTTCAGATATTGTATTAGGATATTCCTTTAATTCCTCCATGCACTGCAATCTCGCAGCTTCTTTCCTAGTCATATACCGCCCATGTTCTCCATTTGGCGTATTAACCCAAGGAAGTATTGGAATTTGCGTTGTCGTTAACACAAGCGCCGGTGAGTATGTCGGCATCTTCACGCGTATACCGGAAGGCCGGAACTGTATAATTTTATCTTCTAATGTCGGCAAAGCATTAGCGGAACTTCCACAATTCCACTCAAACTTTTGATGGCTATTTTCAAATCCAGGTTGCTGGATTTCCCATAACCAAGTGTCTAAAACGTCTTTGTGTTCGGTGTAGAAGTTTCGATTCCATCTAATATAGTCTTTTTTCCAATCGGGGAACTGTTTCTTAGGATCTGTAATTTTGTCCTGAGCATAAACAGGAAGTTGAAGCAGCATATCGTCAATTGAATGTCCTTCTAGCGGAATTCCAAATTTTCCATTTCTTCCACGGAAAGACTTCATCTTTTGACGACATGGTGGAGTATCCTCGAATTTGTACGTTGCCCCCCATTCCATCGCCCAAATAGGGAAACTCGGGATAGGAATATTGTTCTCTGTTAGTAAATCTAAGAAATGTTGCCAAGCCAGCAAATGCCGTCTTGTTTGATCCCTTATCGTCATATAATCGTTGTCATCTTCATCAATTATATCTTTTATATTGCAATCCACTTCTTCTTCATGCGGGGGAAATTGAAAATCCTTTAAACCACCCTTATCACGCAATCTACCTACAATGTATATTCTTTTACGATGTTGAGGAATTCCAAAATTATGGGGTGAAATTACGTCACATTGAACCTCATACAGAGTTTCTAAATTTTCTTTTATTACAGCCCAAGTATTTCCATCGTCATGCGTTTCCAAATTTTGAACATTTTCAAGCAAAATATATTCCGGTTTTTTTGCTTTTAATATCTCCATTATTTTCCAAAAAAGATTTCCCCTTTCTTTTTCGTCATTAAAGCCCTGTCGTTTACCTGCTTTAGAAAATGGTTGACAGGGAAAACCGGCACACAATACAGTATGTTTTTTGATATCCTTTTGTATGTTTACTGAATTTATATCACCCGCACACTCCATTCCAAAATTCGTCTGGTACAACTCCTGCAAATCGGGTTTTAGTTCGCTTGCGAAAACACATTTTCCACCCAGTTTCTCCATGGCAAGATGAAATCCGCCAAGGCCAGCAAACAAATCAATAAAAGTAAATTCCGCTTCTTTCTTACTCATATAAAAATCGTCAAACAGATTAACTTTTTAAAAATAATTTTTTTTGTTAAAGTCCATTCCAAAAATCAAAAGCAGACTCTATAGATAAGGGAGATATCCCGTTACAAACAGGTGGTCGAGGGTCAACCAAGCATTTTTTGTAAAAAAACGACGGCATAATTCTTTAAAATCCGAGAGCAACTTATTACATTCCTCTATCAATTTCAAATTTCAACAAGTCATCTAAAGTTTCTTTATAATCATTAAATGCTTCATTAGATTGAATATTTCCATATTCATCAACGTAAATATTATCAATCTGATTATCTTCGCGAAATTTCTTTACCAAATTAATGGGTATTCCTTGTCTAATTAATTGAATCTCCATTGGATCATTTGTACCATAGACAATTTGTTCATATTCATCTTTTGTCATCTGATTATAATCAAACATCAACTGAAAAAACATCAATAGTTTAAAACTAGCGAAATCTTCTTCTTGTTTTTGTCTAATTATTGCTAAATTCACGAGTTCTTTATCGTTTTTTCCGGATAAGTCAACATACGTATTTTTTCCTAGTTCAGACTTCCACGGATTTGGAATTTCGCCAAAGCTCTTACCTATATATAGGATTGGTTTATTTTCTCTTATTAGTTTTTTAAAATACCCAAATTCTTTTGAAATTTTTTCTTTTAAAGGCAATTTTCTGTCATTAAGAAACAATTTATAGTAAGATATGGCCTGTGGATTTCTCAAACGTCTTACTTCATCATCAACTATATAATCATCCAATCCATCAATAAACAGCAAGCTCAATCTATCCATAATTGGCAGGGACATCATACTTTCTTCTGTCGCGAGAAAAATATTTTGATCATGATTACTGAATTTATCATACAACTTTTTTGCAACAAAATCAATATTTTTATAAATGTTATTCAAACCTAATTCAATCATTTTCTTCTTTACCTTGTCAACTCCACTGGAGCAATCTGAAAAAAAAGCCTCATCGTCTCGCTGTATATTTATCGCCTGTTCAAGCGCTTTAGGTTCTGTGGGCATTTTAAAATTCTGTAATAACGGATTCTTTAAATCATCAACAAATTCGCTTTTTTTCATTTTTTTTATTTTATTTGCAAGATTTCCATTACACCGATTGAATTCATCTGAGTTTACAAAATGAACTATTGGTTGTAGTTTCTCTAAGCGCGCATTCTCTCCAAAAATTTCATTTAACCTATTGACTCGACCTATTAGATTGATTAAATCTGTTTTATTTAACCCGCTACCATCAAGTATAAAGAGCGTATCGATAGGTAGATTCACGCCTTCAAGAATAACGGTATTAGCCACGACCATTGACAATTCCGGTATTTTTGAAAATTTTGCAAGCAAATAATCTCTTATTATATCAGGTAATTTACCATGCATGTAAATAAACCCTTTTTTTACGCAATCGGTTAAATAAAAGTTTGCATGCACATATCTATTTAAATTGTCAACTATTTCATTAAGAGCTTCAGAATCTGTTATTGTAGGTCGACTTTCAAGTATTTTCGAAGAAAAAATTTGGATCTTTTTCGGCGTATATAAGTATATAAAATTCTTTTGACCCCTATTATCACTTATATAGTTATATATATTCGTGTAAGTAGTCTCAAATTTATAAAAACGGTCCACAAATCGATTATATATACGTTTCGAACCGTCGTTCTGATATTCAAAGATCTTGGGTTCTTTCAAATTAAAGCGAATTCTTTTTTCTGTTATGGCGTTTGAATCTTTTAATGTTAAATTAGATGAATCGGACACAAGCGGCGAAAAATAGAAATAATTACAATTTCTGTTTTGTTTTTTATTTAATTTAATTAAGCGAGATAATAAAATAGAACGCGAGTCATTCTCCAATAATTGATGAGCTTCGTCTATGTACATGTAATCAAACGATACGCCGTGTTTATTCATTAATCTAAATGCTCGTTCTTGCGTAAGGATCCCAATAAAGCCACCATTTTGTTCTTGGTACATTTCATCATGTGTAATGATACGAATGCCAAGATTTAATAATTTTACACTTCTATAAGTTTGTGATAGCAAGGCTTTCGAGGGTACTATTATGGCATAACGTTTGTTCGGGCTAAAAAAATACTTTATATGTGATAATATTAAATGACTTTTGCCAAATGAAGTTGGTGCAATAATGCTTTTTTCTGGTAGATCTGTAGCTAAAATGGTTTCTCCAATTTTCCTTTGCTCATATGTTTCAATAATATTTTGATTTCTAAATTTTTTTTCGATTTTAGATTCTATTAAGGAATTTGCTATTGTATCAAAAGGAAGCCAGCCATTTTTGGTTATTGCGTAAGAAATAGGATACAGCCCAAAAGATATGCTAAAATCGTACAATGGGGCGTAATCATGGAACGAAAGAGAATAGTTTAAAATAATGAAATACGCTAATTCAACATAATTGGTATGCCTTTTATCTAATGAATATTTTTTTATTAACAATACTGCTGTAGTGAGAATGTAATCTTTTTCTTCAGAAGTCAAGGCATCCGGAGAAAAAGATAATTTTCTCATGCAAGTCTCAAAAATGTCAATTTTGTTTATTCCTTGCAAATCATAATTCATAACTATCAATCCTATGAATGTATATAATCCAAAAACATATCAATTGTATTTTGTGTCATACATACAACAAGCACATTTTTCCCATGCAGCCTATCTTTCATATCATTAATATTTTGCGTAATTTGCTGAATATTTGATGATTGCCAAGAACCATTTAGGAATATCGTCCCACATGGAATAGTGTTAAATTCATTTATATCCCTAAAATTCCCTTTTATAAAATCTTCTTTTAATTTTTTTAAATCATTTCGCAATGAATCAGAAGCATCAACATTGATGTTGCACGCATGATTATACGCATTTCTCCAAGGATTATTTGATTGTCCAACCCCAGCCACTTTTTTTCTTAAGTCTTCATTCGCTTCTTTAATTTTTGATGCATGACTTATGCCTTTTGTATCGATAGAGCCAGACTTGCTTTCCATAAGCCAAAAATCATTCGCCTTTGAAAACAATCCATCAAACCCCTTTTTTATTGAATCTTCTTCTAAATTTCTATAAAGAAATTCTTGCTTGTAATTTAACGTTCTTATGTATAAATGCATAAAGAATTCAGCTATTGCACCCATCATCCAATTCGAATCTTTTCTTTCAAACAATTGAATTAAATCTGCCTTTATCAAGCTAATATCACTATCCGTAGTCCCTTCACAAATAGGAACAAGATTCTCGTCCATTAAATGTTTAACATCCGAATCAATTTGGGACACATCTATTATAGTCAAATGTATTCTTTGATCAACATCTTGCTCAACCACTTGATACATTTTAATCCTCACTAAGCCATCAAAACATTTTAATTGTGCAAACAAATCCTGTTCATAAATATAAATCAAGAACATATTGTTGGATCTTTAAAAAACGCTTTTTATGCTTTTTGAGGGCATTTTAAGACACTTTATTCATCAATTATATAACAAGTTCCCTCCTTTGTATATAGACAAAAGAGGGAACAAACTTACAAAAATCAATCTTTGCAAATATCTCTTGCAAAATTTATATGATTTCACACAGAAAGCGTTACGCATCAACATATACAAACGACTGTGGTGCAGAACAAATATTATAATCAACTAGGGATTTCGGCTTACTATATTTCTTTATTGTGACGACTTTTATTGCGTAAGCTATATCGCGGCCATCGAAGTACTCATCGTAAAATTCTTGGGATATCCCAGAATACTGTTTCGTCTGTTTCCAGATTTCATTCGGCGAACCACTCAAAATCGTTTCAATTTCAAATTCGCCAATGACTTTTTGCTCCGGTGATGACGAATACACGATTACCGTCTTTACGGATGAATCTTTGAAGACTTGTTTGCGGAATTCAAACTTTTTGGAGCCTTCAAATATTTTATGTGCAAATTCCGGTTTTATAGACATCAAAACGGCTTTCATAACTAGATTCTCAAATCACCCATATCTCTTTATATTAAGAATAGCCTTCCCATTCTAGAATCGTTTTTTAAACGTTCCAACTATAGCCCTCTTACACCCATTATTCAAAAGCACATCCGTTTTCAAATCCTTTTTTTCAACATCCACTTTCGTCACTTTTTTTAGCCTATATATGGGATTTCTTGAATTATGATATTTTATTTTTTCAACCTTCTTTTTATCCATCAAGATTCCCAATACACTATAGGTCAAATAATCCTTTTGCCCGCCTTCATGCGAACTATGCAAATTCAGTTTTTCTGCAATTTCAGAATTCGTGAGGCCTTCATATTTGCCCAGTAAAGCCAGAATAGCTTCTTCCATTTGTTTCAAAGCGTCGCTGGCTAATTTTTTTATTTCTTCACCCGTCATATAAAGCTCTAAAAAATTTATGTCCTAAGAGCCACATAGGACCCCCTATTATTATAATGATTTTTTAGCTGCATTTTTTCCAAAAAATACTAAAAAAGTTTACCGCTATATTTTCACGGGGGTTTTAGGGGGTGTCCCCCTAGGCGTGATGTGAACCCCAAAAGTTGGACACAACTTTTGAGGATTTATGAATCACTATAAAGAAGCCGAATGGCAAAAAGCCTTTGATTTATGCAAGGAAGGCGTAAATCCTAGGTCCATATCAAGAATTGTGGGTCTTT
>JAEEGL016297340.1_pt1 | contig 11542 bp, 9 predicted proteins | sample 9134231 | NCBI WGS metagenome assembly JAEEGL01 (sample SAMN16246548, study PRJNA631951) | gut metagenome | biome: gut microbiome; feature: rumen; material: fiber-attached | host: Bos | place: Iran: Karaj | collected 2018-10 | reverse complement strand
CTCGTCGTAGTTCTCCAAGCAGCGCTGATTGATGGTCAGCTCTTCGTAGGTGACATAGGAGGGCGGAATAAGGCGGTGGCTGATGTGTGGATCGATGCTGTCGGGCGAGACATAGATGTTGAACGGCTTGAAGCGTGTCCAACTGCCGTTCTGCTCCATAAAGACCTCCACTTGGATGTGGGTGTTAGGTGATGGGTGTTGGGTGTTGGGAGATGGGTGTTGGGTGTTGGGTGATGGGTGTTGGGTGTTGAGGGCTGCGGCGATGAGCGCGTGCCAGTCGTCGGCATCAGGCTGTATCTGGTGTCCTCCACATACAATCTCTACGTCACCAGCCGTCAAACGTGCCACCACATCGTCGGCCTTGCCGTCAATCTGGAAGGTCAGCGGCGCGATGTTGATGGGCACTGTAACGTCGGTATAGTCGGGATAGATGCTCGGCAACTCGTCCTTCTCCCAGAAGTTCTCAGGCACCTTGTGTCCGCAGGCTACCAATAAAGGTAAAAAGGCTAAAAGAAATAAAGGTAAAATTCCCTTTACCAGCCGTTGTCCCTTATAATATATTGTATCCGTTCTCATCGTCTTATTTGTTTATTGTTTTTTCACCTTCTCACCTTCTCACTTTCTCACCCTCTCACTTTCTCACCTTCTCACCTTCTCACCTTCTTAATAGTAGGTAATGTCTTTTAAGAAAAAGAATTCGAAATAGTAGGTAGAGCCGAAGTAGTTGAGGATGTAATTCCTCAGACTCGGGCTGGGTGACTTCTTGAATTGCTGCAGCTGTTTCATAAAGGCGTTGAGGCTCTCCTTGACGCCAGGCTCAAGCACCCACTCGTCAAGTCCCTCCTGCCCTTGCATATTGGCAAAGAGCCAGGCAGCCTCCTGGAAGATGCGAGGCGGCATATTGTCTTCACCGTTCAGCTTGACATAATGGTCGAAGCGGGGCCAGAAAAGGTCGGGATTCCTCGTCCACATCGCGGCAAGGACGGCCTGCTCCTGAAAGTAGAGGTCGTCGGCATCCTGTTCGGCCAAGTTGTTCATCAGCGTTTTCTCCACATAGCCTTCGACGGCATCGAGCTTGTCGGTATAGTGCATCATGTGGTTGACGGGTCCTGTCTCTTTGTCCTTAGCCAGCTGCTGCGGATCGTTGAGCAGCGCCTCCATGTGGTCGGCCCAACCGCCGTAATAGCTTGTTTGGCGGAGGATGTCGAGGAACTTCCTGGCGGCTTGCGCTTCTTTGTTGAAGATGGCACAGCGGGCCATATCCTTCAGTTGCTCTACGTTCCAGCCATATTCCACGCCTTCCTCCATACATACGCGGTGGCACTCGTTCATAGCTCCGTATTGATAGAGCATCACGCGACCGGCCACATTGAACATGAAGACCGGTAGCGGCGAATTGGACTTCTTCGAACCCTTGGGGAAACTGTACATTTCAGTGCATTGGCGTCCCAGTCGGCTCAGCGCCAGGTTGTGCATCATCACGATGGCACGCGTTGGCTCGCCGTCCTGCTTCGTGCCTTCCTCCACTACGCCTTCCCAGTCGGCCTGATCTATGCAGCGCTGCATGCGCAGTTCGTGGTGGAAGTTTGCATCCTTGTACCAGAAATGATAGACGCAACCGGCAATGATGATGTAAGACGCAACCGGTAGGATGTAAGCAGTGATGGTTGACTTCTGCTCTTTACGCTCTGCCCGATAGGTGGCAGCCAGCAACAGGAAGCAGATGCCTAACGCATAGTATGGAATATAGAACAGGGGATAGCTCTCTGCAATTTCGAAGACGGGAATGCCCACCCGATAGATGTCGATGATGTTGGTATTGACGAATACGAAGCGATAGTAGAGCAACGGGACGGCAATAATCAAGAGGCAGGGGACAATGAACGAGAGTAGGGAGCGAAGGGCAAAAGGCGAGGGACAAGAGCGCCACGCCATCACAGGCATCAGCACGACGGCAGCCAACGCATAGACTCCCATCAGCGGATAGCCCACGAGAGCCACAGCCGCGATAAATGCTGCCCGCATCCACATTTTCTCCGGCAGACTGCGGAATGCCCATAGCTGGGCTGTTGCAGCCGTCGTGCCGATGGTAGCCACATAGAAGTAGCCCGGCAGTTTCATGAAGTACACCCAGTAGCCCAAGTCCATGTTGGCCAACAAGAGGATAGCCACAGGTATTATCGTCAGCGCCGTCCATTGGTCTGGAATGTTGAACGCCCGCTTTGTCAGCCACATCAGCAGCAGCCACCAGCCGCACATCAGTATAACGCCCGCCCAGGGATAATAGAAATGCTGTGTGAAGAATGCTCCCAAATAGGAGAGCATACCGCCGGGCACAGCCATCATCTGCTGGAAGAACATGGATGTATTCAGGAAAACATTGTGCTGTTGAACCTTCCAAAGCAGGTCGGCTTCAAAGACGAGCAAGGCCGAGGCTACCACTATTAAGGTTGCCAGCCAGAGAACTATCGGTTTCAGTAGTCTTTTCATCATCAATATGTCATGAGACGGTTTTCAGACGGCAAAGTTACGAACTTTTTCTCTAACTTTTTCGTTTATTCGAAAATATTTTGTATTTTTGCAACATCAAGACGAATAGAAATAGTTATGGAGCAAAACCTTGAACTGCGCACGGCGTGGGACTTTGTGGAGAACACGGGACGCAGCATTTTTCTGACGGGCAAGGCTGGAACGGGTAAGACAACGTTTTTGAAGACCGTGATGGAACGCTCGCGCAAGCGTCCTATTGTGGTGGCACCGACGGGTGTGGCAGCCATCAATGCCGGCGGCGTCACCATTCACTCGTTCTTCCAACTGCCCTTCTCGCCCTACGTGCCTGGTGCAAAGGTTGAGAGTAAGTTCGATTTTGGACGTGAGAAACGTAAGATCATTGCTTCGTCCGACTTGCTGATTATCGATGAGATATCGATGGTACGTGCCGACCTGCTCGATGCCATCGATGCTGTGCTGCGGCGCTTCCGCGAGCATGGGCAGCCTTTTGGCGGCATGCAACTGCTGATGATAGGCGACTTGGCGCAGCTCACCCCCGTCGTAACGCCCGAGGACGAACGGATGCTGAAGCCCTACTACGACACACCGTATTTCTTTGGTTCGAAGGCACTCCAGCAGTTAGACTATGTAACCATCCAATTGTCGCACGTCTATCGCCAGCAAGACGCGTCGTTTATCGCCCTTTTGAACGAGATACGCGGTGGGCATCCATCTGCCGAAGTCTTAGCAAAACTGAACAGCAGAGTAACCAATCCCTCTCTAAAGGGCGAGGGGAGTGGTTACATCCGCCTGACGACTCATAACAATCTGGCGAACTTCTACAACGAGTCAGAGCTGCAAAAGTTGCCGGGCCGTCCTGTAATGTATCATGCAGCGATTAAGGGCACTTTTCCCGACTATTCCTATCCTACAGCCGAAACGTTGGTACTGAAGGTTGGTGCGCAGGTAATGTTCGTGAAGAACGACCCCTCGGGCAAGCACCTCTATTATAATGGACGCATCGGACGTGTGATGGAAGCTACAGAGAAGCGCCTCACCGTCTATTGCGAGGGCGACAGCGAGGCTATAGAAGTGGAGCCGTTGGAATGGGAGAATACGCGCTATACGCTGAACGAGCAGACACGCGAGATAGAGAGCGAGGTGCAGGGCACCTTTAAGCAGTTGCCCCTGCGACTGGCTTGGGCCATTACCATCCACAAGAGTCAGGGTCTGACGTTCGACCGCGCCATCATCGATGCCAATCAGTCGTTCGCCCCCGGTCAGGTGTATGTCGCCCTGAGCCGCTGCCGTACACTTGAGGGTCTTGTGCTTGCCACACCTCTCGATGCCCGTGCAGTCATCAACGACGAACGTGTCGACAGCTATATTTCGCAGCAGGAGTCGGAGGCCGAGCGCAGCATCGGTCAGTTGCCCGTGCTCAAGCAGGAGTATGAGCGCTACCTGTTGATACAGCTTTTCGACTTCCGTGCCGTGTATGCACTTGAGGAAACGATGGTGCGCATCTTTGCCGAGTTCTTCTACCACAGCCACGCCTCGCTCAAGCAGTTGCACGATCAGTCGCTAATCAGTCTGCAGAAGCATGTTCTCACGGTTGCCTCCAAATGGCAGCAGCAGATCCAGACGATGCCTGTTGAAGCCCTCCGTGAGTCGGATTTCCTTGGGCGCGTGTGTCGCAGTGCCGACTATTTCGAGCATCAGCTCTGCGATATCCTTGCTAAGCCCATTGAACTGAGTGCCAAAGTGGAGACCAACAATAAGCAGGCTTCACGTCGTCTTGGCAATGCCTTGCCCGATTTATGTCAGACGTGGCTCGCTCGCCGCTATCTGCTTCGGAAGATGGCTGACAACGGCTTCACAGTCGACCGCTACCTGCATGAAAAACAAATGTCAATGCTCGATGCACTCAGCGAGGGTGACGTGAAGCCTAAGCGTAAACGCAAACCGAAGGTAAAGTGAACGAGACGAGACGTGGATTTATACAGTTGCACCTGAGCGTGCTGTTAGCAGGCTTCACCGGCTTGTTCGGACGGTTGATAACGCTCAACGAGGTGGATATCGTGTGGTATCGCATGCTGTTCACCAGTGCCATCCTGCTGGTGTTTACAGGATTACCGAGGGTAGGGTGGCACAAGTTCCTGCAGCTTTGTGGGTGTGGGGCATTGTTGGGATTCCATTGGATTCTGTTCTACGGCAGCATCAAGGCGTCGAATGTCTCCATCGGTGTCATCTGTTTCTCGCTCATCGGATTCTTCACGGCTCTCTTCGAGCCCCTTATCTTCAAGCGCCGTCTCTCCTGGCTTGAACTGTTCTTTTCTCTGATTACCGTAGCCGGTGTACTTTGCATCTTCTCGCTCGATGCCCGTTATCGCTATGGCATCGCCATTGGTGTTGTCTCGTCAGCCGTCTGCGCCCTTTATGCCATTTGCAACAAGAAGGCCAGTGTGGGTGTTCGCAGCCGTACGGTATTGATGTATCAGATGTCGGGAGGTCTCATTGCTGTTTCGGCCATCATCCCTGTCTACCTCTTTTTCTTTCCCAGCTCCCAACCTGTAGTCGTGATTCCCAACGACACCAATCTCTGGTTCATGCTTTGTCACTCACTTTTCTGTACCGTCGGCATGTATCTCCTGCAGATTCAGGCCTTGAAGCAGCTCTCCGCCTTCACCGTCAATCTCACCTACAACCTCGAACCCTGCTACACCATCATCCTCGCCTTCCTCATCTTCGGCGAGGGCCGTGAGATCAATTTCTCCTTCTACATCGGCATTACCCTCATCCTCCTCAGCGTCCTCCTCCAAACCCGTCGTGCATTGTAGGTCTAAGCCGTCTGTCCCTTCCCTTGTCAAAATCGAAATCGTTGAAAGACACTCGATTTTGCCATTTTAATTTTGCTTTTTCACAAATTATTAGTAAATTTGCAGCATGAAGTACAGATTGATTATAGCTTTATTGATGTTTTTGTTTGTGGGGAGTACTGGAAATGCCCAGACTTTCCGCAATAGTAATAACATGCAGCTTGGCAAAGTGGAGTCTGATGGAACAGTTCGCAATGCTAATAATATGTGTATTGGTAAGATCTTCGATGATGGTACCATCAGAGATAATAATAACAAGAGGGTTGGCACTATCGAAAAAGATGGCACTATCAGAGACAAGAACAATATGCGACTGGGGACTGTTAGTTCTGATGGCGTTGTACGTGATAACAACAATATGCGTCTTGGCACTATCAGTTCAGACGGAACGGTTCGTGATAACAATAATATGAGGGTAGGTAGCGCCAGTGGTATCAACATCAGATATGCTGCTGTTCTATTCTTCTTTCATCTTTTATAAACATAAAGCAAAAGATATTAAATAATATGAAATATGGTAAAATTTCCCTCAGTCCAAATTTGCATTCAGGGCCTTCACTTTAAAAAACTCGTTGACTAAACTCCTGTAGCCCAATTGTTTGAGCTGGGCGTAATTCGTTTTGAAGTTGGTTTTGTTATGCTTCCCCGTACTGAGGAAGCGGATGTTCTGCTGAAGGTAGTGGTCGATCTCCTTGAGACCATCGGTTTGATTGATGATGGGGAAAAACCACCTCGACCAAGTAAGTGATTCCGTATCATTATTCTCAAAAAAGACACGATTGAAATGGTTGATGAGTCCTTTCATCGCTTTTTCGGGCTCCATCTGGTTCCTGACTTTCCAACGCATCAGCGACTTTGTCGCCCGTTTTATCTTGCCTTTCATCTTCTTCTTTGTCGCTTCCGATATATCTATGTCGCGGCCATGGCACTTGAATCCCAGGAATTCGTAGGCTTCATCGGGCGAATAGATTTTCTCCTTGTCGGGGTTAACCTCAAGTCTGTATTTCCTGAGGAATTCGGTCATCTGACCTTTATACTTCTCAAGTGTCTCAAAGTCGGGAGCAAAGAGAATGATATCGTCGGAATAACGGGCATAAATCACATGAGCGTCATGAAAATGCCTGTCCACTTCCTTCAAATAGACATCAGCCAGAAAAGACGCTGTGGGAATGCCAGCCATCACACCATGACTTTCAAGAATGGTCTCGCTGCCCGAAACGACTCTGTTGTCTGAAAGCATATTCTCGAAGAAGCGGTATAGAAGTGGGTCGTCGGACATTATCTCTTCGAGCATCGGCAACAGGATGTCTATAGAGATGGAATTGAAATAATCATGGATATCCAATTTGTAGGCCCACATTCTACGATTGCCGATGGCTCGGTTAATAAAAAAGATGGCGTCACAGGCTTTGATGCCCCGTCGGAACGCGTAACAGTTAGGTGAGAAAACCGCATCGTAATCATAGAGTTTGAAGGCAATGAATTTAAGTATCACCATCTCGTCAGGCGCAAAGCTGTAAACCACCCGTTTCTTGCCCGTCCCCATTTTGTTGACAATCTTCTTCTTGGGAATGCCCAAGCCTTCACCTCTGGCTATCTTTTGTGCCAGATGAAGATAGGCTTCTTGTTCCACAAAACGGTCGGCCTCATCGAACTCATGCCAGTTGAAACGGCCTTTCACAAGCCGGTAGGCAAGAAATTCCTCCCAGGTCTCTTGGCGAGTCAGTTGGGTTAAGATGCTCTCCATCGTGAAAAAAGAAAAAGGGGAATGGTTTTGAATCAGCAAAATTGCTGATCACGAGAGGATACCCTACCCTGTTGCCTGCAAAACATATTAATATGGGTAAGGCTGCCTCCTTTGCAGGCGCAGCCATGCTGCATCCCCTTTTTCTATTGGTTTTAGTTCAACAATTTGCGGATGCGCCCGATGACATAGTCTCTTTCATTGGGCATCTGCGTGTAGAAGTTGATGTAGAGAATACCCAGTTTCTTGGCATACATCCTCGCGATCAGGTACTTCACCCCACTGTCGTGGCTGTGGCCGTTGCCGAGCATCACCACACCAATGGGTTTATCGCCATTTTCGAGCACAAATGTGTAAGGCTGGCCCCATTCTGCCTTATACGCCTGCGTCGGACGTGTCCTGTAAAGTTTGAATTCGTCGGTGACAAATCCAACCAGGTCGGGCACCGGTACGTGCTCACGAATGTTATAGGAGGAGAATTCACTCACCAGGATTTCCTTGAAATATGCTTCCCATTCGGAAACGCTTTTTTCTACAGCCGGAGGTGTATAGCTCTGTGAGGGACGGGACTGTTGTTTGGGGCGGGACTCATTATTTGAGTCCTCAATATAGTCCTTGGTGACACCCACAAGCTTTAACAATAACTTACCAAAATCCATAGTCGTATTTTTAACACAATAGTTCGCGTGACATACGCCTATTTCTTGAAAAAGGAGGCGATCCAGAGGATAACGACGGCACCGATGATGGCTGTGGCAAGCTGTCCGAGGATACCACCCCATGAAATGCCTAACAGAGAGAACAGCCAGCCACCGAGGGCACCGCCAAGGAGACCAAGCACAATGTTCATGATGATGCCGAAGCCACCACCTTTCATCAACTTGCCAGCACAGAAGCCAGCCAAACATCCAAGAAGAAGTGAATAAATAATACCCATAATTTTACTGTTTAAGTGGTTTGATGCTGCAAAGATACAAAAAAATGAGAAATGAGAAACAAGAAATGAGAAATTTTTGCTGTCGCCCGCTAAAATTATGAATGATGTTTCCTTTATCTGTAGACATCTTCCTTTTTCAGTTCTACAACCTTGCCAAAGTGGGCGAGGGCTTTCAGGTCGGTAAGTTTCTTGTCACCGATGATAATCCACACACGGTTGTTATTAGCGGCAATGTGCTGCTGATGGAAGTTCACAACATCCTGAGTGGTGACGGAGGGAAGCAAGCGTACAGTTTCGGCGTTGGGATCGCTGGTATAGCCGTCGTGCATCTTATTGGCCACGTATTTGGCAACAGTGCGGAATGTCGGGTAGTCGTTCTGGATGTCGCTGAGTACACTCTGACGGGCGGCCTTCAGGTTTTCTTCCTTCATGGGCATCTGACGCAATAATGAATCGATGGTGGCAATGGCTTCGAGTGTCTTATCTGCCTGAGTACCTGTGGCTGTCACATATCCAAGGGATTCCTGGGGGTGCTGTACGAGGCTTGTCATGAAGCTGCGCCCGTTGGTGGAATAGGCCAACGAACGGAACTCACGGACGTTCTGGAACAATACCGACGACATGCCACCTCCAAAATACTCGTCGAACAGCTTGAATTTAATGCGTTGTTCTGCTGTGGGCTGTGGACTGACGGCATCGTAGCTTACGACGTAGTTCTGGCGCGACTTAGGCACATCGTAGAAGAAGACGGTAGGCTCTGAGTACTGCTGCAGGGGACGGAACGTGTCGGCCTGAGGGCGCTGGCATTGAGCCAAGGGGAGCGTTTGCTGTGACTGATTTGCAACATACTCAATGGGACGGCGACCACAGTAGAACAGCTCGCAGTCGTACTGCTGCAACTCGTGGAAGAGGGCTATGAGCTCTTCACTCTTCAGGGCCTTGATTTCTTTCTTGGAAAGCTGGGTGAGGTAGGTGGACTTCTGGCCATAGAGGATGCGTTGCATAGCTGGTTTCAGTACATCGTCCTTCTGCTTGCCAAAACTCTTACGATTCACCTTGTCGGCATCCTTGGCCTCAGCAAGTGCTTCGTCATCGCCCTTGGCTGAATGCAGGAAATGAGCCAACAACCGGAGGGCTGGCTCAAGTTGACTTTCCGGTCCTGTGAGGTTGATGCTGAATGCCACATCGCCAGACACTATCTCCATTGTGGTGCTGATGCGCTGCCACGCCTGCTCAAGCTGCTGCTTCTTCAGCGAATCGGTGCCTAACTGTTCCAGATACGAGGCCAGCACATCGATAGCGGGGGTGTGGATATTGCCATCCTTATAGCGCAGAGTGAAAGAGAAAATGTCGTTGATGGGGTTTTCCTTATAGAATAAAGTGACGTGATCGTTCAATTTTCGTGTGATGACGTCGTTCTCGAAATCAACGGTACGGATAGCGGATTGCTTGACGGGAATCTGCTCCAGTTGCTGGGCGAAGGCCGATTTGGCATCCATGTTCTTTGGAGAAATGGGCTTATAGCCCGGCTGTTTCAGCGTTTCCTTGTCGGGAGTGCCGTATTTCTTGGCCAGTGTGATGTGGTTGGCAGCGTAGTATTTCTTGGCAGCAGCAACGACGTCGGCCTTCGTAAGTCGCTTGATGCCCTCAATCTTGTTAAGCAGATCCTGCCACGAACGACCTTTAGAGAATAGCTCAACCAACAGTTCCGAACGGCTGTCGATGGTTTCCAAAGCCTGCTCGGCCTCCATCACCATCTCTTGTTTCAGGGCTTCCAACTGGGTGTTGCTGAAGTTGCCGTCCATCACCTGCTGAATCTGTTCCATCACGCGGCCTTCGGCAGTCTTCATCTTACCCAACAATTTGGGAATAACGACAACTGCCGAACCTGCAGCATCGTCGAACCCCAGACTGATGGCCATTGCCATCATCACTTTGTGTTCGTTCACCAGCGAGTCAAGCAGGCCAGCTTTACCATTCGACAGCAATTTGTTGGCCAACTCTAATGCATCGGCTTCTGGCTCAAAGTCGGTGGGAGCCTTGAAGACCATCGCTTCGATATTAATAAGGGGTATGGGCAGTTTCACTTCCTGACGTTCGCCGGCTGTGATGTCAGGCATGGGGCTGTAGCGGCGTTCAGGTACAGGTCCCGTCTGTACGCGTCCGAATGTCTGCTCAAGAAGAGCTGTCAACGTAGAATCGGGCGTGATGTCGCCACAGAGAATGAGTCCCATATTCGAAGCCACATAGTACTTTTTATAGAAAGCCGCCATATCCGACAAACGGGGATTTTTCAGACTTTCTGTTGAGCCAATGATGGGGTAGGCGTATGGCTGCGTCTTGAATACAGCACCCATGATTTTCTCCAGAGCATCGCCCATGCCGTCTGCTGAACGGTTCTTCTCTTCATAGACATTCTCCAGTTCGCCTTGGAAACCACGAAACACGGGAGCGATGAGTCGCTCGGAATTGAGCCAGCACCATTGTTCGATGTATTGCGGCATGAAAGAATTGTGGTAGAAAGTCATGTCGTAGCCAGTGCCGGCATTGAGATTGCTACCGCCGTATTTCGATATCAAGCGGTTGAACTCGTTGGGGATGACATAATCGGCAGCTTTCAGGCTCAGTTCGTTGATATGCAACTGGATGCGCGTGCGCTCTGCCTCATCCTTAGTCTGGGAAAGCAGGTCGTATTGGGCAGAAATGCTGTCGAGCCAGGGCTTCTCCTGTGCATAGTCGATGGTGCCTAAGCGGTCGGTACCTTTAAACATGATATGCTCGAAGTAGTGGGCGATACCCGTGTTGGGACAGTCTTTGGCACCAGCCTTCACGACAACAGCGCCAAACACTTTAGGCTGAGAGTGGTCCTCGTTCAGCCATACGGTCATACCATTACTCAATTTCAACTCCTTAATTTCCAGCTGTGCTTTGCCAAGTAGACATAACAAAACGGAAATCGATAACAATACAAATCGCCTCATAATCAGTAAAATTGTTGATTTTGGGGGGCAAAGGTACAAATAAATTGAGACTTGACCACCATGAATTGAGAATTTTTTAGTAATTTTGCACCGCAAATATAAAACGTACGTTTTAAAAAGAAGTAAGAATATGGCAAAGAAAGCATTATTGATGATTCTCGATGGATGGGGAATCGGCAAGCAGGGTAAGGGCGACGTCATCTTCAATACGCCGACGCCTTATCTGGATTATCTCACAGCAGTTTCAGCTCACTCTCAGTTGCAGGCCTCCGGTGAGGATGTTGGTCTGCCCGACGGACAGATGGGAAACTCGGAAGTGGGTCACCTGAACATTGGTGCGGGCCGCATCGTATATCAGGACTTGGTAAAGATTAACAATACAAAAAGAATAATAAATAATGCTTTAATTGCTATAATATACTTTAATTAACTAAAATACTATAAATATAGGCTGAAAAGTTACGAACTTTTTTTGAATTATGTCTATCTTTGCACCATTATTCGTACAACAAAT
>JAEEGL015678492.1_pt1 | contig 11542 bp, 7 predicted proteins | sample 9134231 | NCBI WGS metagenome assembly JAEEGL01 (sample SAMN16246548, study PRJNA631951) | gut metagenome | biome: gut microbiome; feature: rumen; material: fiber-attached | host: Bos | place: Iran: Karaj | collected 2018-10 | reverse complement strand
TACCCGAGCTTCTTCGAGGACTTTAAGCGTTTCGCCAAATGAGCAGGTCGTTGAGAAATATCTTCGTGGCGTTGATGCTGGCCCTGGCTGGTGTCGCGTGGGCCGCAGGTTCTGACGCGCCTAGTGGCGACACCCTTTCGCTTTGGGTCATGGACAACGGCCTCGGTTCACAGAAGGCCATTGTCCGCATCGTGAAGAAGTTCCAGCGCGAGACGAAGATTCCGGTGAATATTCACTTTTTGAACTGGGGCGAGGCCTTTGCCGAAATTTCAAAGGCGCTTGGCTCGGATTCTGCGGCCTCGGGAAGTGCGGCCGGCCCGGACGTTTTGCAACTAGGCTCCACTTGGGTGCCCTACTTTGCTTCGTCTAAAAAACTTGAACCTCTTGATCCGTACCTGGAACAAGTTGGTGCCTCTCGGTTCTTTGAGGAGAGCTTCAAGGCAGCCCGTGTGGCTCACGATACTCTGGTTTATTCCTTCCCCTGGTTTGTGGACGTAAGGGCCTTGTACGCCAACGAAAAACTCTGGAAAGAACTTTCCTTGCAAAAAGAAGAAGTGGATTCTTATCCGAAATTCTTGGGCGTGCTCAGGGCTTTTGCCAAAAAGGATTCCACCGTGGCGCCCTTCGCCCTGCCTGGAAAGGGCGACTGGACTGGCCCGCAACATATGGCGCCCTTCATCTGGAGCTTTGGTGGAGATTTTCTGGTAAAGGATTCCGTCGGTTATCGCAGTGCCCTGCTGGATTCAGCCACTCTTACAGGACTTGCCTATTACCTCAGGATTTTTGGAGACAGAGCCTTGTCGCCTTTCGGCCTGGACGAGAATTCCGTGCAGAACACGGAACGCTTTATTAGGGGTGGCCAGCTGGTGCTGTACGGCACTTCTGAAATTATCCGCCAGCTAGAAATGGAAAGCAAGGACGGAGGCCTGAAAGATGCTCCCATCGCCGAAGCTGGTGTCGCCATCGTTGAGCCTCTGGAAGGTGACAAGGGAATTGTTTCTTTTGTAGGCGGGAGCCACCTGGTGATGCCTAAGCGGCATAAGGCTTCTGCCGAAAAGCTGCTCTGCTACTTGCTCCGGGCCGACAACATGGACGCTTACACACGGCAGGTAGGGTTTTTGCCTGCCGACGAGAGCATCGTGAATATTTGGGACAAGGACGCCCGCTATTCCAAGATTATCGAGACCATGAAGAACGGGAAGTCTTTCCCGAACATTCCCGAGTGGGTGACCATCGAGGGAATTTTGATTGAGCTTTCTAATGGCTTGGGCGATGTGCTTAGGGGAGCGCCTTCGTTACAGGACGTCGAAAACCAGGTGGTGGAACTGTTCTGGAATACCCACCAGAAAATCAACCAGTCTCTCGGTTATGCCGAAAAGCAAGACAAGGCCAGCGCGGTCTCTCATATCAAAAAACAGCTGCTTGCCCCTGTAGAAGAAGTTGTTCCCGAGTCCATGGCAGCTCCTGCCGAAGAGCAGGATGGCTCGATTTGGGTTTTTGTTTTGGTGGTCGCCATTGCGGCGGTAGCCGCTGTGGGTGGTATGGCGCTGTCCATGTTTATCCGGAAGAGATAGAGTGATGAAGTTTTTCCGTAGCCTTCTTTTCTGTGCCTTTGCGGTTTCGCCCCTATTTGCCTATTTGGACTTGGCGCCTTACCAGACCTTCGTTGATTCCGTGGTGCCGGGCTCTCGCCTAGGGATTTCTATACGGTCTGTGCAGAGCGGCAAAGAACTGGCGAACATTCGTGGCGATGAAAAGTTCACTCCGGCAAGCACCCTCAAGACATTGACTACGGCAACGGCGCTCCATTTTTTGCCGTTGGACTATGCGCCAGAAACGAAGATTTCCCTGATGGGGAGCGTACAGCAGAAAAAGTTCCTAGGGTCAATCCAGATTCGTGGGGAAGGAGATCCGAACTTTTCGGGACGTTACTATGCGGATCCGTTCCACATGATCGACGCCATGGTGGATTCTATCCACGCACTTGGTGTGGACACCATCCGCGGAACCATCGACTTAGATACGGGCTTTTATGACGGCCCTTGGAAGGCGGAACACTGGCGCAAGAATTTTTACGATGCCTGGTACGGCGCTGAAATTGCCCCGCTGGACTTCAACGACAACTGTACCATGATACGTTTCAAGCCCGGCGAAAAGGAAGGGGATTCGGCCATCGTCTCGATTCTGCCCGACGTGGGCTACGTGACGGTGAAGAACGACCTGAAGACCGTGCCTGGAAAGAAGAGAAAATGGACCTGGGCGCTGGACCCGGTAAAGTCTGTCATTACCTTGGGCGGAACCATCGGGCAAGATGTGGATTCGGCAAGCCTGGTGCTCCCTATTCGAAATCCTGTGGGGTACTTTAGGGCGGCGTTCTTGTACATGCTCAAAGAGAACGGCATGACCTTCGTAGAGGATCCTCTTGTCCCTCAGGGCATCGAAATCAAGCGGTTCATCTTTTCGGCAGCGCCTTTCCTGAGCATTCTGGACGAAATTAATCAGCGTAGTCAGAACTACCACGCCGAAAGTCTTTTCCGCAATATGGGCGGCAAGATTCTCGGCAAGGGCAACGTGGAGAACGGCAAAAAACTGGAGGAGAAGTTCCTTTCAGAAATAGGCCTGAGCTTCGAAGATTACGAGGTGTGGGACGGCAGCGGCCTTTCGCCCAAGAACAAGCTGAAGCCCTCTGTAGAGACGGAACTTTTGGCCAAGATGGCGCGGCACCCGAGAAAGGATTTTTACATCAACAGCTTCGCAGGCCCGAAAATCGGTACAGGCAGCAAGCGCATGGTAGAGCTGAAGTACCCCTGGCTCACACGCTTTAAGACGGGGTTCATCGGCGAGGCTCACGGCCTGGTAGGTTATGTGTTCCCGATGGACGGCGACACTTTAACGGTGGCCATGTACCTGAATGAGACGGGCAAGAATAAAGACGCCACCCTGAAAGATGTGCTGGACACCTTGTGGATGCGCCTTGTTTACGCTACCAACGACGACTACGCTTCTCTTTTGAAGATGAAGGAGATGTGGCTTGGTGCCGAGAATATCCGTGGGCTGGACGCACGCCTGGAATATTTCTCTCGCAAGATGCAGGGAATCCCTTACCTGCTTGGGCCTATGGGTGAAAGCTACCTGGATTCCATTGAGACTAAGCCCATTGTCTATATGGATTCTGTGGATTGCGTGACTTACATTGAGCATGCCCTGGCTATGGCTCTTGCCACCAGCGAAGATTCTCTTTTCAAGACGTTGCAGAACATCCGCTACAAAGATGGCATTATCGATTACAGTCACCGCAAGCATTACCTGCTTGCCGATTGGGCAAGTGATACAAGGTTTACCCGCATGCTAAACATGCCGGGCGATACGACGGTGGTCAAAACCATCGGCAAGAACGAATTTTTCAAGAAGAAAAAGCTGAAGTACCTGGTAGACGGCAAAGAGTCTGCAGACCCGGCGGTAGAAATTCGCTACTTGCCTTACGACAAGGCTGTTGAATGGGCAAGCCAAGTTTACGAGGGCCCCATGAAGGTTCTTGGCGTTGGGCTTGTGGCTCCCATGGAAAACCTGGACGCTACTCATACGGGATTTATGGTGCTCACGCCAGGTGAGCCTCCCATGTTCCGCCATGCCGCTTACAAGAAGCAGGTACTGGAAATTCCCTTCAAAGAATACTTGGCTGGCCGCAGCAAAGCTAAGCTGCCGGGCGTTGCCTTCTTTGAATTCGTAAAGCCCTAATTTGTTTTAATGCTTGAATTTTAGTCGCCGTAATCGAAAGCGAGAATAGCCACCATCTCGTGGTCGGGCTTACCCTCTGTTTCACCGGTAGAGGCGTTTTCGAAAAGAGTCCAGGCGTCGGGAGCCCAGCCGTAGGCGTTCATGGTCAGTTCTTGCCCCATGGCGATTTCGGCGGCCTCTACATGCTCCCAGCGTACCGGGCCTGCGGGGGCCTTGTAGTACCGCAACATTCCTAAGGCTTCCATGCTTTCGGGATGGTTGTCCACCAGCTGATACACACAGTCCTTGTAGCTTTCGCCCTTCAGGCGTATCACGCGGAAAAGGCGTTTACGGCCCAAGAATTTCAGCAGGTCATCTTGGTGCACATCGATCTTTCCGCCTTCGCCGAAAAACACGGCCAACTCCCGAAACACCTCGGAACCCTCGTCCAGAAAGGGCGAGAGTTTTTTGATGAGGGCGTTGACTTCGCTTTGGGTCACTACAACACACCGTGGCAGGTACGGCTGATAACGTCGTCCTGCTGGTCCTTGGTCAGCGACAGGAACTTGACGGCGTAGCCGGACACGCGGATGGTGAAGTTGGCGTACTCGGGCTTTTCCGGGTGGGCCTGTGCGTCTAGGAGCTTTTCCACACCGAACACGTTCACGTTCAGGTGGTGTGCCCCCTGCTCAAAGTAACCGTCCATCACAGTCACCAGCTTCTGGGAACGTTCCTCGTCGTTGTGGCCGAGAGCGTTCGGGCTGATGGTCTGGGTGTTGCTGATACCGTCCAGGGCGTACTCGTAGGGGAGTTTCGCCACGGAGTTCAGGGAGGCCAGAAGGCCGCTCTTTTCGGCGCCGTAGCTGGGGTTTGCACCGGGAGCGAAAGGCGCATGGGCGGGGCGACCATCGGGGAGAGCGCCAGTAGCCTTGCCGTAGACCACGTTACTGGTAATCGTAAGAATCGATGTGGTGGGTTCGGCGTTACGGTAGGTGTGGTGCTTTCTCACCTTGGCGATGAATTCCTTCAGGAGCCACACGGCGATATCGTCGGCGCGGTCGTCATCGTTTCCGTACCGGGGGAAGTCCCCTTCGATCTGGAAGTCCTTCACCAGGCCGTTCTCGCCACGGATGACTTTCACCTTGGCGTACTTGATGGCGCAGAGGCTGTCTACCACATGGCTGAAACCTGCGATACCTGTGGCGAAGGTGCGACGCACGTCGGTATCGATGAATGCCAGTTCTGCAGATTCGTAGTAGTACTTGTCGTGCATGTAGTGGATCAGGTTCAGGGCGTTTACGTACACACCGGTGAGCCAGTCCAGCATAATATCGTACTTGTGCATGACTTCGTTAAAGTCCAGGTACTCGCCGGTTACGGGGGTCAGTTCCGGGCCGATCTGCATACCGGGCACCAGGCCACCCTCTTCGTCCTTGCCTCCGTTGATGGAGTACAGCAGGGCCTTGGCCAGGTTGGCGCGGGCGCCGAAGAACTGGAGTTCCTTACCGGTCTGGGTAGCAGACACGCAGCAGCAGATGCTGTAGTCATCACCCCAGATGGGGCGCATCACGTCGTCGTTTTCGTACTGGATAGAACTGGTGGTCACCGAGATGTAGGCGGCGTATTCCTTGAAGTTCTTGGGGAGCCTCTTGGTATAGAGCACCGTGAGGTTGGGCTCCGGAGAAGGGCCCATGTTCTCGAGAGTATGCAAGAAGCGGAAGTCGCTCTTGGTGACCATAGAACGGCCGTCTTGACCCATGCCGGCTACTTCGAGAGTGGCCCACACCGGGTCTCCGCTGAACAGCTGGTTGTAAGTTTCGATACGGGCGAACTTGACCATGCGGAACTTCATGACCATATGGTCTACCAGTTCCTGGGCGTCGGTTTCGGTAAGCGTCCCGTTCTTCAGGTCGCGCTCGATGTAGATGTCCAGGAAGGTAGAGATGCGGCCCACGCTCATGGCGGCGCCGTTCTGGGTCTTGATGGCGGCTAGGTAACCGAAGTAGAGCCACTGGAATGCCTCGCGGGCGTTGGTGGCGGGCTTGGAAATATCGAAACCGTAGCTTGCGGCCATGGCCTTGATTCCCTTGAGGGAGCGAATCTGTTCGGCCACTTCTTCACGAAGGCGGATCACCTCATCGATCATGGTGCCGTCGCCGATGTGGGCCAAGTCCTTCTGTTTCTGCTCGATGATGTAGTCGATACCGTACAGGGCCAGGCGACGGTAGTCGCCCACGATACGTCCACGACCGTAGGTGTCGGGGAGGCCTGTAAGCAGGTGTGCCTTGCGGGCGGCACGCATTTCGGGAGTGTAGCAGTCGAACACCGCCTGGTTATGGGTCTTGTGGTATTCGGTAAAGATCTTGTGGAGTTCTGCGCTGGGTTTGTATCCGTATTGTTCGCAGGATTCTTCGGCCATCTTGATACCGCCGAAGGGCATGAAGGCCCGCTTCAGGGGCTTGTCGGTTTGGAGGCCTACGACACGCTCCAGATCCTTGAGGTTTTCGTTGATGTAGCCCGGCTTGTGGGAGTTGAGGCCCGAGACAATTTCGGTGTCCATGTCCAGCACGCCACCCTTTTTGCGTTCTTCGGCCTGGAGTTTCTGCAGTTCGCCCCAGAGTTTGTTGGTGGCCTCTGTCGGGCCGGCGAGGAAGGACTTGTCTCCCTCGTAGGCGGTATAGTTCCTTTGAATGAAATCCCTTACGTTAATTTCGCTCTGCCAAAGTCCTGTTACGAACCCCTTCCATGCGTCAGTCATTTTTCCTCTTTGCTCGCCCGGACCAAGTGTTGCTTTGTGGGCTGAGACTTCTTTTTCGTTGTTCAATTACAGAGGGCAATATAGCAATTGCGGGGGTGCGTTTGAAGGTGCTTTTGGAGTGTTGTTTTGCTTTTGTTCGAGGCTCTTTTTGACAGAAAACTCAAGGGACTTTGTAATCGTTTGATGGGCATAGAGTTAGAAATTTTCGTTGCGAGCGGTTGCTTTCGCAATGATATTTAGCGTTGCTGAAAAATGTTCCCGAGTCCTTTTCAAATTGCTATTTTTTGACACGGAAATTTTAAAAGAGGAATCTATGTCCGAAAATTCTGCTTCTTGTCCTGTTCGCGTCCGTTTTGCCCCGAGCCCCACGGGTTACCTGCATGTGGGCGGCGCCCGAACCGCTATATACAACTACTTTTTTGCCAAGCATATGGGTGGCACGTTCTACCTGCGTATCGAAGATACCGACCGCAAGCGTTACAATGAAACGGCTTTGCACGATTTGATGCGTGACCTCAAGTGGTTGGGCCTCCAATGGGATGAAGGTCCGGGTTGCGAAGGCGACTGCGGCCCGTATTTCCAGAGCGAACGCCTGGATATCTATCATCGCGAAGTAAAAAAGTTGCTCGACTCGGGCGACGCCTACTATTGCTTCTGCACCGAAGAACGCCTGCAGGAAGTCCGCGCCGAACAGGAAAAGACCCACGTGCCAGTCACGGGTTATGACCGCCATTGCCGGGGCATCAGCCGCGAAGAAGCCGAGGCTCGCATTGCCGCCGGCGAAAAGGCTGTCATCCGCTTCAAGGTGCCCGAGACGGGCGTCACCGAATTCGACGATATGATCCGCGGTCACATCAGCTACCAGAACGAACTCTTGGATGACCTGGTGCTTATCAAGCGCGATGGTTACCCGACTTACCACTTTGCAAGCGTGGTGGATGACCACCTGATGGGTACGACCCATGTGCTCCGCGGCGATGAATGGATCAGCTCTACGCCGAAGCATGAACTGTTGTACAAGGCATTTGGCTGGCAACCGCCTGTATGGTGCCACCTGCCGGTGATTCTGGACAAGAATGGCGGTAAGCTCAGCAAGCGCAAGGGTGCTGCCTCCGTAGGTGATTTCCGTGACCTGGGCTACTTGCCCGAAACGCTGGTGAACTACCTCGCTCTCCTCGGCTGGAATCCGGGAGACGACCGCGAAGTCATGACCATCAAGGAAATGGTGGATTGCTTTACGTTGGAACGTATCAACCCCAAGTCCGCAAGCTTTGATGAGAAAAAGCTACAGTGGATGAACGGCCAGCACATCCATCTGTGTGATGACGCCTTCCTCAAGGGAATCATGAAGGACGGCCTTGTCGCGAAGGGAATCGACCTTTCCAAGGAACCGGAGGTTCGCCTCGATGAAATCGTGAGGCAGCTGAAGCCCCGAGCCCATTTTGTGCAGGACCTGGCCGACATGGCTGTGTACTTCTTTGTGGCTCCTACAACCTACGATGAAAAGGGAGCCAAGAAGCACTTTGGCGAAGGTTCCAAGGAATTGGCGACTCTTGTGCGCAATATGCTTGCTTCCATCGAGGATTTCAAGACTCCTGTGATAGAGAAGGGCTTTTACGACCTAGCCGAACGTTGTGGTCACAAGGTGGGTGAACTGGTAGGTGCCCCCCGCCTTGCTGTTTCCGGCGTTACCGCTGGCCCTGGCCTCTGGGAAATGTTCGAAATCATCGGCAAGGAAGAAGTCCTCCGCCGCATTGACGTGGCTCTCCCGCTGATGAAATAAGAATGCGCAAACAGTTCCCTTACAAACTTTTAACTCAGAAGATGTTCTGCTGTCGCTGCCAGCGGGTGACAGAGCATGGCCTGTTTGCAAGGGAACCGTATTCCACTTACGGAGGTATGGAGCCGAAGATTCCGCTCCTGTGTTCTTGTGAGGTGTGTCAGAACGTCATTATCTGCTTTTCTAACGAGTTCTGCTTTGGGACTAGTGAGGAGCACGCGGATTACACGAAAATTTACGGCTATAACCGCATACAGCCAGGGAATTGGCTTTATTTCAAGGAAGCTGTGAAGCCGGGGTTGGTCAAGAGCTGCTTTCAGACCAACGACAAAGAAATATATGTGCTTACCTACGGTGGTGCCAAGGACGAGAAAATAGAATGTCCCAAATGTACTGTGGAATCGGAGGTGTCTCCAGGTGGGTACCGCCTGTTGCCGGCCCAGAGTGCTCTGACACTCATCGGAGACCATGTCTATCACGCCATCCGGGATATGTTCGGGGTGGCGGTAGGCTACGTGAACGATGGTGAAAAGGACAAACTTGTGGTGCAGATGGATGACAAAAGCCTGCTGTTTATTACGCTGCCTCAGGCCATCCAGAATTTGCCCAATGACAAGCTTTCGGACATGACCCGCAATAAGTTGATGCAGTTCTTTCCAGAAGAATCCCGCAGGGTGTCGGTTACGGTGGGTCAGGGAATCGTGTACCTAGATGGTTTGGTGAAGAACTTGTCTGTAAAAAGGGCCCTTAGGGCTTGTGTGAATGGAATGCAAAGGGTCCGAGGTTGTGTGGATTTTATGAAAATCCGTGCGGAAGCTTACATTTCAGATGAACAGCTTGAAAAATCCATTCTTTCTCTTCTGGAAACACCGGGTTTCAGAATCTTCAATTACAAGGTCCATGTGGAAAAGGGCTGTGTAGAGGTCTCTTTGGACTGTGTCCGGGAATACTATCCTAAGGAAATAGAAAACAAAATTGCGGAGTTTCCGGGAGTGCAGGAATTGAATGTGAAGATTAATTCCATTCCTATGGATGAGATGGAGAATACCAAGGTCTGCAAGGAACTGGAATATGAACTTTCCACGAATTCTCGGTTAGGAGATTCCCTGATTCGTGTAAACTATGTGGATGAAAAGTTTTTGCTGGAAGGAAAAGTCCATTCTGTGATTCAGAAACAGCTTGCCATGTTCTGTGTGGCAAGACGTGTCTTGAGCACGTCCATTGAAAATAGGCTGAGGGTGGTTTAAAACAAAGAGGAAAATATGGCAGGAAAAGGATACGAAAAAATCAACGATGTCAAGGCCCTGTTGAAGGAATATAGGACTGTAGAAGAAATTGCGGCCCATATCGGTCGTGGTCCCCGTACTGCATTCCGCTATCTGGAATACTTGCGCGGAGAAAATTGCGGACTTCGCAAGGGCAAGAACAAGTCGGGCCAGACGGCCTTCAAGATTCAGGTGGATGAGCAGGTTTCTTTTAATCAGGAATCGGTCAAGCAGCTTGAAAAAATCAAGAAGAACATGACGGGTAATTCTCCCAATGATGTAAAGAACCGCAAGCTGGTGGATAAGTTGATTGTTGCCATGCAGACCACCAACCCCGATGAGTTCAGGCCCGAGGCCATTACTACGGACAAAGACTTGATTATGGATTATGGCCCTTGGAGCGACAACAAGATTCAGGACCTGTTTGTGAATAAGGTGTTGGACGCTATCCACAGTGGTGTGAAAATCCGTATAGCCTATCACCACGCCACTTTGAAAAAAGAAGATGAGACTATCGAGATTACGCCTGTGAAAGTGGTCATGCGCATGGATACAGTCTATATTATCGGAGCCGATGATGCCTATGCTGAAACGGGAATCCTAAAAATGTATATGCTGGAAAACGTTAGCAACATCATGGTGACCAACAAGCTTGCCCAGAGTGGAATCTTTTTTGATGAACAGCTTTATTACAAGTACGCTTACGGAAAGTATATCGACAACAGGCTTGAACCTCAGGAAATTTCACTGATGATCCGGTCCGAAAATAATGGCTGGCTCAGGACTCAGTTCGAAAAGTCCCATTTTAACCCGCCTGCCGTTGTGCGCAAGGACAAGAACAAGAACGACATTGTGGACTTGAAACTCCGCCTTACGCCGGATTGTATCGCCTGGCTTATGGGAATCTTGCCGGATGTGAAAATCCTGAAGCCGGAATCCCTGAAAAAGGATATGAAGGCCCTGCTGAAAAAGACCCTTTCCGAGATGGAAGACTAGCCTGATGGAATCGGAACACAAGCTTTCGGACTACAACTTCGAATTCCCGAAGGAACTGATTGCAAGTCGTACGGCGGGCAAGGGCAAGACCCGTATTTTGCATTGTCCTAAAGACGGTGGTGAACGTCGCATTCTGAAGGCTCCCGAAATTGTGGACTTGTTTAGGGCTGGCGACTGCCTGGTGGTGAACAACACCAAGGTGATTCCGGCCAGACTTTTCGGCCATACCTTGCACGGCGGCGAAGTGGAAACCCTCTTGGTGCAGGCGCTGATTCCTGCCGAAGACGGTTCCGCCCGCTATGAGGCTCAGGTTCGCCCGGGTAAGGCTTTTAAGATTGGTCGTGAGCTGGATATTGCTGGCGTCAAGACGATTGTGGAAGACATCAAGGAAGATGGGGCCCGAGTGCTCCGTTTTGCGGTGACTCCTGTGGAACTTGAAGCGGTGATGAATCGCGAGGGTCACGTGCCGCTGCCACCTTACATTGACCGCCCTGATGATGAAAGCGACAAGCTTGCCTACCAGACGATTTTTGCAAAGTATTCCGGTGCCGTCGCCGCCCCCACGGCAAGCCTCCACTTTAGCGAAGAAATGCTTGATGCACTAAAGGCGAAGGGCGTCTACGTTGCCGAAGTCACGCTGCATGTGGGCCCTGGCACATTCCAGAACATCTCAGTAGAAGACTTTACCCAGCATAAGATGCATGGCGAACACTACGAGCTCACCAAGGAAAATGCCGAGATTATCAACAAGGCCAAGCGCGAAGGCGGTCGCGTAGTGACCGTAGGCACTACCAGCACCCGCGTGGTGGAAACCATTGCCGATGCAAACGGAATCGTGAAGGCGCAGAAGGGGGTGACCCACGCCTTCTTCTATCCGGGTTACCGCTACAAGATTGTGGATGGCCTGCTCACCAATTTCCACTGGCCCAAAAGCTCACTCATCTTGCTAGTGTCCGCTTTCTATGGCCGGGAAAATACCCTCGAAGCCTACAAGATGGCGGTCGAGAACAAGATGAAACTGTTCAG
>JAEEGL014014683.1_pt1 | contig 11542 bp, 9 predicted proteins | sample 9134231 | NCBI WGS metagenome assembly JAEEGL01 (sample SAMN16246548, study PRJNA631951) | gut metagenome | biome: gut microbiome; feature: rumen; material: fiber-attached | host: Bos | place: Iran: Karaj | collected 2018-10 | reverse complement strand
TGGAATGGCTCACCAAATTGCCGGACATCGTACCTTTCTTACAGACCTCACAGAATTTACCCATCCTAATCCACCTCCTTGCCGGAAAATCAAACAGTAGCATTCTATCATGTTATGCGGTCTTTGGCAAGCATTATTTATCTTAGATCGCCAAAAGCGTTTTGCCTGAGCGCTTCGTACAGAACGATTGCAACGGAATTGGACAGATTCAGTGAGCGCTGCTGCGCGCGCATGGGAATGCGGATGCATTCATCGGAATGTTCAAACAGGAGGTTTATCGGCAATCCTGCGGTTTCTTTTCCGAATACGAGAAAATCGCCCGCCTGATACTGCACGTCGGCGTAGTGATGAGCGGCGTGCGTAGAGGCGTAATGAAAGCGCCCGTGCGGATAGGCTTCGTACAAGTCGGACAGCCGGTCGTAAACGTGCAGATCAAGCGAATGCCAGTAGTCCAATCCGGCACGCTTGAGATGTTTGTCGTCGATGGAAAACCCAAGTGGTCTAATCAGATGGAGGCTGGCGCCCGTCACCGCGCAGGTGCGCGAGATATTGCCGGTATTTTGCGGAATCTCAGGTTCAACCAGAACGATGTGGAACATTTTTTCGACGCCTTTCTTTTCTTTTTCGAAAAACATTGTAAATACTTTGTAAAGAAAACGCAAGAAGAAAGTAATAATCCCCTGTTGCGTGAGAAACGGCTTTTGGTGTATAATCATAATAATATTGGAGGACTCCGGTTATGGCGGAAAACATGAGCGACAGGCATGCGGGGGACGGCCCCCGACTGCCGAGTTATATGCATTCGACGCGTATGTCTGCTGCGTTCAAAGCAGGCATTGAAGACGCGTTTAAAAACATGGAAACTGAATCGAAATCAGCGGAGAAGCAAGCGCCTTCTTCTCATCATCAGACAGCAGCTCCGATTCAGGAAACAGCGCCTAAGATTCGCGCAAAATCTTCGGCGCCACATCAAACTGCGGCACAAAAATCGCGTACGCAGCATGTTGCAGCGAGAACTGTAACACGTATGAATACATCGGCCGCAAAGCCGACAGCCGGCAAATCAAAATCAGGGCAAAACGGACGAAAGTCTTCCTCCGGCGCGCAAGGAAATGGCGGTGGCGGGGGAGGCAAACGCAAAAAGAAAAAGACCCGTTCGCAGCGTTTGTTCAAACTGGCTCTGGGCGTATTAGCGGTTCTTCTGGTAGTCGTTGCGGTGATTTTGATCGTTGGCAACAAGCCTGAGGCTCGGACAGTTGAGGTCGATTACGCGGACGTCAGTGCGACGTTTGCGGATGGCGTCAGCATCGAAGGCATCGATGTGAGCGGCATGACTATGATACAGGCGCGCAATGAAGTGCTGAGCAGCATCAACCGAAAGCTGAATGATTTAAGCTACACACTGCAGGTGGACGATGCGAGCTGGACAATGGCAGCAGACGATCTGGGCATCACGACGAATATAGACGAAGTGATAGAAGCTGCCATCAATTTTGGCCGCACCGGTTCTTCTGACGATGAAGAGCAGGAGACGGGAGCGTTTAACGTCGCTTTGTCGGCCGACCGCGAGCAGGTCGTTGCAGCGCTTAATAGGATTGCACAAGAAGCAAATACATCGCCGGTAAATGCGCATGCCATACCGACGTTGAGTGAAAACCATCATGCACATTTTGAGTTTATCGACGGCGAGGACGGCAGGGAGCTGGACGTGGAGGCCATATCGGATATCGTGGTCGATTATGTGAAGAGGGAAGCGTATCAAGCGCAGATCGACCCGTCGTTCAATTATGTGACGCCTTCGGTTAAACTGGATTTTATCAAGGAGAACACGGAGTTTATTTCCAATTTCACAACGACCTTCAGCAACGCTTCGGATGAAACGACACAGAACCGCGTCGCCAATATTCGAAAAGCGACGGATATGATTAACTGCTTGGTCGTAAATCCGAATGTGGAATGGAGCTTTAACGATTTTGTCGGCCCGCGCACGCTGAAGGGCGGTTGGCTTGAGGCCAACGGCATCAGTGGCGGCGACAGCTATACGCTTCAGGCGGGCGGCGGTATCTGTCAGGTATCTACGACGTTATACAACGCGCTGCTGCGCGGGAATGTCAAGATCACGGACAGGAAAAAGCACTCCATTCCTTCGACGTACGTAACGGAAGGCCTGGATGCGACGGTCGATACCAGCGGAATCGACCTGAAATTCCTCAACGATACAGGCGCGCCGCTGTATGTGTTCGTGTATATTACGAAGAACGAAAAGAGCAGCCGCAGGCTGGATATTACGGTTATGCTGTATGGCAAACCGCTTGAATCGGGCGTAAAATACGTTGCGCGTACAGAATTGCTGGAACGTGAACCGTTGGATGCGGAGCCGGAGTACATCAAGGATTCGTCCATTCCCAAGGACTATCAGGTTTTACAGACGCAGGCGCGCGATCGGATTGTCGTAGAGGTGTATTTGGACAAATATGTGGATGGCAAGGTAGTGGATTCACGGTATCTTTATAAGGATACTTACCGCGGCAACGTTGCGAAATACAGGGTCGGCACCGGTTCGTCGTCACTGCCCGTGCCGGAGGGCGCTGAGTATATCGGGCAGGCGCCGGAACCGCCGACGGTTCCCATAGATGCGAACGGCGACGGTATTCCCGATTGATGATGCTTGGAATGAAAGAATAGTGAAGAGGCAGTCTCTTATGAGACTGCCTCTTTATTGTGGTTGTGTTATTCTTTAGTGGCTTCGGGAGCGGATGTATCAGCTTCCGAGTCAGCTGCGCTGCCAGTCTTGCGGAAGTGCAGTTTGCCGTCTTCCATATAGGCTTCCACTGCATCGCCGAGCTGTATCTTTCCCGAAAGGATTTCTTCGCTCAGGCTGTCTTCCACCTGCTGCTGGATTGCGCGGCGCAGAGGACGCGCGCCGTATGTGGGGTCAAATCCTTCGGTTGCAAGATAATCCTGCGCTTCGTCCGTGACAGTCAACGCGATACCGCGTTCTTTCAGCCGTCCCGAAACGTTCTTGAGCATCAGCGTGACGATTTGACGCGTCTGTTCCTTCTCGAGCGGATGGAACATGATGATCTCATCTACACGGTTGAGGAACTCCGGACGGAACGTCTTTTTAAGTTCCTGCATCATGACTTCTTTCATTCTTTCCTGTTCCATCGCGTCGGATTGCGCTGCGCCAAAGCCCACATGAGCGGCTTTGTCGAGCTTAGAAGCGCCGACGTTAGACGTCATAATCAGGATCGTATTCTTGAAGTCGACTACGCGGCCTTTCGAGTCGGTCAAACGTCCGTCCTCAAGAATCTGCAGCAGTACGTTGAACACATCCGGGTGCGCCTTTTCGATTTCGTCGAAGAGGACGACGGAGTAGGGCTTGCGGCGCACTTTTTCCGTGAGCTGGCCGCCGTCGTCATAGCCGACGTAACCCGGAGGCGAGCCGGTGAGCTTCGCGACGGAGTGCGGCTCCATGTATTCGGACATATCCAGACGTATAATGGCGTCCTCATCGCCGAACATGGCTTCCGCCAATGCTTTGGACAGCTCCGTTTTACCTACGCCGGTCGGCCCGAGGAAAATGTAGGAACCGATCGGACGCTTGGGGTCTTTGAGGCCTGCGCGCGCGCGGCGGATTGCCCGCGATACGGCACGCACGGCTTCATCCTGTCCGATGACCCGCTTGTGCAGCGTATCTTCAAGGTGCAGGAGGCGTTCGGATTCATCTTCCGTCAGCTTCTTTACGGGGATATTCGTCCATGCCGCCACGACCTGCGCGATATCGTCCTCGGTCACGACGCATTCCTTATCCTGACGGGCGGTCTCCCATTCGCTGCGCATATCCTGCATCTCTTTTTGCAGCTTTTGTTCTTCATCACGTACCTGCGCTGCGCGTTCGTAGTTCTGATTGGTGACGGCTTCTTCTTTTTCCTTCTTCAGCGCTTCGATCTTCGTCTGAAGGTCTTTCATATCCGGCGGGGCGACATAGGCCTGCAAGCGCACCTTGGAAGCGGCTTCGTCCATGAGGTCGATCGCCTTGTCGGGAAGGAATCTATCGGAGATATACCGATCGCTCAGCTCCACGGCAGCGTTTACGGCTTCATCCGTGATGCGCGCCTTGTGGTGCGCTTCGTAGCGGTCTCTGAGGCCGAAAAGGATCTGCTTGGCTTCTTCGAGACTCGGTTCGCCTACGACGACGGGCTGGAAACGACGCTCCAAAGCGGCGTCCTTTTCAATGTACCGCCGGTATTCGTCGAGCGTAGTGGCGCCGACCACCTGAATTTCACCGCGCGCAAGGGCGGGCTTTAGGATATTCGAGGCGTCAATACTGCCTTCGCTGGCGCCTGCGCCTACGATCGTATGCAGCTCGTCGATAAACAGGATGGTGTTTTTGCTTGCGCGCAGTTCATCGATGGCTGCTTTGATGCGCTCTTCAAATTCACCGCGGTATTTGGTGCCTGCCAGCATGCCGCCGAGGTCGAGCGTGACAACGCGCTTGCCGCGCAGCAGGTCGGGGATGTCGCCGCTGACGATTCGCTGCGCGAGACCTTCGATGATCGCCGACTTACCTACGCCCGGGTCGCCGATCAATACGGGGTTGTTTTTGGTGCGGCGGCTGAGAATCTGGATGATACGCGCGATCTCGTTTTCACGCCCGATTACGGGGTCCAGTTCGCCTTCCTTAGCGAGCTTGGTCAGGTCTTTTCCGTACTGGTTGAGCGTGGGCGTATCCTTGTCTCCGCCGTGAACTTTGGCTTTTCCGCCTTCGCCGTTCATGCTTTCGATGACGCTTTTCCGCATCGCATTGAGGTCTGCGCCGAGGTCCTGCAGGATACGCGCGGCAACGCCTTCGCGTTCGCGGATGAGCGCCAGAAGCAGATGCTCGGTACCGATGTAGTTATTGTTGAGCGTTTTCGCTTCGTACAAGCTCAGCTCGATAATCTTTTTCGTACGCGGGGTATACCCGAAGCTGTCGGTAAACTGATAGTCGCCGCGGCCGACGAGGCGGTCTATCTGTTCCAGAACGGCTTCCTTCTGGATGTTGAATGCCGACAACGTCCGCGCTGCTGCGCTGTCGCCGGATTCCAGCAGGCCAACGAGCAGATGCTCGGTTCCCACGTAGTTGTGTCCTAATTCCTTAGCGCTTTCCTGCGCTTCGGCCAGCGCACGTCGTGCGCCTTCGGTGAATCTTTCGAAAATATTCATAAACATCCCCCTCTTTTACTGTTTCTTTGAAAAGGCTGCGCGCACGACTTCCGCGCGTGCGGCGTCACGGTCTTTGGAGGAAAGAACGTGCTGCCGCGCCTGCTGCAGAGAAGCACTCTGAACCTGTGTGATCAGGTGGTTGACTTCCTGCTGCGAGAAGTCGGTGATCCAGTCGAGCGCGATGCCGAGCTTTATGTTGGAAAGATGCTCCATGCATTCCTGCGTGTCGAGCTTGTACGCATGCTGCAAGGTTCCAAGCGAACGGAATACGATGTCTTTGAGTTCCAGTTCATTGCTCTTTTTGAGCGCCTCGCGCACCTCGGTCTCACGATCGATTATGCGCTGTACCGTGGTGTTGAGGTTGGCCAATATATCCTCTTCGAGCATGCCGAGCGTCATCTGGTTGGATATCTGATACAGATGCGCGGGGGCCTTGCTGCCTTCGCCGTAAAACCCGCGTACGGCATAGCCGAGCTTGCTGATCGCATCTAATAGGGCGTTTGTCTGCCCTGCTAAAGAGAGGGCGGGGAGATGCAGCATCACGGATGCACGCATTCCCGTGCCTACATTGGTCGGGCAAGCGGTCAGATAACCGAGCTCCTCGTCAAAGGCGTAGGGCAGGGAAGAAGCTAAAATCCGGTCCAACGCAGCGGTCATTTCGTCGGCCTTGGCAAGGTCCAACCCAGGCAGTATGCACTGGATACGAATGTGGTCTTCTTCGCCGACAAGGATGGAAAGCGTTTCCTCATTGTTGATCAATGCGGCGCCGAAATCCTGCTTGGCAAGATCCGGGCTGATCAAATGCCTTTCGACCAGTACCTGTCTCTGGAGCGCCGGCAATTCACGCATCCGCACGAGACGGAAATCCTGATTGCGGTTAATGGCGTTGTTTACACGCTCGATCAGCTCTTCTATCTGCGGCGCGGTCATGCTGTTCGGAAACGGTAATCCGCGCAGATTGCGCGCAAGCCGTACACGGCTGCTTACCACGATTTCATTCTTATTCATGCTCCTGCTCCTTGCTTTCCAGCGCGCGGATGCGGTCACGAAGCTCCGCTGCACGCTCATATTTCTCCTGGGACACTGCTTCCTGCAGTTCGTTGCGCAGCCGGTCTATTTCGCTGATCTGCGGCGCATCCTGAACGGGTGCGGTGCGGGTATTGGCAGCCGGAACAAAGTTGCCGGGCGTTCTGCCCACATGTCTGGTCTTGCCTCCCTGCACGCGTTTGATGATGCTGCGTATGGCGTTGGGGTAGGCGGTATAGCAATCCGCACACCCGAGGAGCCCGCTTTGATTGAATGCGCTTAAACTCTTGCCGCATTCGCAAACCTTGCTCGCGGGCATCTGCGGCATCGTCGGCAGACCGCCGAGCATATCCATCAGCGAAGGCAGCTTGAACTGCGCAGCGTTTGCACATTCGGGGCACAAGTAATGTTCTTCCTTCACACCGTTGATGATCGTCATGGTGTGGACAGTGGCTTCATTATGTTTACAAGATTCGCATAACATCGTTTATCCCTCACTTATCAATGTCATAATAATGTTTTTCATGGCTGTCGCGCGCGCCCGATCCTGCAATCCTGCGGCCGGCAGCCCCAAATCACCCGTGGCTGCGAGAAGAAGTGTCGCTTCGCGATGGTTGATAATATTTTGACTTTCCAACCGGTTAATGATACCTTCCGCATCGCGCTTGGATAATTGCGCGCCGATACGATTGGAAATCAAATCGCTCAGAACGTCCTCGCGGTCCATATCCACCCGCATGATGCGGATGTAGCCGCCGCCGCCGCGCCGCGACACGATGATGTATCCGCGGTCGGGCGTGAAACGCGTCGCAAGAACATAGTTGATTTGCGACGGCGCACATGCAAAGTACTGCGCCAATTCGTTGCGCTGCAACGCGACCTCATTGCTCTGTTCCATCATCTCCTTGATGAACAGCTCAATACTGTCAGACAATACCGACATTGGATTCACCTCACTTTGACTTTTATTAACTTTGACTTTCTTTGACTATATAATACCACCTTTTTTTGGTTTTGCAACAGGTTTTTATAAAAAAGTTGAAAAAATTTTCTGCGCGCTTTTTACGGGGTGTGTTTTGAAGCGAAACAGCGCGGCAAGCCGCGCGGAAAGGAGATTTTGCGGCGTCGTATAAAAGATGATATAATACCGACAAATAAGCATTGCGAGGTTTGTCATGAAGCTGTTTAGATACATTGCCATCGGCGTACTTTGCGTACTGCTTCTGTTTTCCGCTGTCGCTTGTGCCGGAGAAGAAAAGGAGCAGATCACGACGGATGTTTACGCCGGATTTACGAAGGAAGGCGAAAGTCTCCTGGGCGGCGCCGAAGCGGCGGATATCAACATCAAGGCGCTTTCTGCCGTAAAACGGGAAGAGGGGGAAACCGTACTGACCTTTCGTTTCGCGCAGGGGAGCCGGCGTTCGGGTTCGGCGGAAGAGGTAACGGGATGCGGCGTGCCCCTCTATACGGCGCGCATGACTGCGCAGCCGTACAGATTTGTCGTGGAATTTGAATCGCCCGCCTACTGGGATTACACCTATGATATGGATATGCAGTCGGATCTGATAGCGGCGACTTTTCAACAGTCTTTTGTGGATCATGAACGTTTGAGCATCTACTTCCAGCTCACTTCGGATGCAGCGTTTCGGGTACAGGAGAGCGGCGACGAACTGCACATCACGTTAAAGCCCATGCAAAATGACGAGCAGGAGAAATATTTTGTCACCGTCAATGCGTTTGAGGATTACTGTAACGGCAGCTTTTCGAGCGAGCTCGGTTTTTTGCCGACCTTAGCAAGCGACTTAAAAAACATGCTGCTCATATCACAGCCGTACGATTCGCAGGAAGAAGCGGAAACGTTTATGCAGTATGCCGTGCAGGAAGCGAATGTGCATGAGCAGAAATGGACGGTAACGATGCTGAACGACAAACAGCTGCCGGAATACGACGCCTCTTTAGATTATGTTCACGTGTACGACATCCCCGTTGTGCGTATTGGCGGAACAGAACGTGCGCTCGACGTGCTCATTCCCGACGGACTGTTCTTGTGCGAGGGACCGCAGACGGGCACGTATGCGTTTAGTCGTCAGGTGCGTACGGGAATTGGCAGTGAAGAAACGCAGTATCAGGAGCTGTGGATGCGCGATTCCTACGGGAACGAAAGAAAACTGACGAATTTTGAGTTTGAAGCGATTGAGCAGGCGCAGTTTTCGCCCGACGGAAGAAAACTGGCGGTGCTGGAGCTTGCACAGGGCAGCACGCATCTGTATGTTTTTGATACCGATACGTATGAGATACTCAACGATTTGTCGGAAATGGGCTTCGGGTCGATGACCGACTGTTTTATTTGGAACCCGCTGGGCAATATCATTTACGCCGTCACCGGCTCCAGAACCCTGCAGATACACCAATTCGACTATTCGGTGCCGGATGAGCAAAAACGCTACGCATTGGTCGAAAAGAACGGTGCGGATGAAGGCAGCATCGGTTATGTGGACGGAGAACTGTATTTTATACAGTCCAGCAATATGGAAGAAGGGTCTGTGATCTACAAAATAAGACCCGAGGGCGGCGTGCGCAAGAAGTTTTTGGCAGGGTCTGAATTCAGCATTTCCAACGACAATCGGTATATGTGCATTGTCGACGCGAATAAAATGGAAGGCGAATCGACTTTCTCGTTGTATGATTTTGAAACCGGTGAATTGACGACGGTCAATGACAGCTTCTTCGTATACGACTATTTCTGGTCGGCGGATTGCAGCAAACTTTACTACGTGGAAAACCGATTGACGGGCAAGGACGATCAGCTGGGAGACGCAGGTACAGACGGAGGACAGGACGGAGAGACAGAGGAAGAGGCGCCGGCCGATCCGGAGCCTGCGGACCCGTATCCGTATACGCTCTGGGTCTACGATCTGAAAACGCACACCAGTACGGCGCTGATGGACCTGCGCGTGGCGGATATCATTCCTTCGCGTACTTTGCCGGAATTGTACCTGAATTATTACGAAACAGATTCACAGGGGCATACCGGCACGCGCGTGACATATGTACTTTCCACGGAAGAATGATAAAAGTAAATGAAAAAACCGCACTGCGTTTTTGATGCGGGGCAGCGACGGCATCATAGCGGGCCTCTTAATAGGAAGACGTTGAAGCCGCGTATGGACCCTGCTATATTATTGCGCAAGGATACATCGTAATATGACGGAGGTATACAATGAAAAAACGAAGTGATTTGCGTAGGACAATAGGGATATTTATCATCGCAATTCTTTTTCTCCTTGCCGGATGCAGCAGCTCTGCCGGCAAAACGGAAGTCGGAGAAGATGGCGTAAAACTATCGAGCGATTCTTCGGATTTTGTTCTGCTCAGTGAAGCTGTTCCGGATGCGATCCTTGAGATCAGATACTATTCGACATACAACTTTGTGGGAGATCGCATTGACGGATACGAGGAGCCGCTTGCCTTTCTGACGAAAGAGGCCGCGGATGCTTTGAAAAAAGCCAGCGATGAGTTGGTTTCAAAGGGATACAGACTGAAAATATTCGACGCTTACAGACCACAGAAGGCCGTTACCCATTTCATGAACTGGGCACTGGACGCCGATGACGTCCGTATGAAAGAATACTTTTACCCTGAACTTGAAAAGGACGTTCTATTTCCTCAAGGTTATATCGCCGAGCATTCCGGTCATAGCCGCGGCAGCACGCTTGATCTGACGTTGTTTGATATGCGGTCGGAGAGGGAAGTAGACATGGGCGGCACCTTTGACTATTTCGGCGAGCTGAGTCATCCTGATTACAAAGATATTACCGAAGAGCAGTATGCGAACCGGATGCTTCTGCGCGAGGTCATGATGAAATACGGGTTTAAACCTCTTCCCGAAGAATGGTGGCATTTTACGCTTGAAAATGAACCCTTCCCGGACACCTATTTCACCTTTGCGATCAACAGCGATTCTTTGAGTAAGTAAAACCGGTAAATTCCGGTTGCACGAGCTGAAAAAGCTTCCGGTCATCGGCGACAATCCGATGATCGGGAGCCGTTTTTATCCGTGCAAACCGCCGTTAAAACAAAAAACAGAAATCAGCTGATTCCACGCTGGAGGGCGTACCAAAGACGACCATAAGATAGAAAACTGCACTACGTCTTTGATACGGATTGCGGTAGCATAATAGCGAGAGATCGTTCGAGCTTCCTTAACAGAAAGATGTTGAAGTCGGGCACGGAGCCGGCTATATTATTGCACAGAGATAAATCGAGACTTGTGAGCGTATGCAGATGAATGAATTCGAATATGAAGTAGAACAAATTAAAAAGATGGGCATCAAAGACAATCCCCTTCGGTTGGCATATGAGGAACAGGTACGTGCTCTGAAAAGTATTCCGGAGGAACTAAGATCAGCAGGTTATACTGAAGAGAGAATTGCAAGGGAAATGCATAAGAAACGCAGGGAACTCGGACGGAAATTTAAGGAAGCGGCGCCCCCGCTGTTTCGGGAATATATCTATGCTGCCACTGCGGCAAAGTACGGAGACCCTCTTGGCCCAACATACGAGATATTGCGGGAAAAGAAAAGCGATAAGCAGATTATTGAGTCAGCAACAAGACCGATCGAAAACTTAGACAATCGACTTACCCTGAAAGGATTTTGCAGATGGTATAAAATGTCAAAAGAGCTTAATGAACTGGCAGAAACGAAACGTGAGGCAAGAGAACCCGACTTTGTTGAAAAGGCCACGGAGTCGGAACATAGCATTTATAAAGGAGCGACCTTTTAATTATCCCTGAACGATTGATGGATTCCTTGATTCATATTATCGCCGGTGCGGCTGAGAAGCCGAGGCGGGTCACTATCCGACCGATTCTGCAGGAAGGAGTAGCCCGATGCAAACCGCCGTAAAAACAAGAACGCATAGAAATCAAAGCCGTTTTCGGGCTACGCGTACATAGAGACGACGTACCAAAGACGACCATAAGACAGGGCCTGCTGCTGCGCGGGCTCTTTTTGTGTAACGGTTGAAAAACAGCGAATAAACTGTTATACTTTTTGACAGCAGAGTAGATACCGCGCGTTAAGTGGTAAGGGATGGGAAGTTGCCCTTACACGAAGGGACGAAACATGCGTTCCGCGGTACGGTATCGCGTCCGCTGCGCAAGGTGTATGAAACATGCGTTTCATGCTGTTTGCGCCTACCGGATATTTTGGGAGGTGCTTTTTTCATGCGAGTTTTTTACAAAGACACACGGGCTTTGGCGGTATGCGCAATGCTCACGGCTCTGGGGGTACTCTTGGGCGGCATG
>JAEEGL013771531.1_pt1 | contig 11542 bp, 10 predicted proteins | sample 9134231 | NCBI WGS metagenome assembly JAEEGL01 (sample SAMN16246548, study PRJNA631951) | gut metagenome | biome: gut microbiome; feature: rumen; material: fiber-attached | host: Bos | place: Iran: Karaj | collected 2018-10 | reverse complement strand
GCCTTGAAGTCGAGTCACTGAACGCATGTGAAATGTTTGGCTTTGCCGGCGGGGTATCTCAGATGATTGTGCAGGATGATGGGAAAAGAATGATAAAGCGAATCAGTGACATGTCATTTGTACGATTAATCCCGGCTTGTCGGGCTGAATAGCGTGTATCATTTTGGTAGTCTTTCTATGGTTTTGGTATCATTAATGATATAGCGCCTGCAAATCGTCTTGGTATTCACACAGTGCGCATAAAGCGCGGACTCGGCGCTTTCCATGAGCCGCAATCGGATGATGAACTCCCGGAATATACAATAACGACGCTTGCGGAGCTGCTTGATTTGCTGTGAAACGTTGAGCTGAGGGGTGTTTTCGCAGAGGGTCTATACGCTTGTCTCGGGATTCCCGCTTGCTTTGGCAAGATAGCGGCGAATCGTTTTCACCATCTTTTCGTTTTGAAAGCTCGCCTCAATTTCGTCCATATCCACGGTGCGCCCGGAAAGGATCCCCTGGATCAGCACCTCCGCGTACAGCACCTCCCGGGTCGCGGGATCCTTCAGGCAGGTCAAAAGGTCGATATTCATTTTTTCGTTGATTCCCTCGACCATGCCCACGAAAAAGGTACAGTCCTCGCCGAAAAGCCTTCCTATGCTTTCCATATACTGAAAGCCGGTCGTAACGTCCTCAAGCCTCATCAGCCTGCGCTCGACCGCCGCGAGACTTCCTCCGTTGAGCAGCTTATCTGCCGTTGTATTCAGTATATCGCACAAATCGAGAAGAATACCGGTATCGGGAAGCGTATCCCCGTTCTCCCATTTTGAGACGGCCTGAAAAGAAAGGTTCAGCTTCTCCGCCAGTTCTTTCTGCGTCATGCCGGCAGCTTTCCGCAAATGCTGGATATACCGTCCGATTTTCAAAGTGTCCATAGTGAGCTCCTTGTCTGTTCATGATTCTTTCGATTCCTGCGGCCCGCGATTACAGGATACTGTAAGAGAAGCGATTCGTAAATAACGGGAAAATTGAAAAAATTCTACTTCCGGTGGAATTGTCTCAACAAGTCGGGATTTGGAGAACTGTTTATGAAGAATGCTGCGACCTCGAAACCAGACATAGCGCCTCTGAGCAGACTATGGTGGTACCTGCTCCTGATTATCGCGCTGTCTGCATTTTGCTATATCACCCTCGATGTATGGCTCCTTCCGTATTCGATCGCGTACAGCGAAACGGGAAGAATGACGGCCGGTTATTTTTTATATGCCGCGATCGGACTGTTATTCTCAACGCCGACGCCCTTTCTGGCCGTTCTGATCCTTTCTCTATTCATAGAAAGAATCGGCGTCAAGCAGATGTTCCGCAACATTTTCCGCACGGAGAACAAGTTGAAAGCTTTCCTGATCACAGGCGGGTTTTGTCTGTTTGCTTTTATCTACGCAATCCTGTTCGGAACACCCAACGGATCGCCCTGGTATATGTTCCCTCTCGGTTTCCTGATCATGATACCGTTTGTCGGTATCGCTGAAGAAACCGGTTGGCGCGGTCTGTTGCAGCCGGAATTGGATAAAAGAATGCCATATCCGTTTTCGGTTCTTCTTACCGCCGCGATCTGGTTCGTCTGGCATTTTCCCGTGTTTATCGACCCAACGTCGAATCATTACGGAGACAGTATCATCGGATTCGGGATCACGATCTTTATCTGGGCGTTTGCTTTGGCCGCGATATATAAATCGACAAAAAGCGTGATCGCCTGTGCGCTGTATCATACCTTCATTGACGCGATCGGCGCGGTGTATGATTGGAATGCATTATTCGACGGATTCCCGGGAAGCGTATCGACCAATGTATACCGGGGCGTCTGGCTGATCGCAGCCGTTGTCCTATGGCTTACGGCAGAGAAGAAAGAAAGACCTGCGGCGTCATAGCTTCCCGTCTGTCGCTCTGATCCGAACGGATCTTTCCTTTGCGCGATCTCCGGCTTCGTCCCTTTCGGGCGTACTTGCGCAGGAAAAGTCCCGATTTCCTATCGAAACGGGACTTTTTCACATTTTTGGGGAGTCGCCCATTGCGAAAGCCGGGCGAAGCGTATATAATGTTTAATAACGATATGAAACGGCTGTTTTCCGTACTGCCGTCGGTCTGTCCGGAGCTCCCGCTTACGGCCTGCGCGCTGTCGGAGCATTCTTTGCGGCGCCGTCGGAATGCCCGGAGCTGAATTCATGAACGCCGTCCTGACCTCCCGGATCCGGAAGGTCGGGACGAGAACGAATAAGGAACACAGAGGAGAAGAAACCAATGAAGAAGATTGCCAGCATCCTGCTCGCGCTCACGCTTCTGCTGTCCATCGCGGCCTGCGGCGGGAAAACGGAAACCCCCTCGGCGACGAATAAGCCCTCGCAGTCGTCAAGCCCCGCAGCGGCTGACAAGCCTGGGGCGGCGGACAAGCCTGCCGCGGAAGCCGCTTCGACGAAAGGGGAATTCTACGATACCGATAATTTCAAGGTGCTGGTCCCGGGCGGCTGGAAGGCCTTTCCGCAGCACGACGTGTTCAACGACGATCCCAAGGCGATGAATCCGAACATCCTGCAGATCTGCAAGGGCGCGACCTCGGACATGGATCTGTTCTCCAAGCCGCTGATCACGATCAACTATGCCGGCAAGAGCACGACCATGATGGCGCCGAGCAAGACCTTCTACGACAACGTGGAGGATATGGACGACGTGACGACCGGCGACCACACTTGGAGCGCCTACAGCTGCGAGAGTATGGGACAGAAGATGTACATGCTCTTTGAGGATCAGGGCGTCATTCAGTTCCAGGCAGCCGTGGCCTATGAGACGAGCGACGGCAGCATCAGCCTCGACGATGCGGACGTGCAGGCCATCCTCAGCAGCATCGCTCCCACCAACAAGGAGGACATCGCGGCCGCCTCGCAGAGCAGCGAGGCTCCCAAGCCGACGGAGCAGCCGAGCAGCACCCCGGAGAACGACGGCCCGAAGAGCGACGACGGCGAGAGCAAAATGCTCGCGCAGCTTCGCGGCGACTGGAACGGCGCCTTCGCGCTGCGAAACGGCACCGGCAATTTCGAACAGTCGAACGGCTACGAGCAGGGCGCGATCGCGCGTTTCTCCGTCGATATCCTCGATAACCTCCGTCCGTTCATCGGCATCTGCCTCGACGGTCTGCCCTTTGAGGATCTCTCGGTGCGCTATGACGGCCGGCAGGGATGCTATCTCCTCAGCGGCAAATGGAACAGCGTCGGGTTTGAGGACGTCCCGATCGGCATTTCCAAAGGCACGCTCAGCATCACGATCCCGATCGACGCCGGAAGCTTCGGCACGATCGACATCCTCCTCAATCTGCGCCGTCTGGACGACACGGGCTGGACGAACGAGGATCCGCGCCTGAGCGAGAGCAACATCGAGTTCTGCAAGGGAAAGACCTTTGACGAGCTGGCGGAGCTCATCGGCTACAGCTTTACGGACTACCCCTCCGAGGATAAAGGATGAGCCGTATGCCCTGGCTGATTCTGCTTGCGCTGGCCGCGCTGGCCGCGCTGACCGTTCTGGCAGCGGGCTGCGGGAACAACGACCATCTCATTGAGCAGGCGCAGGGCGGACCGCACACGGTCACGAGGCCTTCCGACCACCCGGACGAACAGCCGGAGCCGGACGGCCCCGTGGACGGCGGCGTCATCGACAGCAGCGACCCCGACGCGCCCAAGCAGATCGAATCAAAGACGCTCATCCTCTTTGACTGCCGGTTTTCCACAATGGACAGCGCCGAGCCGGGATCGCTGGGGAATCATATCTATGAGCTTGAGGCGAGTCTGGAGAACGGCGCGGTCAAGGCGGCGTACCGCGTCGCGGATACGGGAGAGGAGCGCCTCTTCCGGGAGAGCCACGAATTTCTGGCCGAGCTGCGGTCTCTCATCGAGACGTACGACCTCGCGCAGCACAACGGTCACGCCTATACCGTCGCCGGGATCCCCGGCGATTACGGCGCGCGGCTCGATGCGCGGTACGCCTCTGGCGAGAGCATCTACGCCAGCGACAATCAGGACAATTTCCTGTCCTGGGGGGCGATGAACGCGCTTGTGCGGCTCTTTGAGCGCGGCGCGTCGGTCACGCCGGTAAAGCTCTCCTTCGCCGTGGAAACGCGGTATGAATCGGAGCTGCTTGCGGACGGCAGCGGAGAAATGCAGTATCCCGTCTACCGTCTGGATGAGAAAAGCTATCCCGCGCTGTCAGCCGCCATAGACGCGCTGAATGAGACGCGGCTTGCGGACGCGGCGGACGAAATGGAGGCTTTCCGCTCCGAAGGGCGGGGGCAGCTCTGCCATCGGACGGATACGTTCGTCACCCGCAGCGACAGCGAGGTCGTCTCCTTTTATGAGCGTACCGAACGGTATGAGGACGCGGGCTGGGAGCTGCCCATGACGGAGTGCCGGACCCATAATCTCGACGCGCGAACGGGCAAAGAGCTCAAATTCTCCGACGTGTTCCGCGACATGGCGTATCTGCCGAGCCTGCTGCTCTCGGAGTTTGAAAGAGCATATCCGGAACAGACCTTCTACGGCGACGCTCTGGACTTTATCCGCCAAAGCGTCGAGGGAGACGACGGCAATATCAGCTTCGCCCTCGGCTACGGCTTCGTCCACGTCTTCGCGGACGAGTATATCCTCAACGACGAGCCGGGCGGACAGCACATCACTCTCTCCTACGTTCTCAACCCCGATCAGGTCAGGGCGTTCTACGCGACGGCGCCGAACCGCTGGCTGATCCCGATGGACTACGACACGGTATACTGGCGGAACGACGTCGGCGTGGGCTTCCGGATGCGCAGTTTTGAGATGCCCGGGAGCGACGGGGTCCGGTGGGCCGTCACGATCGAGGGCGGAGAGGCCGGGCCTTACGAGGAAACGTTCAGCGCACACGCGCCGGCGTGCTGGCTGGCCCGCATCAACGGCCGGGATTTCATCTATCTGCGAGTGCCTGCGGGCGACATGTCGATGCGGACCAAGATCCTTGAGGTCACGCAGCGGGCCGTATCGAAGCGCACGTATGACACGGCAGAGCTGGCGATACGCGCGGACACGCCGCTGAACCCGGACATACTGCAGATGTACCTGAACGCGCCGATCTCCTCTTCGGTTATGACGCTGCTGCCCTGCGGCACGTTCCGTGTCGAGACGAACGGGCTGCCGGAGCCTGTGGAGGACGTGTACCGGCTTGACGGCCCGCAGGTGCTGCTCCGGGAGGGCGGACGCTATAACGCAATCGGCGCGGAGGCCGTCGCATCCGGCGGGATGTGGACGCTGGTCGCCGGGGAACGGCTGCGCCCGTATCAGACGGATATGAACTGCTTCCTCGATTTCATCACGGAGGACGGGCGCGTGGTGCGCTTTTCCATCGACAAATGGGGCGACGACATGCGTCTGGACAATTTCGGGACGCTGGAGAACGTGTTCTCGGCGGAGAGCGGCGGGAGAACGCCGTGACCGCCGCCCCGCAATCGGCTTGAAAGGCGTGTAAGCCATGAGCTTCAACAGTCCGTTTCGGAAAAAGCCCCTCGGCGCTCTGGTCAAAGTCGAGTGGGCCAGCGAGGGGGACAAGCGGGGCCGTTCCTTCAAGGCTACCCTTCAGGCGGAGGACGGCGGCGCGCCGTCCCTGACGCTCCGCGCCTCTGATTTCTATGATCGTCCCTATGCCGTAACCGTTTACCGGGCGGACGGCGACGCCCTGGACCGGCTTCGGGCAATGATAGACCGGTACGGGATGACCGCGTGGGCAGAACTGCCGCTCGACCGGAGCAATATCGTTCTGGACGGCCTGTCCACCGGCATTACGCTGATTTTCAGCGACGTGCGCGGAGGCAGGCAGAAACGGGAGTACTATAACATCGCGTACGAATCCTGTCTGCCGGACGGCGCTCTGGAGGCGCTGCATGCGTTCACGGACTGCCTCCGTCAATGGGCCGTCCCGGAGCGGCTTCTGGAGACCCGCTGCGAGCCGCGATCAGCGGGGGCCCGTTGACGGCTCCCCTGCGGCGACAGCGGCGGATCCGAACGATCGGTCGATTGTTTCAAAGGCTAAAAACCACGACGGGACCGCATTCCGTCTCCCGGCTGCCCCCGTCCGGATTCTGTCCGAAATGCGGCGTATGCCATGGCGCCGCCGACTTGATAAAAAGGAGTGTGGACAATGGGATTATTGGATGATATGTTGGGAAAAGCGATCGGCGCTGTCAAGCAGGCGGCGGAAACGAACGGGCGCGGCGCTCCCTCCGTTCCTTCAGGCCGCGAAGCGTTCAGGGCGCCGCAGCAGACGTCGGTTACGAAGACGGTCAGCTTTTTCTCCGTTCCGTCAAGCCTGGAAGCGTTCAAGGCTCTGCCGCAGGCATCGATGACTACGCCCTTTGATACCGCCGCGCTGACCGTACTGGCGTTATGCCTCTATCCGGATCAGCGCGAGCTGTCGCTTGCCGCGCTGGACTTTCTGCGCGGGCCGAACCCGCTCAGCGGGGTCGATAAGCAGTTCATTGCGGACCGCTTTATGGATAAGGACTACGTGCCGCGCTCTTATTTCAACGGCGCGGTGCCGCAGAACGACTACACGCCCTCGCAGCCGTATACGGTGCGGGTCGCCGCCGGGCCGTACGCCTATCAGAACGAGGGCTACGCCAAGCTCCAGCTGCACAGCGGCGGAGCGGACAGCCCCCGCGAGGTGGTGCTCCGCAAGGCGAAGGACGGCAAATGGTACCTTTGGGAACAGTTCCTGCTTGCCGGCATCCGGCCCCCGGAAAGCTCGAACCCCTGGGCTTGAGACGGATCCCCGGGCTTGAGAAAGGAATTCTGAAACGATGGTAGACAAGACTGTTTTCAATGTCAACGAAACGAATCTCTCCATGCGTATCGGACAGGCCGAAATGTACCTGAAGGAATTCGAAGGCGAAGTTAAACGGGCCAACGGGGCGACCGGGGTATTCCGTTCAAAGGACGACGCGCTCTCCCGGATCATGCTTCTCCACGAGTTTGCTCCGGACGATCCGAGGGTACAGGATCTGTTTGAACGTGCCAGGAAATGTATCATCGGCTCTACCGGAAACTACATTCAGATCACGGATGAGATGACCGCCTACCTCCGGAACGAGGAGAATCTTCGCAGCACGTACGCCCAGAAGAGCAAAGACGCCTGGACGTCGCTGCTCTCACAGGTTCAGGACAAGCGGATCGAGAAGGTCTTCCCTGCCCCGGACGTATTGAGCGTCTCCGAGGACGACTACGTCGGCAGATACGTGGTCCTGGAGGATGTCCGCTATCCCGCGAATCAGTTTATGGGCGTTACGGGCGAGTACATCTACACGGGAAAACGTTCCACCGGAATGTATTTCGTAAAAATCGACACGAGAAAATGGCTCGGGCCCTACGAAGCGGTCAAGCGCTACAGGCGCCTTGTCGACAGCACGATGGCCGAAGTGGATCAGTGGGTGGTTCTGGGAGAGATCACCGGCGTCACCATGGAGATCCCGGAGGCCGGAGAGAGCAAGGTCGGCGGGCCGGTCTATGCATTTGTCGTCGAACCTGCGGCGCTGTATATCCCGGAGCACGTCCTCGCCGTATACGACGAGAAGCAGGAAACGGGAGGCTCTTTCATCGGAGAAAGCGAGGTCGCCGCGGCGAAGGAGAGCTGGTATTCGGAGAAAACGGTGCCGGATGACGTTACGCCGGAGCGGCTTGTCGAGATCTTCCGTCAGGCCATAAAAGAGAAGAATTACGAGCTGTATCTCGAATGCATCCAGGAGGAGAGAAGGCAGACTCCGATCCAGGAATCTCTTTTGCTTTACTACTGGGATCTGCATCAGGAGAGATTTCACGGCGAGTACGTCCACGCGAACGTCGTACCGGAGGAAACGAGAATCACCGTCGTGAAAGGCTACAGCGACGAAAGCGGGCTGGATTCCTACTTCCTTTCCAGCGAGGAGCGGGAGAAGATCGCCGCAAGATACGGGGAGAAGATCGAGTATGCCTCTGTTCAGACGGTCGCCTTTGATCGCGACGGAAAGCAGCTCGGCAGCCCTGTGAGAAGGAATCTGATCCGAAAGAACAGCGGCAGATGGTACGTCCGGGACTATGAGATACGCTTCTGAGATATCGAAGCATGGAGGGGAACTATGTCGATCGGATATGATTTTTCGGATGACGAGGAAGTCTTAAGAGAGCAGCGGGAAGACGCGAAAAGAGCGGAGGAATGGGACTGCCTGAACGAAAAGGAGATGGCGGGCGAGCTGAACGTGCTCAATTCCAAATTGAGCGCCTGTGCCCTCCAGGTCTCCCGGATGATGGCGGATAACGATTATACCAAGACAAAGGATATGCTGGGCGCCCTGCTGATCAAGGATCTGGGCGCGGACGGATGGCTCTGCTCATTCTACAACACCAACAAGGAGGCGTTTTCGAAGGCCGCTCCCGGCTCGCACCCCGATTGGGTAAGCGGGCTGAAGCCGGACGAGATCAAGGCGTACGACGCCGCGCTGAAGTATTTTCTGGACATAAAGCATCTGCTGAAGATCCGGTCCTCCACTTGCAGCATGCTTCAGAAGCTGCGGCTGGCCGAGGGCTTCAGGCTGATGCGGGTCAAGGATAATTTCAAATCCGCAGGTTTCGACGTCGGGCTGTACAACAGAGTCAACACGGACGTGCAGAGGATTTCGGACTTCCTGAACCGGGATTGGGACGAGCTGGAGAAGAACTCTCCCTTCTCAAAGCGATTCCTTGAAGCCAATTTGGGCAAGCTTCCGAAGGGCGAGCTGGAAAAGAAGTACCATGCCGAACGCATTGCGGATTTTCAGTCTCTGGTGAAAAGCAGCGGCCTGTTGGACAGCTTTGACGAACGCTCGGACGGAAGCTACAGCCCGAAGGCGGATCTGTTGGTCAAGATGGCCGTGATAGACCGCTATACGCATAATGTCTCCTGGACGGAAGATCTGAAGGACGCGATGACGACGATCATTGAAGCGTGCAAAAGGATCATCGCGGAGGACATCGCGGAGGCGGAAAAGTTCTGCACCACTCAGGCCGCCCAGTTCCTGTGCGCCGCTTTTCAGGCGCTTGCGGAAGCCGTTTCCGCTTTCGCGCAGGCCAGCTTGGACGCCTATGTCAGCTTTAAGGAAGCAAAGGCGGAGGCGCCCTACTGCTTCATGAAAAAGCTGAGCTCCGTAAGCTCGGCAAAACCGATATACGCCTTTGCTCCGGATACGTCCGATCCGTGGGAGAACGGGACGTATTATAAGGACATGTATCAGGGGGCGGCCAAAGCTTTGGGCGCGCAGGCCAGGCTCTTTGCCTACGACCACGGGGCGACCTTTGCCTGATCCTGCGCGGAAACGGAACAGTCGAAAACGGGCGGGGATCCTCCGGCGCGGACGGAAAGAATCCCCGCCCGATTTGCCGGAACCGAAGCCGCCCGACGTTCGGCGGACGACGCGAGGCGCTGTGAGGAGGCGGACAGTATGATCACGATCCGGAGGATCGAAAAAGAGAACGCGCAGGACGCGAATCTCCCCAACGAGCCGTTCCGGCTCTGGGGCCGAATGATCCCCGCGCTCGACCGGGGCGTGTGGACGTATGCCGTCATAGAATTCCCAGAGGTCGAGGAGATGTGCTTCCCGGACTTTCCTTATAACCCGGCGGATGAGAACGCCGTCTTTCTCGGCGCGTATGACGGCGCGCGCTGCGTGGGTCTCGCGCTGCTGCGGGAAGACGCGTTCCGCTATCTCTGCCTCGACGACCTGAAGGTGAATCGGGACTGCCGCGGCAAGGGCGTCGGCGGGCAGCTCGTAGAGGCCTGCATGGCCGAGGCCCGCGCGCGGGGCAAGCTCGGCGTGTACGCCGTCGGGCAGGACAACAATCTCAGCGCCTGTCTGTTCTATCTGCGCCACGGCTTCGAGATCGGCGGCTTTGACAATCGAAGCTACCGCGGAACGGTACAGGAAAACAAGGCGAACATATTCTTCTACCGGGATTGCGAATAGCCGGAACGCGAAGCGAGACGCCCGTCCCCGAATCGGGACGGGCGTCTCGCCGCTATCCTCATCTTTTGCTATTTCAGATTGATGAACACCAGTCCGACGAGGCAGGCCGCCGCGCCGATCAGCTTGTTCCAGCTCAATTCCTCCCGGTAAAGGTAGTGTCCCACGAGCAGGAGCGCGATCGTCAGCGCGGCGCTCTGCACGAGCGAGGCCGTGCTCACCTGCCAGCCCGCCTTGTAGGCGTAGAGGAAGCCCACCTCCAGCCCGAGCAGCACGACGCCGAACACGAAGGGAGCCCAGCCCATTTTGCCGAATTCCCGAATGAGGTCGGCTTCCCTGTTCATCGTGTAGTACAGGACGACGCAGATGAGCGCGCTGACGAGATAGGTGACGATCAGCGAGGCGAAGGGGTCGGCGCCCTGCGCCATCGTCTTTGAGCAGATCTGGTAAAGCACGTTCGAAAGCACCACCAGCGCGATCGGCCAGACGTACGAAAACATAGAGGTTCCTCCTTGAAGCAAGATCAGCCTTACGATCATACCACGCCCCCGCCGAAAACGGAAGCTCCGAATATGCGAAGGGAGCGGGCAAACGCCCGCTCCCCTTTTGCGTTTCTCAGCTCAGAGGTAGGCCGCCGCGGAGAGCGCGGAGGAGGTCGCGGTCTTCACGTTGCCGTCGCCCACCAGACAGTCGCCGATCAGGAAGGCGTTGGTTCCGGCCGCCACGGTCAGCCGCAGGGCGTCGGCCTCCGCCCACTTCGCCTTCATGCCGACGGCCAAAAGCACCGTGTCCGCCTCGACGCGAACCCGCTCGCCGGTCTTGACGTTCTCGCAGACCACCTCGGTCGGCGTGATCTCCGAGAGCCGGAGGCCGAGGCGCACGTCCACCTTGTCGTCCGTCAGACGGCGCGTGAGCTCCATCGCGAGCGCGCCCGCCGAGCCGAACAGGAAGCCGAAGTCCGGCATCATGTCGATCAAAACGACGTCCTTGCCCCGCTCCTTGAGGTCGATCGCGGCCTCGCAGCCCACGCTGCCCGCGCCGACGATCACGACCTTCTGCCCGCAGGGCTTCTCCCCCGCCTCGGCCTCGGGCGCCCAGCAGACGTGCGGCAGCGTCACGCCCGGCACCTTCGGCACGATGGGCTCCGAGCCGACGGCGACGAGGACGGCGTCGTAGTTCTCCTTCTCCAGCAGCTCCGGCGTGGCCTCGGTGTTCAGCAGGATGCGCGCGCCGCACTTGTCCGCCTGCCGCAGCAGGTAGCGCAGGTAATCCGTCAGATCCTGCTTGAAGGGCGGCAGCACGCCGTAATTGAGCATGCCGCCGAGCCTGCCGCTCTTCTCATAGAGCGTCACGTCGTGCCCGCGCTCGCGCAGGATCATGGCGGCGTTGATGCCCGCGGGGCCGCCGCCCACGACGGCGACTCTCTTCTTCACGTCCGCCTTCTGCACTCTGCCGAGCGGGAACTCCCGCTCGCGGCCGAGGAAGGGGTTGACGGCGCAGGAGATCACGCGGTTCTCCTTGCCGGCGCAG
>JAEEGL013638352.1_pt1 | contig 11542 bp, 9 predicted proteins | sample 9134231 | NCBI WGS metagenome assembly JAEEGL01 (sample SAMN16246548, study PRJNA631951) | gut metagenome | biome: gut microbiome; feature: rumen; material: fiber-attached | host: Bos | place: Iran: Karaj | collected 2018-10 | reverse complement strand
CTTTCCCCCTTTGCGGCCAGTTCATAGAATTCCTCTTCTTCCGGCATCAGGATCGTTTCCTGGATTTCCCGCATGCCGTAGATAACCCCGCCGAAGGTCAGGATAAAGCTGCTGAACAGGTATCCGCCGGGTTTCAGGACCCGTTTAGCTTCCTGGATAGCCCGGATCCTGCTTTCCTCTGTCAGCAGGTGATACAGCGGTCCCATCAGGAAAACCGTATCAAAGGAATTGTCAGGGAACCGGGATAGATCCGTTGCGTCTCCCTGCACCGCCGTGATCTTCACCCCGTACTGCCGTGCTTTCTTTTTTGCGAAGCGCACGTTCTCGTCGCTCAGGTCCAGCAGCGTCATCGTATGCCCCTGCCTCGCGTAGTGGATGGAATACTGTCCCGGGCCTCCGCCGATATCCAGTATCCTGCTGCCGGGCTGGATATACCGGTCCATCATACGTGTCGTTATATACTTTTCATAAGGAGTCCTTTTCTGCAGCCGGTCCCATTCCTTCAGGGGATCCGCGTCATAATGGGAGCGGATCGCTTCTTTCTCTTCGCGCATTTTTCCATCCTCCTTCACAGTTCTTTATACATCAGGATCTCATCGTGATAGCTTCCATCGTCAAACTTCATCCCGTGATAATACCGGCCGCTTTCGATAAATCCGCATTTACGGTACAGACCCTGCGCCCGGGTATTGTCCGCCACCACGATCAGTTCCATCAGCTCGTAGCCCATCTGCTTCGCCATCTCGATCAGCATATTGAGCATGGCCGTGCCCAGGCCCTGTTCGCAGTATTCCTCCAGCAGGCCGATCCCCATGGAACACCGGTGGCGGATCTTCCGTTTCTCCTGGTTACTGAATACGGAGCAGCTCCCGACTACCTTCCCGTCTGCTTCAGCCACGATCATCACAGCTTTCGGATCCTCCAGCGTCCTGTTGAGAAATGCCCGTTCGTCTTCCGCTTCTTTCCTGATCTCATCCGGATAGCGCGACATAAACTGGGTTTCGCCGGCGATCTGCTTCAGGTAGCTGATCATTTCCTCCGCTTTTTCCGGAACAGGCGGCTTCAGGATACAGTTTCGTCCGTCCTTCAGTGTGATGGTTTTTTCCGTGAAAATCATGGCCTCATTCTCCTTCCGGTATGTAAATTAAAAAGCCGCTTATCATCAGATAAGCGGCTTGATAAACCTTGTCCGGATCTGCCGGAGCTACGCTTCTCTGATGACTGTTTGAAGGTACGTAAAATGAACGCGGACCAGCCATTCAACGTTCGCGACGACAGCATAATTATTCAGTTCACACACGTACCGTTTCACAGAGAAGCGCTCCTTTCCGAAAAATATTGGGATGACTATACTACGGAAAAAACACCGTGTCAAGAGAATATTGCCGGAAATTATTTGCGGTTCTTCCGCGTCGTCCAGCGCCGGATCGCCTTTTCAATCTCCACAATCGGGATCACGACCAGTGCCAGCGCCATCGCTGTCATGTATTCAGCAAGCGTGATCGGCGTAAAGGAGAAAGCCTTGTTCAGGAACGGCACAAAGATGACCGCGGCTGTAATCAGCAGCGAGAAGGCCAGCGTTCCCCACAGCCACATGTTCTGCTTCTTCAGGCTGAACAAGGAAGCATGCCTGGACCGCATATTGAAGGAATGGAAAATTTCGACCATGCTCAGCGTCAGGAAAGCCATGGTCATGCCGGCCGGGGATTCCGCAATCCCCCAGGCTCCGCTTTCCATCCGGTGTCCGATAAAGTAGCTGAACACTGTCACGGCGGCGATAATCAGCCCCTGGAAGGCGATACCGAAGCCCAGCCCGTCTGCGAAGATGCTTTCCTTCCGGTGCCGCGGCGGACGCTGCATTACGTCTTTTTCCGCATCCTCCATGCCCAGCGCGATTGCCGGCAGCGTATCTGTGATCAGGTTGATCCACAGGATGTGGACCGGTTTGAGAATGGTAAAGCCCATCAGCGTGGCGGAAAACACCGCCAGCACCTCCGCCAGGTTGGCGGACAGCAGGAACTGGATGGCCTTGCGGATGTTGTCATAGATCCGGCGGCCTTCGCCGACCGCGGAAACGATGGTGGCAAAGTTGTCATCCGTCAGGATCATATCCGCCACGGACTTGGTCACGTCGGTACCTGTAATGCCCATGCCCACGCCGATATCCGCGCTCTTGATGGAGGGAGCGTCATTGACACCGTCTCCGGTCATGGCTGTCACCATGCCCAGCGCCTTCCAGGCATTCACGATGCGCACCTTATTCTCCGGCTGCACCCTGGCATAGACGGAGTAACGCCGCACGTCATGCGCAAACACTTCGTCCGGGATCGCGTCCAGTTCCGCGCCGGTGATCGCCATCTGGCCGGGCTGCAGGATGCCCAGTTCCCGGGCAATAGCCGTAGCCGTATCCTTGTGGTCGCCGGTGATCATGATGGGCCGGATGCCGGCGCTGCGGCACTTTTGTATGGCGTCCTTCACCTCAGGCCGGATGGGATCGATCATGCCGCACATGCCGATCCAGGTCAGATCCTGCTCCAGATCCTCAGCGGCGTTGGAAGCAGGACGCTCGTCATAAATCCGCTGGGCAGCGCCCAGCACCCGCAGGGCCTGGTCCGCCATCCCTTTGTTTTCAGCAAGAATCTGCTCCCGCTGTTCTTTGGTGATCGGAACCGCCTGGCCGCCCTGCCAGATCTTCGTACAGCGGCGCAGCACCTCATCCGGGGCGCCCTTGGTAAATTGAATAAATCCATGCCCGGCACCCATCCGGTGCAGGGTGGTCATCATTTTGCGCAGGGAATCAAAGGGGGCTTCATCCACCCGCGGCAGGTCTGCCGCCAGCTCTTCCTTGGGCATGCCGTTCCGGTTGGCGTCGTTGACCAGCGCGCATTCGGTCGCTTCGCCCACAGCCTCCCCTTCCTCCAGCTCCGCGTCGGAACACAGGGCCATGGCGGACATCAGCAGTTTCTCATCGTCAGTCACTTTCCGGACCACGGTCATTTTGTTCTGGGTCAGGGTACCGGTTTTATCCGAGCAGATAATCTGGGTGCAGCCCAGGGTCTCCACAGCCGTCAGCTTCCGGATAATGGCATGGTTCTTGCTCATCTTGGTCACGCCGATGGAGAGCAGCACCGTTACCACCGCGCTCAGGCCTTCCGGAATGGCCGCCACGGCCAGGGAAACCGCGATCATGAAGGTGTCCAGGACGGCCTTTCCGCCGTTCCGCACCAGGTTGACGATAAACACAAAGGCGCAGATCACCAGGATCATCGCGGACAGTTTCCGGGACAGTTCCTTCAGCTTGATCTGCAGGGGTGTCTCCTCGTCCTTCGCGTTGGTCAGGGCATCCGCAATGGCGCCCATTTCCGTATCCATGCCTGTGCCGGTCACAACGGCGTGTCCCCGTCCATAGGTGACGATGGAGCCCATGTACACCATGTTCTTCCGGTCGCCCAGGGAGACTTCCCCGTTCTCGGCGGTTGCCAGCGCTTCGCTCTGCTTCTCCACATCCGTGGATTCACCGGTCAGGGCCGCTTCCTGTGTCTTCATGGACGCGCATTCCACAATCCGGGCGTCCGCGGGCACAGCATCCCCGGCCTCCAGGATCAGCATATCGCCCCGGACCACTTCGTCCGCGTGGATGGTTTTCAGGTGGCCGCCGCGGATTACCTTCGCGGTGGCTGCCGCCACCTGCTGCAGTGCCTCAATTGCGGCCTCCGCCTTGCTCTCCTGGTAAACGCCCAGGCAGGCGTTGATCAGCACCACCGCCAGGATGATGATGGTATCGGTCAGGCTCTCACCGGCATACAATGCCGTGATGGCGCTTACCACCGCAGCGATAATCAGGACGATGGTCATGGGATCCTTCAGTTCCCCGAGGAACTTCCTGATCAGGCTTTCCTTTTCGCCTTCCTTCAGCTTGTTGTGTCCATCCCGGACAAGCCGTACCGCAGCCTCTTCGTCGCTCAGGCCTTCCATGGAGGAACCCGCCTCTGCCAGTACAGCCTCTTTTTCCTCAAGATACGGTTTCAATCGTTTTGCCCTCCTCTGCTTGATGCAGTATCACCTACGAATGAATATCCTGTTTTTGCCATTGTATACCGGACCGGCCGCACAATTCAAGCGCCGGCTGCATTACCGCTGTTCATTTTCCTGTCTGTCAGCCGCCTCAATATGCGCTTCCGGCGCTTCCATGATATTCCAGCATAACGCGGCGCCTTCAAATCCGTGACGCCTGACCGCAGCCAGGGATTCCGCTATATAGTCCGGATCCGTCCTGACAATTTCCTTATCATAATTGATCTCAATCCCCGGATATTTCCCGCATGCAACCTTCCCCACCGCATCCAGCTGGGTTTCCAGCAGGGTGATGCCTTCCGGAAGGCTGACGCGGCCTCGGGCCTTGGGGGCATGCTGTTCAAACAGCGCGTATTCATATCCGATTCCCGCGGGAGCGTCTGTCCTCCGGTAAAGCATCGGCTTGATGAAGTCAGCGTACTTCGTGATCATCCCGTAGTTCTGGCCCACAAACCGGCTGACAACCGGAGCAAACAGATCCAGCCCGACAATCAGGCCTTTCTCCTTGAAAAACCGGCTGAGATCCCAGACTGACTCGGCTATGATTTCTTCTTTTGCCTCAAAAAAGCGCTGGGCCAGCGGATCGTCCAGGACAAACTGCCCGTCCGCCGGATAAGCCGACATGTCAAAAAAGGAATCCTTTTTCAGCTCATATTGTTCCCGGACAGCATCTGTATTCACGCCTTTTTGCCGGAAAACCTGCCTGCAGTTTTCACACCCGCAGCTTAAAACGCCGGACACACCAGTCACAAAGGACTGGCTCCTGACCCTGTCCAGGAATACCCCGTCAAAGCCGCATTCAGCAAAATAACGCTCATATACGTCCTTCACAGCCTGGATATTCCGCCGGGACGACGGGCAGGAAAATACGAATGCCTTCCCTTCCTGCTCGACGGGAGTTTCAATCGGTCTCCCGAAAAGGTCCACCGCCTGGTCGGTCTCCGCCACGTCGCTGATCTCCGTAAAGACCGGAAGCCAGAGCACCATCTGGATGCCCTTTTCGTGAAGATACGTCCCCAGCGTCCTGTAAACTGCCGCATCCGTATTCCAGCCGATAATCACCTTTTCAACCGGAATCCGGGCGGAAATCTCTTCAATTTTACGGATCATGTCCTCCGGCTTGTCATGTTCCGCGTGCCATGATCCCGCAAATATCTGCAGTATGTATTTCATGGGTGGCTTCTTTCCTTTTCTGTTATGAGTTCCAGATCTGCTCTAGTATATCATCTGCACACGCAAAAAAACAACGGATCTGATACAGAACGCGGCCCCGGTGACAAACACCGGGGCCGCGCTGCACATACTGGATTATTTCTGCGGTTTAATCCGCCAGTACCCTTTGGAGTTCCGGTCCAGGAGCCCTTCCGCCACCAGATCCCGGCGGATGGTACAGAAATCATCATGAAAATCCGCAATGATGATATTCACTTCCCGTTCCGGGTAAATCCGGTCATACTCGAAGGCGTCCGCAATCACTTCCAGGACGATCCGTTCCTTCTTCTGCTGGGCGGGGATGGATTTCAGCTTCCCGTATTCGAAGAACGCGTTGATGACCTTCTGGCGGTATTCAGCATCCCGTTTCGCCTGGAGATCCGCTTCGTCAGATTTTTCCTGGATGATCTCCAGAATACTGGTGTGGAAGATATCCTTGTTCAGTGAGTACATCATATAATACTGGCTTTTGTAGGAGGTCACTGCGTCGGCATCCGCCAGCTTTTTCAGGTGGAAGGACACCGTGGGCGCAGAAATGCCGAGCCTTTCGGCCAGGCGTTCCACATACATATCTTCGATCGCCAGCGATTTCAGGATCTGCAGCCGGGACTTGTCAGACAGGCATTTGAAAAGCTGGATGGCTTCGGATTCTGTCATTCTGCTCCCTCCCATACCTTTTCAAACTGTTCGCGGATTTCATGAACCACGTCAAGCTTGACCTGCTCTGTCTGCATCCTGGCCAGGTCATTGTGTTCCTTTGCCTTTTCATAGGCCGTCTTCCAGCTGGCCGGAATGGTCTCCGTCCACCCGATAAAGAATTGCTTCACCGCAGCTGGATCTCCCTTGCCGATCCGCACGCCCGCGCCGAGCATGGTACGGTAATTGTCATAGATATTGCCCTTTACTTTTTCAAAGACAGCTTCATCCTGCCGGTCATCCGCAGTCAGTTCCCGGTCGTGCTGTCCGCACGCCGCAATCTTTTCATCAAACCATTTGTTCATTTCAGATACTTTCTGTTCAATCATAGTGTTACCTCCACTTTTCACGCCCGGTATAATCGATGTGGAAGGCGCCTGAGATTTATTTCGAAACTCACATCATTACCTGAACGCATTCTCATCATATCATAATCTAATTGGTATTGCAATACCAATTAGATATTTATCTAATTATTTGAACACCGAAAACAGAATAACAAAGAGCCCCTGATTCCTCAGGGGCTTCTGTATATCAACAGCTTATTTCAGCATGGACACCGCGTCCGCGATGGTCTTTTCCAGCGCCTCATGGCCGTACTGGTCAACCGCCGCCTTGTTCTTTTCACCGTGGGTCAGGTTGCCTGCCCCGCCGATACAGCCGTTGATGCAGGCCATTCCTTCGATGAAGTTCGCGTCCAGGGCATTCCGGCTCTTGCGCATCAGGGCCGCCTTGCACTCTTCAATACCGTCGCAGGTGCAGGCCTTCAGTTCAAACTCATCCAGCTGCTGTTCCTTCAGCGCTTCGGCTACCGCGTCGGACAGCCCGCCGCTCCGGGCGAAAATGCGGCCAAAGTAGGAGGCATTATCCAGCGTCGCCTCTTCCAGGGTGGTCAGGTCGATGTCCCGGCTGTCAAACAGCGCCTGCAGTTCTTCAAAGGTGATCGCTGCGTCCACATAAGGCTTCACGCTTTCCAGCTGCACCTCCGCCTTCTTGGCCGTGCAGGGTCCGATGAAGACGATCTTCACGTTTTCCTCGTGTTCCTTGATGTACTTGGCCAGCGTAGCCATCGGCGACATATTGTGGGAGATATAGGGCACCAGCGCGGGGAAAGCGGTCTTGACGTAGCGTACAAACGCCGGGCAGCAGGAGCTGGTCAGGAATCCCTTCTCCACCAGTTCCCGGGATTCCGTCTGCGCCACCATGTCTCCGCCCAGGGCCACTTCCACCACCGTATAGAAACCCAGCTTCTTGATGCCGCTAATCACCTGGCCCAGCTTCGCGTAGTTCATCTGGCTGCCGATGGCGGGTGCCACCAGGGCGTAAACCTTGTACTTGCTGTTGTCCCGGCTCCGCTTCAGCATATCGATCACGTTGATGATAAAGGACTTGTCAGAGATCGCGCCGAAGGGGCACTGATATACGCACGCACCGCACTGGATGCACTTCTCGTCGTCAATCTTCGCCGCGTTGTCCTCATTGATCGAGATAGCCTTGATCTTGCAGGCATTCTGGCAGGGCCGCTTCCGGTTGACAATGGCGCTGTAGGGGCACACCTTGGCGCACATACCGCATTCCACGCACTTGGTCTTGTCAATGTGCGCCTCATGCTTGTGGTCAAAGGAAATCGCCCCGCGCTTGCACACGTCCTCGCAGCGGTGAGCCAGGCAGCCCCGGCAGGATTCCGTAACCTGGTATCCCACGGCGGGACAGTCATCGCAGGCAATGTCGATCACCTGGATCACATTGTCTGAGTTTCCGCCGCCCATGGCCAGCTTGACCCGCTCTCCCAGGATGGCCCGCTCCTTGTATACGCAGCAGCGCATGGTCGGCACCTTTCCGGGCACGATGGCCTTCGGGATGTCCATCACGTTTTCCATCAGCGTATCATTCCAGGCGTGGCGCGCCACTTCCCGCAGCACTTTATATTTCAGATGTTGTACCTTCGTATCAAACTTATGCATGCTCTCACCTCAAAAATAACTGACCTTGATCCGTTTGCCCATCTTCTGCAGTGCCGCGCTCAATTCCTGGACCAGGTTCATCTTGATGCTGAAATTGATCGGCAGGTCCGGGTTCTGATGCGCCGGATTGATTGCCCGGCCTACATAGAAGTTGATATCCGTCGCTTCCTCAAACAGCAGCTGGCTGATCAGGGAAGCCCCGTCCTTGCGATTGCTCCATTCGTCGTAGCAGGTATTGTCCCCGATGAAATCCTGGGCGTACTGCACCACCCGGTTCACCGTGATAACACCCTCTGTGACCAGGTCCACACCTTCCAGCTTCGCGATGGGCGGAATGTCTCCCTCGTAGTTCAGGGAAGGCCGCAGCGGCTTGTTCAGCCACTTTGCCGCCAGGGAGGATGTGGTTCCGCCGCAGATGATATGCTTCCCTTCCTTGGCAAAGAACAGGCTCATCATCCGGTCCGTATCGTCCCGGTTTCCGGGCGGGCCGAAGAGCATATTCATCGGCACCCGCCTGCGCATCCGCACCACACAGGACGTGGCGTCATCGCCGGGCTTCCCGCCGTACAGCCGGTCGCACTCGTCCACCAGCATGGTGGACAGCAGCTTTGCGGAATACCCGCACAGGTTCATGGCCTCCATGTAGGAGATGATATCTTCCCGCTTCCAGCCGAAGTTGTATCCTACGCCGATGCCGGCATGGGGACAGCCGTCGCTCATGGCAATGAACACGTCGTTTTCCTGCAGCCGGATCACCGAGCGGTAGATCTGCTTCCCGCCGATGGACATCTCCTGCCGGGGATAATCCCAGTTGGCGCCGTCCCGCAGCAGGATTACATGGGGATTGTCATACTGGATCACTTCCGCCGTACGGTTCTGGATGATCCGCAGGATGGTAAAGGTGGAATAGGCCACGCCCCGCACCGAGCAGACCGGCAGGGTGGCGGCGATGGTTTCCACGCACTCTTCCAGCGAAAGGCCCGCCGCCAGCATGGTGGAAATGATCTTGCTGGTCAGGGTGGACAGGATGCTGGCCTTCACGCCGCTTCCCAGGCCGTCCGCCAGCACAATGACCGTGGAACCGTCCCCCTGCTCGGCAATATCCACATGATCGCCGCACAGCTGCTCTCCCGTATGGTTAATGCTTTTGAAGCCGATATCGCAGCAAAGGTCATTCATTGGTAATCGACTCCTTCAGCTTGGACAGCGCGATTTTGGTTTCCGCAGCGGTCTCGCCCAGCAGGGAGGCAATTTCCTGCACAATGCGCATCTGCTTCTCCACCACTTTATCTGCCACTTCCACCGTCTGCCGGCTGATCTCTTCCTTCTCCCTGCGCGTCTCTTCCTCCATGGTTACGTCGCGCATGATGCACAGGATCATCCGGCCTTCCTCCGCGGGCACCACGGTCTGTTCCACATAGCAGCCGTACTCCGTCAGGTATACCCGCTCGTTGAAAATACCCCTGTGGGTCTTCTGCACCTGCATAAAGGGCAGCGGATCCAGGATCCGCACCACCTGGTCGCCCAGCACTGCACCGGCGTCGTGGATATTCAGCAGTTTCATCATCATGGGGTTGATCTGCTGAACCTCCAGCCGGTCGTTAAGCATCAGGATTCCATTGGGCGAATTGCGGGAAATGGCATCCGTCATGTTTTCCGCCTTGTTCATCAGGAAGGGCAGGCACATGGAGATTTCCGCCTTTCCCTGGTAGATGGCAATTGCCTTTTCCCGGCAGGTATCGTATCCGCAGGAACCGCAGTTCAGCTCCTGGCTGGGTTTGAACTTGCCCATTTCCCGCAGGATCTCCGTGATTTCCGCTTCGGACGGCATGGCCGCCTTCAGGTCAATGGGCTCAAAGAACTTCCGCATCTGCCGGTTCTCCGGCTGCCGGATTTCAAAATCGCTGTCCCCCGCGAAGGAAGACACCGCAAGGTAATCCTGCACGGGGCTGCACCGGTTCTTTTCCATCACCGGGCCGCCCAGGCAGCTGCCCTTGCACGCGCTCATCTCTATAAAGCAGTGGTGGATCCTTCCGCTCTCGATGTCCTTCAGGGCCGCGATGCAGTTTTCCACGCCGTCCACTGCCAGGTAGGTATAATCCGGTGCGTCGCAGTCCATGGTCTTCAGGATGCCGCCGGTTGTAGGAAAGAACCGTGTCCGGCTGTTGGGTTCAGGGGTGATATCCTGCCGCAGGCCGATCTTCTCCGCCCGCAGCCAGCTGGTCAGTTCTTCAAAGGTCAGCACGGCGTCCACGATGCCCTCGTAGTATTCCGCCTCATCCTTCTTGGCCAAGCAGGGTCCGATGAACACCGTCTTCGCGTTGGGAATCCGCTTTTTGATGTCCTGGCAGTGGGCCTGCATGGGCGAAACAACGTCCGCCAGGTACTTCAGCTCCAGCGGGAAGAACTTCTGGATCAGCAGGTTGACGCTGTGGCAGCAGGAAGAGATGACGATATCGCGGTCATCCTCCCGCAGCATACGGTCATATTCCCGCTTCACCTGGGTAGCCCCCAGGGCGGTTTCCTCAGCGTCCCGGAAGCCCAGTCTCTGCAGGGCTTCCCGCATGCTTTCAATACCCACGCCGGGATAGTTTGCGATAAAGGAAGGCGCCAGGGAGGCTACAACGGGCTCCCCGCTCTGGATCATTACCTTCACCTTTTCCGTCTCGTCCACAATCTGCTTGGCATTTTGCGGACAGACAACAAAACAGGTACCGCACAGGATGCACTCATTGCCGATAATATGGGCCTGGTTTCCCGAAAAGCGGATGGATTTCACCGGGCAGTGCCGGATACATTTATAACAGTTTTTACAGTTTGTTTTTTTCAGTGTCAGGCCGTGCGGCATGCGGCTTCCTCCTTGCAAAAAGGCGCCGGGCGGTGTTTCCTCCGCCCGGTGCGTATTGATTTACGCCAGCTTCGCCTTCACTTGTTTCTCAAAAAATTCCTTTACGCTTTCAGGTGAAACGGAGAACAGCGCCCCGTCCACGGTCACGCACACACCCTGCTGGCATTTGCCCATGCAGAAGGTGCCGCCCAGTTCGATCCGGTCTCCCAGATCATTCTCCGCAATCAGGGCCTGCAGCTGTTCAACTACCGGCCGTGATCCCTTGATGTGGCAGGAAGACCCGATACAGACTGTGATTTTCATATGCTTTATCCTCCGTTCTTATTCGTACTCCACCACGTTGACCCATCTGAGCAGGAATTCCCGCTCCTGTTCGTTGCCCTTCACCGACTGGCTGGCCGCCACAATCGGCATCCACTTCTGCACGTACCGCCTGTCCGTGTTGCTCTTTTCACAGAACAGGTCCAGGTACTTTTCAGCGCCTTCGGTATCGCCCTTCAGGCAGAACAGCAGGTAGGTCCGGGCCGCGTCGGCGGAGGCATTGCCCTGGGTCACATGGCTCCAGTCCAGGATGTAGGGCGTTCCGTCGTTCGCGATGATGATATTGGAGGGACGGAAGTCGCCGTGGCACACCTTGTTGTGCTTCGGCATTCCCTCCAGCCGGGTATGAAGATCATACCGGATGGTAGCGTCCAGGTTGGCCTGGCTGATCTTGCGGTTCATCTTGTCCTTCAGCTTGTTCAGCAGG
>JAEEGL012634475.1_pt1 | contig 11542 bp, 7 predicted proteins | sample 9134231 | NCBI WGS metagenome assembly JAEEGL01 (sample SAMN16246548, study PRJNA631951) | gut metagenome | biome: gut microbiome; feature: rumen; material: fiber-attached | host: Bos | place: Iran: Karaj | collected 2018-10 | reverse complement strand
TTGAAAAAGTGGATAACCTCATTTCTTTCAAAGCGTGGTTTTTCGGACACTACCACGAGTCGCAGATAATCGGGCAAAAATTTGTAATGCTCTATGATTTTTTCATGGAATTGGAGCAATTTCTGAAACCGCAAGATGACGCAAATGAATGATCGTCTTGTAAAAACCGGACATTGGAAAGCCGAAAACAGTACATTCGCACGAAAAGCAGTATATTCAATGAAAACGCCGCATCAAAGCTCATTGCTCTGATACGGCGGTTTCTTATTCGAACCCATGAGGTAATATGCTTGATGCTATTTCGAGATATGCAAACAAACCTCTAAAAAGCGCAAATCTAAAGTACACTTTATCTTCGCGCTAAAAGCAATTATATGTAGGACTCACGCGCAAATACTTGGCGCTTGTGAACCTCTCGCATATTGAATAAGCGAGAGGTTCACCGCCTCCGTAACTTATGATTTGTATTTGAAATCATGCGTTCCAAAAGCAAGTACTTTCAAATACTCCTTGCACTCTTTTTGTGCGCTCTCAAGGTTGAGATCTCTGAAATTTCCGCACTCCTTCCTTGTGGCTCCGAACACTTCCCCTTTGTGGTTCACTATTTGCTCAAGCACTTTTTTGGTGACTTCCAAAACTTTTTCAGGGGCTGTATTTCTTGTGAGCAAATAAAAGCCAGTTCTGCATCCCATCGGTCCAAAATATATAACATTATCACCGATTTCAGAGTTTCTAACATATGTTGCAAACATATGTTCCACCGTATGTGCAGTACATGTGTCCATGTACTCCCCTGCGTTTGGTTTTCTGGTTCTCAAATCGAATGTCGTTATGTCTCCATCGACTCTCGAAATGTATATCCCCGGCTCCAGTAAATCATGATCAACGGAAAAACTCGCTATTCTGTTCATTTTCTTTTTGTTGTCCTCTCTTTTCTGCCTGATTTCTTTTTTTCGACATTCGGAACCACAATATTAAAATCAAGTTGTCCCTTTGATATATCCGCATTCACAAGAATCACTTCTATATCGGAACCTATGGTTTTTTCCTTAATATTGTAAAAATGAAAACTAACTGTCATTCTCTCTGCATCAACTTCGCATCCGTTTCTAAGATCTGACACAAATCCTTCTATATAGTTATCCAGCCTTACGAAGAACCCCGTGTTTATAACTGATACGATTTTTGCAGGAAATTTTTGCCCTATCTTATCTGACATGTATATCGCTATATAAATGGACTCGATCTTTCTTTCCGCACTCACAGCCCTCATTTCAGCATCTGTGGACATGACCGCTCTTTCATCGGCATTCCTCTCAAAATATTCATCGGTTTTTTCTGAAATGCCATCCCTGGTATGAAACGATATCTGCGGATATTTTCTCGTGCCGGGATTTATATGTCTGAGAGCTTCGGTAATAACAGAATGCACATACAGATCGGGATATCTCCGTATGGGGGAGGTGAAATGACAGTAAGTTTTAACTCTAAGCCCAAAGTGCGGAGCGCATGCCTTTGAATACTTTGCCTTCATCATGCTCCTGAGCATGACTCCGGACACAATATCCGAAATGCCGGATTCCTTTGCGGATTTGAGTATCTCCGTATATGCTTCGGCAATCCGGTCGGCCTCCTCCTCTTTTGTCTCTGCATCAAATGATTTTCTGAGCCCGTGGGTTTTGATTCCGATAGCCGATGCATACTTTATAAAATTCAGTGTTTTTTCCTCACTTGGAGATTCATGAATTCTGTATATACATGGCAGGGAGAGCCTTTTCAAAGTTTCTGCCACTGCAATATTAGCCTGCAGCATGAACTGTTCGATCATTTTTTCGGCATCCCCGCGTTCTCTTCTCTCTATCATCACAGGCTTTCCCTCAGAATCCACGGTGATGTTGACTTCGTCATCCTCTATTTCCATGACGAATCTTTCTTCTGATGCCTTCTGTAATCTGAGATACAGTTTTTTCATTTCTGCAAGGGTATCATACACCTCGCTGTATTTTTTATAAAAACGGCTTCTCTTTCCTGCTTTCCACAGTGCGTTGATTTCAGAGTAAACTCCTCTGACACGGCTTCTGACCACAGATTTAAATATCTTGACATCAGTCATGTTGAGATTATCGTCGAGTGTTATTTCAGCAGTCATGCTGAGCTTGTCCTCTCCGCTGTTTAAAGAGCAAACTCCGTTTGAAAGCACTTCAGGGAGCATCGGAACCACTTTGTCGACAAAATAAACACTGGTTCCCCTGAGTCTTGCTTCTTCTTCGACCGGCGTTCCCTGCCTGACATAGTTTGAAACATCCGCTATATGAACTCCGAGCACATATCCCTTGTCCGTTATTTCGAGCGAAATAGCATCATCCAGATCCTTTGCGTCTTCACCGTCTATCGTAAATATGATTTTGTCCCTGAGGTCAGCGCGTCCTTTTGGCTCACAGTATTTCTCGGCCGCTTCCGATGCAGATCTAAGAACCGAGTCAGGAAAAACGGTTCTGATTCTGTTTTCATACAAAGCTGCTTCATACGCTCCGTCTTTGGAGAGGGAACTGCCGAATATTCTCTCGATTTTTCCCCTCAGTTCCATTCCGTAGTCTTCCCAGGTGGTGCTTTTTCTTTCGAAATACGGGCCTTCTTCCGGTACCACAGCAACTTTGTACCCGTCATATTCCTCGGACACGCTGCTAAAATCGACCCGGATCATGGTTTTGATGGATTTTATATCAGGCTCGACACATGCTCTGCTGGAACCGACGTGCAGCACCCCTATTATACTTGTGACCTTGTGCTCAACTATTCTCTGTACCTCTCCGGAGGCTTTGCGGTAGAAGGCGTCCCCGTAATATCCGATATCTGTATGCGCGGCTTCCGTTATACGGACTTCGATGATATCACCCGTTACCGCACCGCTTGCTTTCCTCATACCGTCCTCGGGTATGTATATCTCCTCATTAAAGCCGCTTCCTTCGAGCGGTCTGCAGAATCCGTATCCGCTGCCGCTGTACGAAAACACTCCGCTGACTGTCATGCCGGGTTTCAGTTGATCCGGTTTTTTTCTTTTTTTGCTGCCGTCGGTTTTTTTGTTTTCGTTTTCTTCGATCAGCTTCTTCTCTTTTGCCTTCTTATCTTTCCTTGAATTGCTTTTCATCGCCTTTGATATGGACTTTTCGAGACTTTTTCTGCTTCCGAATTTTCCCATTTCAATCTCCGTATAGATTATAATTGTTGTCGGGATACCTGTTCCAGTAAAACTCTATGTTAGTCGGCACGATGAGCGCTTCCTCCCAGAAAATCGACTCAAGATCTCTCAGCGTGCTGAACGAGTATCTCAGACATGCGGAGATATATCCTGCCTTGAGCTGCAGGTGAATGCTGCCAAAGAATGTCGGGAGGCTGTCTTTATCATATGTCGCGATATATTCGAATATCCGCGCGATATCTTCATTCGGATAGGATGTGGAGTATCCGTCAATGAAGAAAATATTTTCAAGATCATCCGGATTTGAACTTGCGAGGTATTGTGAATACTCGCGTCCGTCTATCGTGGCACCGTCCTCATATGTATAGACCCATGTATAATCGAAATCAGGCGGGTTGAGAGCCGGCCATCTGTCGAATCCTTCAAGTTCGGCGTTCTCATCCGCATAGTATCTTGCCAAAAGATTGTTCTGGATTATATGCATGAATTCATGCGCTACCGTTCTTCTGATATCATCATACCTTGTGCTTATCACGAGTGATTCGATGCCGTCGCTTTCCGACACGAACGCTGCTGCGTCTCCGATGGAGTTTCTGTTCGTACTGTCGGGTATTATACGGCTCGTGATGCAGACATCTATGGATGAGAACTGGGATGCAACCTCCGCTATGAAACCCTCGGGACATGATGCAAAAAAGTCTTCGAGCGCATCAAGCACGGTTGAGATCCTTGCCTCATCATTTTCAGGAAGCAGTGCATATCCGTTGATATATCTTACTGCATCTTCTCTGAGATACACCGAAACCCCGTAATTCTGCCAGATCTGTTCGGCCCGGACATCGTTTTCGTATTTTTCTCCTCTTCCTATGATTTCATCAATCGGAGTATCACCCAGCGACGTTTTATCCGTATGTATTACGGCTATATGGTATTTGCCTCCGTAAAACAACTGAGTGCATACCGTATTTTTGTCTGCTTCCGTATATCCCATGGTGAAATATGAACCATCTTCCGGTTCAAGCTCTATTTTTGCCGCACACTTGCTTGTTTTCGGGTCCACTATGCATATTTCATACGATTTGTTGCTTCTTGTAAACACGACATAGTCTTCAATTCCCTTTGCATAGGCTGTCATCCATCCGTTTGATGGACTTACGTCGCCGAGAATTCCGGTGAATGAAGTCAGGGCATTGGGCCTGTCAAAATCATAGTATCTAAAATCTCCACCCACAGAATAATCGGTAAACAAAAGTCCCCCGCCAATAGCATCTATTGCAGAATCCACGTAAAGATGGTTTTCAAACATCCAGATTTTTTCCGATTCCAGATCGATAATCGCAGGGACAGCCCTCATACCCGGAGTGTCATCTTTCTCCGCCCACACAAGGACCATCTGATCCTTAATATTGTTGTTTACATAAAAACTGCTGTATCCTTCCGGCAAAGTCACGTCGAGTTCTCTGCTGCTTACATCGCCTCCGTCATGCACTTCATAAACTGTAACGGATTTTCCGTTGTTCTGCATCATGATGAAACTGCTGTGACCAACCGGAAGAATCCCGTATATGAGATCTTCATTATCGTAAACATTCAGAGTCTTCAGGTTTTCATCCATTATATAGAGCCTGTGCTCCTCACATGAGCACACAGACGGATAACCGTTGAGAATATACGGATATGCTGTCACATATTCCATATCGTTGTTCATTACCCTCAGATTTGATTCCGCAATACCGTGATTTTCAAAATCTATATATCTCAGGTGCAGCATGGTGTATTCATCAATGTCCGGATAAAAAACAAGGACTTTCCCGTCAGACGCCGGCGACATTTCCCCGGCAACATATGACAGGCCTTTAATAATGTCTATTTCTCCCCGGTTTTCGTAAAACTCTTCCTCGGAATAATAGTTCATAAGCTGTTCTTCTGTTTCGGGAGGGATGGTTTCGGGGACTTCTGACGAATCACCGCCGCTCTCTTCTCCGGTGTCCGACGTTTCCTGTCCCGAAGGAAGAGTCTCCGCCGGCTCTTTTGTGTCATCAGGGCGTTTTTTTATGAAATCACAGCCTGAAAATACCAGCAAAAGGCTGACAGTCAATATAACAGATAGCATCAAGCAAATACTTTTTTTCATTCCGCGGTTCTCCTTCCGAGCTTTTCAATATATTCTTCAAGGCATACCCCGGACTCGTGGATTCTGTATGCGTGATACCGTCCTACATATCTGTAATGCCAGGGTTCAAACTGGATCGTCGTAATATCGGTCTTGTTCTCGGGGAAACGGAGAATGAAACCGAATTTCCATGCATTTTCGCTGAGCCATGAATACTCGGCGCTGTACTGAAAATCAGTAGTGAACGTCCCCGTTGTATCCATATCCACGGCAAGTCCCGTCTGGTGTTCACTGGTTCCGGGTCTTGTTGAATAAGTGAGAACGATGGCTTCCGCTTCTTCTTTCGAAAGATTCGGATTGATGTCCAGTTCGTTCTGGACATATGTTTTAAAGAGATTGTCCTGATAGTAATAATCCCTGTATGCGCTGTGAACCATCATTCCCCAGAAGCCTGCCGTCTTCATTTCCATAAACAGCGCTTCAAGAGAGCGGCACGCATATTCCCTCAGCTGCTTCGTTCCGTATGTGTCCACGAAGGTTATATCCATGAGGTCCCACGGAATGTCGTATTCCGTAAGCAGATGCGTGGTGTTCACGAGAGTAAGGAAGGAATCTCTCATCTCCCCGGTCGGATTCATGTATTTTTCATATTCCGAGAGATCGTTTGCGAATGTAATTTCGGGCATTTCGGGATATTCTTCCTCTCCCGTCACATTACCCGTGTCGGATGTGCCGGATGAATTCGGTATGGGGTCCGTGCTCTTCAGCCTGAAGGAAACAGGCTGATATACTATCTTCTTGCCATCCGAGAGCTCTTCGTCTGCAAGTCTCGATATTCTGACTGACGAAGAATTTTTGTCATATGTCACCGACAGCCCGTTCATATAGTCTGAAATAAGGTCCGTGTCGACCCACACTTCATCTCCGATCATTTTGCTCGGCAGGCCGAGTTTGGCTTCCTGGCCGTTGATAATCGTTGTGATGTCTCCGGTCACAAAGAGAATGTATTCCTCTTCTCCGTTTCCCTCTGACGTTGAAACGTCATCTGATCTTATGATGAACTTCAGTCCTTCCGCAGACCCGCTTTCCGCCATTTTCAGAAAATCGGCAAGATCGTTGAAGCAGAAGTACACTCCGCCGGACACAACCAGTCCACCGGCCTCCGTCTTTCTCTTCTCGGTCCCTCCGTAATAATATGATATCTTGCCGCTGTCCTTGGGCGCGTCAGGCTTGGAATTAAGACTTATTACGAAAATCAAACCGACGATCAGCGCAAGAATCGCGAACACTGCCAAAAAGACAAGAAATCTGCCTCTGAATATACGAAAGCTTTCCTTTCTTGCCTCTTTTTTTTCCTGCTTTATTCTTTTTTCCTCCGCCGCTCTGCGGGCTGCTTCTGCCCGGGCGCGGGAAGCCTCTGCCCGGGCGCGGGCTGAGGAATTGTTTCTTTGAGCATTTGGTCTGTTTCTTCTGTCCATAATACCGCTATTTCTTTTCCTTTGTCTCAATCAGAACGAAGAAAGGGCTTTCCGGAGAATTCACCATTCTGATCTCGGTGATCCCGTATTCAAACCGAGACAGCGATTCAAAATACTTTATAAGCTCCAGCCCTTCAAGACGTCCCTCCTCATGACCGGGATAAACGGCTACGCAAAGCACCGCGTCCTCGCCCAGCATGCCTATGGCTTTTCTTACTGCCGGAAGTGTTGTCTCTCTTTTTGTGGTGAGCTGCTTTCTGTTGGCTCCGGGGAGATATCCCAGATTGAACATTCCGGCTTTTATGGGTTCTTTCACATATTCGTCCGCCCTGTCGTGAGAAGCACACACGAGGTGCCAGTTAAAAGGGCACGAACTCTCTATAAGATTCTGCTCTGTCGATGCGAGAGCATCCGGCTGTATGTCGAACGCATAGACCTTTCCGCTCTCCCCGACGGTTTTTGAGAGAAAGACCGTGTCGTGTCCGTTGCCCATTGTAAAGTCGACAGCCACGTCTCCCTCTCTCAGATGCTCTAAAATAAACTTTTTTTGCAGTCCAAGAAGATCCGTCATTTTCAGTTGCCTTTGCCGGTTTTTGCGATTTCCGCAGCCATGTCAAACGCCTTCATGTTCACATCGAGCGCTTTCCCGGGAACACATGCGGCAACTGCTTCTCTGAGTACTTCTATATCAAATCCGAGGACTTCTGCTGCAAGTCCTATGAGAGCAACATTTGAGGCTCTTGCGTTTCCCGCCTCCTCTGCGATCTTTACGGCGTCATATGCGCGGATATCGACGCCCAGGGCTCTTATGTCACCGAGAATGTCGTCCGGATACTCTGCAGCGCCCGTGATGACCGGCATGGGATTGATCTGCTGTGTCGAGGTTACAATCACGCCTCCCGGTTTGAGATGCGGCAGCCATCTTGCGGCCTCGAGCATTTCGAAAGACAGTATCACGTCTGCATCTCCCTTGCAGATTACGGGAGAGTAGACTTCGCTTCCGAATCTCACATAAGTGACGACGGATCCGCCCCTCTGGGACATTCCGTGAACTTCCGACACCTTGACGTCATGTCCTGCATTCATTGCAGCACGGCCAAGTATTTTTGAGGCAAGCAGGGTCCCCTGTCCGCCTACTCCTACTATCATTATGTTTTTAGACATTTTTTCTCTCCTTCACCATCAGCCTATGGCTCCGATACGGCACATCTGCTCACACAGGCCGCATCCCACACACATTAACTCGTCTATTACTGCCTTGCCGTCCGACATGGATATGCACGGACAGCCTATTCTCATACAGCTTCTGCATCCTATGCACTTCTCGCGGTCAACGTGAAGAGCCGGCTTTCTGACGGCTGTTTTGAGAAGAGCGCAAGGTCTTCTGCAAATAACGACCGAAGGACAGTTGCTTGTCGTTTCTTCCTTTATCACCTTTTCGAGAGCTCCGAGATCAGCTGGATCCACTGCCTTTATGTGTTCACGGCTGACTCCGAGGGATGCGCATATGTCTTCGAGCGACAGGTTCGGCGCCTTTTCGCCCATTAGGGTTTTCCCCGTCAAAGGGTTGTCCTGGTGACCTGTCATGCCAGTGATGCTGTTGTCAAGTATCAGGGTCGTCGTGTTTCCTCCGTTATATACGACGTTCACGAGTCCCGTGAGCCCGCTGTGCATGAATGTGGAGTCTCCAATGACTGCGACGAATTTTTCCTCTTCTCCTCTCACCTTGCATGTTCCGTGTAGAGACGAGATCGATGCTCCCATGCAGTATACGGAGTCAATGGCGGAAAGAGGCGCTACGGCTCCGAGAGTGTAGCATCCGATGTCGCCGGATACTCTCAGTTTCAGTTTTGACAGCACATAGAACACACCTCTGTGCGGACATCCGGGGCAAAGGACCGGCGGACGTCCGGGAACAGGAGCTCCGATCTCACAGTATGAAGGCTCCTGACCGAGAAGTTTTTCTTTCAGTATCTCCTCGGAATATTCACCGCACATAGGCAGGATTCCGTCTTTTTTGCCGACCACGTTTATGCCGAGTGATCTGCAGTGGTTTTCGATAACCGGATCCAGCTCTTCGATAACTATTACGGTTTTATGCCCTGCCGCATAATTCTTTATGAGCTCATCCGGCAGCGGGTTCAGCAGTCCGAGCTTGAGATAGTCCGCGTTCCTGCCGAAAGCTTCCTTCGCGTAGTTCCAGCAGTTGCCTGCCGTGATGATTCCTGTATCCGATCCGTTTTTCTCAGTCGTATTGAACGGACAGTCTTCTGCATATTTTTTCAGCGCATCAAGGTGCTCCTCGACCACGTAATGACGTTTTTTTGCGTTTGCGGGCATCATCACGTGTTTTGCGGCATCCTTGACATAAGGCTTTATTTCGGTTTCCGCTCTTTCGTTTTCTTCAACCGGAGATCTGCTGTGGCTCACTCTGGTCGTAAGTCGCAGTATCACGGGTGTGTCAAACCTCTCGGAAAGTTCATATGCCGCTTTTGCATATTCCTTGCACTCGCATGAATTGGCCGGTTCAAGCATGGGAAGCTTTGCGGCTATGGCATAATGCCTGCTGTCCTGCTCGTTCTGGGAAGAGTGCATTCCGGGATCATCCGCCACTCCTATCACCATGCCCGCCGAAATTCCGGTATATGCGGTCACAAAAAGCGGGTCTGCGGCAACGTTCAGCCCCACGTGTTTCATTCCGCAGAATGAACGCCCTCCGCCGATAGCGGCTCCGAGAGCGGCCTCAAGCGCAACTTTTTCGTTTGGTGCCCATTCGCTGTACATGTCTGTGTAAAGCGCCGTGTTTTCCGTGATCTCCGTGCTAGGAGTTCCGGGATAACTGGATACAAATCTCACTCCTGCTTCATAAAGTCCGCGGGCGACGGCTTCGTTCCCCAGCATCAGTTTTTTCATATGTATGTATTCCTTTCAGAAAGTAGACTATTTTTTCATTTCTTCCATATATTATACACCAGCGCTCGCCGCACCGTCAAGGCGGCAGACCGCCATACCACAGTAAAATGCGCTAAAAGAATACATTTCGCCGTCGTTGAAAAGGAAGAATATGTGTGCTATAATTTCCACGGTATTTTTGTTGTTTGCCGGAGGCGTAAATGCGTAAGATCATCGATAAGATCTCCTCGGATGCGGGTTCATTCGGAAGCATCCCGTTCTGGAGCTGGAACGACAGACTCGAGCCTGAGGAACTCAGAAGACAGATAAGGGACATGAAAGATCTCGGAATGAAGGGCTTTTTCATGCATGCCCGCGGCGGGCTTGAAACCGAATATATGTCCGATGAATGGTTCGAATGCATTGACGCCTGCATAGACGAAGCCAAAAAGCTCGGAATGGAAGCCTGGGCATACGACGAAAACGGATGGCCGAGCGGATTCGGGGGCGGCGCTCTGCTGAAGGATCCGAAAAACCATGCGGTTGCGATCGAGCACAAAAACGGCCCGTTCCCTGCAGAGGATGACGACTCCGTCATATCGGTATATGAGATAAACGGAGACGGAACGTTCACGAGAGTAACAAAAGACACCGGAAAAGACGAATATCTCATACTTACAAGGCGCCGTGACGAAAGTTACGTAGACACTCTCAATCCGGAGATCGCGGATCTTTTCCTAAACGAAATACATGAAAAGTACAAGGCAAGGATAAACAGTGACGACTTCGGCAAAGGCAAAGCCATGCCCGGCTTCTTCACAGACGAGCCGCAGTATTACCGCTGGGGGACCACATATTCAGACACTCTTCCGGCGCAGTTTGAAAAAACATACGGATATCCGATATATGATAAACTTCCGGCGCTTTTTTACGATTTCGAAGGCGCCGACAAATTCCGTTTCGATTATTATTACCTTATACACAAGCTTTTTATAAACGGTTTTATCAAAAAAATATATGACTGGTGCGAAGAGAACGGCGTATGTCTCACGGGACACGCGGTCGAAGAGACCACCCTCGACTCCCAGCTCATGTGCACCGGCAGCGTAATGCCTTTTTACGAATACGAAACCATGCCGGGAGTCGATTATCTCGGCAGACAGATACTCGACGACCTTAGCTTCAAACAGCTCGGTTCGGCCTGTTCCCAGCTCGGGAAAAAGAAGAGATTATCCGAGATGTTCGCGTGCTGCGGATGGGCAGTAACGCCGAATGAACTCAAAAGAGTAGCCGAAGTTCAGTATGCATCCGGGGTCAACGTCATGTGTCAGCACCTCTATCCTTATTCGGAAAGAGGCCAGAGAAAGACCGACTATCCCCTGCACTATTCGGATCACAACCCGTGGCACGGATATATGAAGCCGTTTGACGAATATTTCAAAAATCTCGGCGCGCTTCTGGCGCAGGGAGAAGAATACGCCCCAGTTCTTGTGATCCATCCGATCCACGGCGCCTTCTGCAAGTACAGAAAGGAAACATACTCGCTCGGGGAGATCGAGACAAAGCTCTTTGAGATGTCGCGCTTCCTCGGAGAAAATCAGATCCCGTACCACTACGGGGATGAGTGGATGATGGAAAGAATGGCAGAAGTGAAAGACGGCAGGATACGCGTCGGAAAATGCACATATGACATCATAGTGGTCCCGTTCACATATTCTCTCGACCGAAATACCGTCCGTCTGCTGAAGGAGTTTTCGGAAAGCGGAGGAAAGCTGTTCCTCTATGACGGCATTCCGCCGTATGTCGACGGAGAGCCAGCCTGCGGCAAGCTCGATTTTCTCAAGTCAAACATTTCTAAAG
>JAEEGL011025413.1_pt1 | contig 11542 bp, 5 predicted proteins | sample 9134231 | NCBI WGS metagenome assembly JAEEGL01 (sample SAMN16246548, study PRJNA631951) | gut metagenome | biome: gut microbiome; feature: rumen; material: fiber-attached | host: Bos | place: Iran: Karaj | collected 2018-10 | reverse complement strand
TAATCAGGTGTGAATCCCCACATGTTCATAGATACGGGAGCATTGTCTTCTATGCCTACCCATTCGCCATCGTCCTTGTTGTCAGCACGATAAGCTACCTGTCCGTTGTCCAGACGTGCTATCTTCGTGCGCTCAACGCATGTAGTGAGACAACCATTGTCATCCTTGGAACAGATACCACGACTCACGGTACCATTCTCAGAGAGCGTGTTGCCTACGCGGAAACCTACCATAGCATACTGGCCCGTAGCTCCTTCTGGCAATTCAGAGAGGAATTTCCCTATTACCATGAATGCGTCGCGGTTATAGAAATCATCGCAATTAATGACGCAGAAAGGCTCCTTAATCACGTCTTTTCCCATCAATACTGCGTGGTTGGTGCCCCAAGGCTTTTGACGGCCTTCAGGTACGCTGAAGCCTTCAGGCAGCGCATCGATGCTTTGGAAGCAGAGTTCACACTTCACCTTGCCCTCATACTTAGAGAGAATCTGAGTGCGGAACTGCTCTTCAAAGTCTCTGCGTATTACCCATACTATTTTGCCAAAGCCTGCTTGAATGGCATCGTAAATACTATAGTCCATGATGGTTTCACCGTTAGGTCCCAGACCGTCAAGTTGTTTCAGACCACCGTAGCGGCTTCCCATTCCTGCCGCAAGAAGAAAAAGTGTTGGTTTCATTGTTTTAGAAGTTTGTTATTTATTCTTTAATACTCTCGTTTTTCTGCTATTTTACTCGTTTGTTATGTGTTTAGATTTCCCTGCCATCCCTGTGCTTTCAGCTCAAACTCAGTGCCGTCACGGGCTACAAGCATCAGTCCCAGCTCAGGTTTTGTGATATGTCCTATCACTTTTATGCTGTCCATAGCCTGCAGTTTCTCGTTGTCTCCAATGGGACAGGTGAAAACCAACTCGTAGTCTTCACCTCCATTCAGAGCACAGGTGGTGACATTCATATTCATTTCCTCAGCCATTACCGCTGTCTGATAGTCTATGGGTAGGAACTTTTCAAATATGCGGCATCCTTTGCCAGACTGTTCGCAGATGTGATGTAGCTCTGACGACAGTCCATCAGAGATATCCATCATTGCTGTGGGATGAATGCCCTCCTTGCGTAGTTGCTCTATGATGTCACCGCGTGCCTCTGTCTGTAGTTGTCGTTGTATGAGGTATTCCTTGCCTGCAAAGTCTGGATTCCACGGAGTTTCAGGCTTGATGAGGCCCTCTTTCAACTGCTGATAATAGACGCTTTTTTCTCTTTCCAACAGTTGCAGGCCCATATATGCGGCGCCAAGATCACCTGACACGCATATCAGGTCCGTTTCTTTTGCGCCGCTACGGTAGATGATATCCTCTTTCTTTGCCTCTCCGATACATGTTATGCTTATTGCCAGTCCTGTCAGAGACGAGGTCGTATCACCGCCTACGATGTCAACATTCCACTTATCACAGGCCATGCGCAGTCCAGCATAGAAGTCCTCAAGGTCTTCTACGACAAAGCGTTTAGACAGTGCAATGCTTACGAGCATCTGCTTTGGAGTACCGTTCATGGCAAAGATGTCACTGATATTTACCATTGCTGACTTGTATCCCAGGTGCTTCATGTCCATGTATGTCAAGTCAAAATGCACTCCTTCCATCAGCATGTCTGTTGTCACGAGGGTCTCCGTGTCACCGTTGTGCAACACGGCACAGTCATCACCGATACCGGTAACGGTGGATGAGTTTCGCGGTTTTATGTCTTTTGTCAGGTGAGTGATGAGTCCGAACTCACCGAGCTTTGATATATTCATATACTAATATAAAATAAGGTGTGTGGCTTTAGCATCGTGCCACCATTTCCCTAATCAATTTTGTCATTCTTGGCTGTACGCTGTTAGCTGCTTCCGTCACCTCTTCGTGAGTCGCTTCTGTCGGCACGTCGCTCAGCCCTATGTTGGTAATTATGCTGATTCCGAATACCTTTATTCCGCAGTGACGTGCCACAATCACCTCTGGCACAGTGCTCATGCCTACTGCATCAGCGCCCCACATGTGAAAAGCCCGATATTCTGCAGGCGTTTCGTAGCTTGGACCTTGCAGTCCGAGGTACACTCCGTGCTGCAGTTTTATGTCGTTATCACGCGCTATATCGTCAGCCAGAGTTATCAATGTTCTGTCATAGGCCTCGTGCATATCTGGAAATCGGGGACCTGTGGGCATGTTTTTTCCACGAAGAGGGTTCTCGGGGAAAAAGTTTATGTGGTCGGTGATAACCATCATGTCGCCCACTCTGAAGTCTTTGTTGGCTCCACCTGCGGCATTGCTGACGAAGAGTGTCTTGATCCCCAGTTCATACATTACTCGGATAGGGAATGTTACCTCCTGCATAGTGTATCCTTCATAGTAGTGGAACCGTCCCTTCATCGCAAGCACGCACTTGCCTCCGAGCTTCCCCATGATGAGTCTGCCATCGTGTCCCTCAACGGTAGAAATCGGGAAATGGGGAATATCCTTGTATGGCATTTCCCATGTTACGTCTATCTCGTCAGCCAGATTGCCAAGCCCGGAGCCTAATATAACGGCAACGGAAGGCGTATCAGGCATGCGCTCCTTAATCCATTGTGCTGTTTCGGCTATTTTGCTGTACATAGTTTATTATGGTTTGGTTAAAATCCTCCTCTCCGTCCTCAAGGAAGACTACGCGTATCGGCAGGTAATTGATGTTGCGTCTCACATCTCTCGACAGACCGTTCAGGTTTTCCAACCGTGTTGCATCCTTCTCCGTTGTGATGATAATAGAGGGCTTCGGTATCATTTTGTAGGCCATATTGATGGCCTCCACGTCTGATTTCGTAAAGTCATGGTGATCATCAAAGTGCATTGGAGTGATGGATTTGCAGCGGCCTTTGAGGTCTGTCATAAGTTGCTCAGGAGATGCAATACCCGTTATGAGAAGTACATTGGGTAGCATTTCTTTGGTTGCGATAGTGCGCCCTTCAACGAATACTGGCTGCAATGCGCCGTATTCTATTGTCGTGAAGAACAGTTTCTGGAACGGCATCAGTTTCATAGCTCTCTGCAGCACACGGTAATCCATCGGTTTCAGGTCCGTTGGACATTTTGTTATAATCACGATGTCCGCTCTGTCCTTTCCCTTACAAGGCTCTCGTAACCGCCCGGCAGGCAGCAATTCGTCATATACGATCAGTCTGTGGTAGTCCACCAACAGTATATTCTTTCCTGGTTTAACGTACCGATGTTGGAAAGCATCGTCCAGTAGTATCACCTCCGTGTCCTTCGTAGCAGGATTGCTGAGCAGCATGTCTATACCGTGACAGCGGTCACTATCTACTGCCACCTTGACATTCGGAAATTTCTTCAGCATCTGATAGGGTTCATCTCCTATCTGCGGCATTGTCGAGTGCTGGTCTGCCAGTAAGAATCCTTTGCTCTTCCTTTTGTATCCCCGACTGAGCACCGCTACTTTGAACATGCTGCGCAGCAACGATATGAGGTACTCCACATGGGGTGTCTTCCCTGAACCGCCCACAGTGATATTCCCCACCGAAATGATAGGAATGTCGTATGTTCTCGTCTTCAGTAGCCATTGCTCGTCAAACAAAAAGTTGCGTATCCCTATTCCGATGCCGTATAGCCAGGATAGGGGTTTGAGCCAATGGTTTATTTTGATGAAGTCGCCTTCCACTGTGGGTGTTACGGTTCTTTGTTAGTTCGTCTTTTCGTTTATATTGATGTACTCACATCTTGCCTGTATTGGGTTCTGAGTCTCAAGACTCTTGATGATGTAGAATGGTTCATACAGTGTTCCGAGCGTGGCCTTCATCTGTTCGTCCAGATTGTTGCCGTTTCCTGTTGCCTTTTCCATCAGTTGTTCAAACAGTGTCGGTGGAGTAGGGTAGGCCTTTGTGATATAGTTCTTTACTTTCGCCAGTTCTGCGGCCTTTTTTATGGCCTCTGGCATGCCTCCTATCTCGTCCACCAGTTTCAGCCTCATGGCATCGCCGGCTATCCACACCCGACCCTCGGCAATCTCTTTCACTTTGGCTATAGGCATCTTTCTACCGTCGCTCACACGCTTGCAGAATAGCTCATAACCTCGGTTTATGTATTGCCTTAGCAGGGCTTCCTCTTCTGCATCAAAGGGCCGCGCCGTCTGCAGCAGTGACATGTCAGCGTGCTTATTGGTTTTGACATTGTCAAATGTAAGCCCCAGTTTCTCTTTGTACAGTCGTGTCATGTCGGGGAACACGCCGAATATGCCTATGCTGCCGGTGATTGTCGTGGGTTGTGCTACTATCCATGATGCTGGTGCAGAGAGATAGTATGCTCCGCTGGCAGCCGCCCCGCTCATCGAGATTACCACGGGCTTCTTCTCCTTAAGCGTTGCTACGGAGTGCCAGATGTCTTCTGATGCGAAACTGTCGCCGCCTCCGCTGTTGATGCGTATCACCACAGCCTTCACGTCATCGTCTTTTGCCAACTCGTCAAGGTCTTTGACCATGCTCTTGCTTACTATGCTCTGCCCGCCTGAAAATAGTAACCCGGCCTCGGCATTTTGCACGATACTGCCTTCTGCATAGTATATGGCAATCTTGTCATCAGTACTGGAATCCATGTCGCTGCGTACCTTCGTGGCCAGCTCAGAGCATGTTATTTGTTTTATTTCCTCGTCAGCATCTTGCTTCAGCAGTTTCTTTATCTCTGTCTTCACCTCGTTGGCGTACATTGTTTTGTCTATGAGGCGTTGCTTTATCAACTGTGCTGCCGGCTGTGCCATTGTCACATTGTCGGCATAGGCATTTACGCTGTCTTTGCTGATGCCGCGGCTTTTGCCTATCTCTGTTGCCACAGTTGCCCACAGACTGCTGACATATCGTGTCACCTGTTCGCGGTTAGCATCGCTCATCTTGCTTTCTGTATATTGCTCAGTGGCACTCTTGTATGTGCCCACTTTGATGACAGTCATCTTCACCCCGAACTTCTCCAGCAGATCCTTTACATACATCGGCTGTGCTGCGAGTCCGTGAATGTCCAGTGTACCCTCAGGGTTCATCCACACTTTGTCTGCTGCCGAGCAAACGTAGTATGTTCCCTGAGTGTAGCTATCGCCATAGGATACTATCCATTTCTTACTCGTTTTGAAGCGCAGCAGCGCATTGCGAATCTCTCGCAGAGCACTATAGTCAGACAGCATCAGGCCTGACTCCACATAGATGCCCTTTATGTTTGGTTCCTTTGCCGCTGCATCAATGGCTATGACGATGTCATCCACACCCTGAGAAGACGGTGTAACCCCCATCATCCGGTTGACATCATCACCTCCAACGTGCTCCACAATGTCGCCGTTGAGTTTCACTACAAGCACACTTCCATCTCTGATATCGGTGCTGTCACTCGTTGCTGCCACACCCGCAATGACGGCAAAACAAATTACCGTGAAAATACAGAATGTAATCAGTAAACCGACTACTGTGGCACAAACATATTTCAGAAATTGCTTCATTACAAAAATGTCAATTTGCGGCAAAGTTAGCAAAAAAAACAATCAAAACCAAATCTTTTCCTTTTTATTTATAAATAAGGTGAAAAAAAGTAGGTAGTGTCGTCATCGGAAAAAGAAAACTTTTAACTTTGCATAGCGCAATTATGCGTATTTTGCTAAAACGATGTCTATGAAAGAAATACAACCTATACAGAAATGCCGCATTTCTCCCCTGTTGAGAGTGTGTGCAATGGTCCTGCTCCTGTGCTGTTTTTGCCTCTCCGCAAGTGCCCAGAGGTATGATTTTTCCAAAAAACGTCTCTCATACCCCTACTACCTCTCAGTCCCTGTGACCGACGGCAATTATCGTGTCACCGTTGTGGTGGGCAGTAAGAAGCATGCTGGTGAGACCTGCCTGCGTGCAGAGAATCGTCGCCTTATGGAGCATAAGGTGCTGACGCGTAAGGGGGAGATGAAGACATGCTCTTTTTTGGTAAACAAGCGTAGTGTCAATATCCCCGCTTATGATTTCGGTGGCAAGCAGAAAGCAGCCTCCGTTGTAAAGATTAAGCCCGGTGAGGTGGGTTCATTCTCGTGGGATGACAGTCTGACGATAGAGGTTAATGGTGGTAATCCATGCGTACAGAGCATAACGATAGAGCCCGACACCACTGCCGTAACTCTCTTTCTTTGTGGCAATAGCACCGTTGTTGACCAAGGTCGTGAGCCCTGGGCATCATGGGGACAGATATTCCCGGTGTGGTTCAGTGATAAGGTATGTGTCGCCAATTACGGTGAGAGCGGTCTGACGGCAAATACTTTCATTGCACAGAACCGTTTGGAGAAAATCCTCTCATGCATGAAGTCCGGTGACTATGTGTTCTGTGAGTTCGGACATAATGATGAGAAGGAAAAGGGACCCGGCACAGGAGCTTGGTATCACTACACCGTCAACCTGAAGAAATTCGTGGATATGGTACGTGCCAAGGGTGGCAACATCATCTTTTGTACTCCCACAGTGCGCCGCTTCTTTGAGAAGGACGGCACTCTGCGCAATACTCACGGCGACTTCCCTGCTGCCATGCGTGCTGTGGCAGAGCGTGAGAATGTACCGCTCATAGACCTTAATTCCATGACCAAGGTGCTCTTTGAGGCAATGGGAGTGGAAGGTTCCAAGCATCTTCTTGTGCACTATCCACTCGGCTCATTCACTTGGCAGGATAGGGAGTTTGCTGACAATACCCATTTCAATCCCTTTGGAGCCTACGAGGTGTCAAAGTGTATTGTGATGGGACTCAAGGAGCTTCAGTCTCCTTTGACGCAGTATCTGCGTCCGGGTTGGCAGGATTTCTCGCCTTCACAGCCTGATGATTGGCAACAGTTCTATTGGCCTCAGTCCATCTATCACGACTCTACTAAGCCTGACGGAAACTGATAAATTCAAAATGCATAATTCATAATGCACAATGCATAATTTTGCTTTCACACTAAAGAATCTACAACAATAACTAACTTAAAAAATGAAATCAAGAAAACTACTTACCATTTTGCTGTTGGCGGTGGTGTCGCTGACAGCAGGTGCGCAGCGTGTCACAGACAAGCTGACCCGTGGTTTGGTGGCTATTCCGTCCAATGACAAAGATGGTGTTGACGGATCTTATGGCACCTATTCCGCAGGTATGTTTGTCAGCTGGCGTAAGTTGCCTGCAGATTATTATGACACGAAGTACAATCTCTATCGCAATGGAACGAAGCTCAACAGCGAGCCATTGAGCGTTTGTAATTACCAGGATACCGAAGGTACAGCAACCAGTACCTATAAGGTGATACCTGTTGTTAAAGGCATGGAACGCGCGGATTTGGCTTCTGCTGAAGTGAAGCCTTGGTCGCACATGTACTGGGATATTCCGGTTAAGCCTGTTGTCAACCGTAACGGTGCCGACGTTAATAGCCAATATTCACTGAATGACTGCTCTGTAGCAGATGTTGACGGTGACGGTGAAATGGAGTTCGTTGTTAAGCGTCGTAATGATAGCGGGCTGAATGTGGCTGGCAATACAACAACCTTCAACCTGCATGAGTGCTACAAGATGGACGGCACTCGTCTGTGGTGGATCGATATGGGCCCCAACATGATGGCTGGTCCTGATGAGCAGTTTGACCTGATACTGTATGACTGGGACGGTGATGGCAAGGCTGAGGCACTTATGCGTGGTGCGGATAACATGATTATCCATACGGCAACAGGTAAGACTATCAAAATCGGCAACATGGACTACTATGCTCCCCGTGATGAATATACCAAGGAAGGTAACGAATATCTTTTATATATAAATGGTACAACCGGTGAGCCTTATGGATGGGATGGTTCAGATAACTGGACTCCAATGGCTTATCCGCTTCCACGCTATGAGCAGGGTGAGAGTAACTACGCGACTGTATGGGGCACCAGTGACACAGGTCACCGCGCATGCAAGCACTATTTCGGTGCACCGTATCTTGATGGCCGTAACCCAAGTATCTTCCTTGGTCGTGGCTGTTACACCCGCCATAAGTTCTGCGCACTGAATGTAAATCCTACCACTCACGAGTTGACTCAGATATGGCGCTGGAACTGCTATGACTCTCGTTCACCTTGGTTTGGCAACGGCTTCCACAACTTTGCAATTGCTGATGTTGATATGGACGGTCGTGACGAGATTGTTTTCGGTTCTATGATAATTGATGACAACGGCTACGGCCTCTCTACCACCGGCTTCGGTCATGGTGATGCCCAGCATTGCGGTGACCTTGACCCATACCGCTGGGGACTGGAGCAGTTTGTCTGCCTTGAGAGTTCTGTAGTGCCTGGTATAGCCTACACCGATGGCATGACATCTACGCTGCGTTATACTACCGGCTCAGGTGGCGACAACGGACGCTGTATGGCGGGTAACTTCCAGAATACCTATCCTGGTGCTGTTGGCAATACCTTCGGCTATGATGTCATCAGCCTTGTAGCCGACAAGAACATTACTGGCATGAACATGGCCAGCGATGACTATATGAACATGCGCATATACTGGGATGGTGACCTGCTTGATGAGTTTATGGACTCACCGGGAGCCCAGGAGCGCTCACCTTATGTATATAAGGCACCGGGACAGAAGGAGGTCGGAACCAACAGATCCTTCTTAAACGGTCGCTGCTGGGGCGGTTATGGTAATCTTAATAATTCATCAAAGAACAACCCCAGTTTCTTAGGTGATATTATTGGTGACTGGCGTGAGGAACTTGTTATCCGTCAGGGAAACAGCTCTCTTCGCATCTATATGTCCAACTATCCTTCTCCACATGCTATAACCTCTCTGTGGTATGACCACGAGTATCGCAACGGCATGACATGGCAGTCTGTAGGCTACAACCAGCCTCCTCACCCCAGCTTCTTCCTCGGAGAGATGGAGGGCATCACCAATGAGCCACCGGCCATCACGCTTGAGGGCCGTACTGAGGTGACCGGCTCTATCAGTGGGGGTGACCAGTTGATTATCTCCGGTTATGAGGACAAGACTGTCAGCGTTCAGGAAGGCGCTGCTCCTAACGTGCTTTACGTAAATGCACCTGCACTTGTGGCAGGCAGCGGTTCACAGCAAGCTACCAGTTCTACACCTAAACTGCCCGATCAAACAGTGACCACCTACACCACAACCCTTACAGGCGGTGCCTTTGGTGGTGCCATGCGTCTGGTGAAGCAGGGTGAGGGCGTCCTTGTACTGCCTAATGTTACAGAGAAGCACACAGGAGCTACCGATGTGTGGAACGGTACGTTACAGTTCGATGGCACATTTGAGTCCAGTCCTCTGTGGCTCAATCGTCATACTAAGCTTATCAGTGACGGCGGCAAGTTCCTGGCAGGCCTGAAGGCTGATTATAATGCTTCTATATTCCCCGGCGGACAGGGCAAGGTAGGCAACATCACCACTTCAACTCTTGAGATGGGCTTCGGTTCACGCATCGTCTTCGACTTTGCTAATGGCTCCTTTGACCAGGTTAATGCCAACGCCCTTACGGTAGAGGCCAAGACAGATATGGTTTGGATAGAGTATGGTCCTCGCTACAAGGCGCCGGTATTGCAGTTTGAGAATGTCGGTAATATTGAGGCAGGCACTTATGACCTTGGTACTATAGGAAAGGTAGAAGGCGACATATCACAGATTACCCTTGAGGGTTTTGATGCCACCAAGAAAGCTTCTTTGGCATACAATAATGGTAAGTTGCAGTTAGTGGTAGAAGGCACACGCGAGGCAGGCACAGTGCAGTGGAATGGTACGGCAAGCGAGAATAATTGGCAGGAGGCTGTCAGTGAGACCTTCCTCATGGATGGAGCACCTACCTATTCAGCGAAGGGCGACCATGTGATATTCAATGATGATGCAGCAAACACCAATGTCGTTGTTAAGGGCGCGGTAAATCCCGCAGATGTTACTTTCAGCAATGAGAAGAAGATCTATACTTTCTCAGGTGACAGCATCGTAGGCAATGCACCTATCGTTAAGAACGGTGCTGGCGTTGTCAACCTCAATAACATCAACCATTCTGGCAATACCACCGTCAATGCAGGTGTCCTGTCTGTGGCTCAGTTGGCAAACAACTCTGGTCAGAACTTTGGTTCACTTGGTGATGCTAACCAGCAGATTACGCTGAACGATGGTGCTACATTGCGTACCAACGGTATCATCATTACCGATCAGCAACTGAATATCAGCGGCACGTCAACCGTTGATGTACCTTCCGGCAAGAGCGCTATATTCAATAAGGCAATCAACGGCGAAGGAGCAACACTCGTCAAGAGCGGCCCAGGAACCCTTGAGACGGGCACAACTGCTACCAATATCGCAAAGATGATAGTCACGGGTGGACGTGTGACTTCCAATTACGCCTCTGACAATGTGGAGGCCCTGCCTAAGACAGTAGAATTCCAAGGTGGTATCATTTGGGGAGCTAATCAGGAAGGTGGCAGCGGTGTGACCAATACTACCAACTTCGTTGTGCCAGAGGGTAAGACCGGTACATTCTACGGTTCATTCCGTGGAGTATATACAGGCACTCTGACAGGTTCGGGCACGTTCAATGTCTATACTGGTGGTGTGCGTTGCTACTACGACGGTGACTGGAGCCAGTTCAGCGGTACTATCAACGTAGGTAAGGAGAATCGTCAGAACAAGAAATCCTATGACCCGGCTTTCATGTACCGCAACTCAAAGGGTCTGCCTTTGGCAACTGTGAATGTTTTGCCTAATGTGCGCTTCGACAACCAAGGCAAGAGCATAACAGTTAAGGCTCTTGGTGGTACAGGCGCTGTCACAGGTACTGGTACGTGGATAGTCAACAACGATGAGGACTTCAAGCTCACTACAGAGATTGGTATAACGTCTGACCGCAAAGATGACTATGGCGGCACAATTTCAAAGAGTGCAACACCGCTCACCAAGCGCGGTAAGGGCAAGATGACCATATCTTCTCCAGGCAATATGTACGGTACGTTTACCATCGAAGATGGCACCGTGATGTTCAACGACTCTAAGTTTACTGCTCTGCTCAACGGTGCAACTCCTACTATTGTAAAGGGTACGGGTCGTCTCTTCGGTCAGGGACAGGTGAACTCTATCCGTGTGATGACTGGTGCAGAGTTCCAGCCATGCGGCTCTACCTACACAGAGGCATCTGCCGGTACTGTCAAGTGTGCTAACTACTTCCAGTCTGATGCAGGTTCTACGACCAATTTCTATATCTCATCAAGCAAGAACTCTTATATCGAGGTTACCAATGGCGTTACCTTCAATGGTAAGCTGAAAGTCATCCTGGCTTCCAGTTACACACCGAAGGTTGGGGCTTCGTTCACTCTGTGGAAGGCTAAGACCTTCAGTGGTTCTACACTTGAGTTTGATTTGCCGGCTCTGCCATCAGGAATGGAGTGGGATACCTCAGGTGTGAAGGCAGCAACAGGCGTGCTCCGCATCATTGCTGCTACTCCGGTAGAGAATGTATCAGCTGTTGAGACTGTAGGATGTAAGGTTTACAC
>JAEEGL010293689.1_pt1 | contig 11542 bp, 9 predicted proteins | sample 9134231 | NCBI WGS metagenome assembly JAEEGL01 (sample SAMN16246548, study PRJNA631951) | gut metagenome | biome: gut microbiome; feature: rumen; material: fiber-attached | host: Bos | place: Iran: Karaj | collected 2018-10 | reverse complement strand
CTACGAGAGCTATCTTTCCTACCAGGAGCATGTGCATGAAAAAAACCAGAAGCGCATATCCGTAGGACTTAAGGTAAACATCTTTTTACCCCTTGTTTTCCTTTTTGTCAGCTTCCTTACCTCTGGCAGTAAGCTGATCTTCCTCATCCTGTGGATCGTGTCCCTTTTCGGCATCGCAGGATACCTGATGTATGTGGAATACATGGACCATTCCATGCGGGAGAAAATGAACGAATTTTCCGGCATCGAGGAGGATGGAGAGGGGGGTGAGCTCATCGAGACCCACCTGGATAAGGTGGAGGAGAGGATACCCGAAAAGGCCGGCATAGGCAGGATATTTTTATCCGATTTTAAGCGCCTGTCCACCAATGTGGTGGCGGTGGTGGTTGTCATCGGTCTTTCTGTAATTCCCTGTCTCTATGCCTGGTTTAACATTTTGTCAAACTGGGCTCCCTATGAAAAGGAGGCTACCAGCCAGCTTTCCGTTGCCGTGGCCTCGGAGGATAGAGGCCGGGACATCGAGGACTACGAGGTCAATATCGGAAATATCGTTATCGACAATTTAAAGTCAAATGACAGCATAAACTGGGTTTTTACCGAGACCTCACATGAGGCCATCAGCATGGTGGAATCCGGCGAAGTTTATGCGGCGCTTGTTATCGATAAGCCTTTTTCCGAGGATATGCTAAGCTTTCTGGGCGGTGAGATGGAGCATCCCACCATTACATATTATGAGAATGAAAAGAAAAACGCCATAGCCCCCAAGATCACCGGCAAGGTAAAAGATACGGTGCAAAAGGAGGTTAACAAGGCTTTTGTGGCCACCCTTGCAAAGGTGATGGTCCAGGCATCGGCCTATGTTGTGGAAAGTCCGGAGGTGGAAGGAAACCTTACGGATTCTGCCATGAAGAAAATGAACACCCTCGACAGCGATCTGACCATGGCGGTAAATATGCTGGATTCATTTTTAAGCTTAATGGATACCTCGGAGTCCATGATCGATGCCACGGAAAAGATTTCCGACAGCCTTTCAGCCATGAAGGATACTTCGGTTACCATGATAGACGGTGCAGAGGTAGCAGCAGATACCGCCGAGAACAGTGCGCTTTTGGCATCGGATATGATCGTTATGGGCTTTGAGGCTCTTGATTCCAAAATGGATACCCTTGAGGATGCCATGGATATTACCATCGCCGCATACAAGAGTGCGGGAGAGTCGACATCTCAGCTGGCAAAGGATACCCGAAGCGAAGTGGTAAAAGTCCATGAGCAGTTTGACAAGGATACCGCGTCGATCTATGAAAAATACAATACGGCTGTAAACGAGGATATCAATACCATTGATAACTATTTTTACAACTTAGAGTCGGATCTTAAAAAGCTGCAGAGTGCAGGGGATAATACCACCGAGGATGGTACGAAGATCCTCAGTGATATAAAAACGGACATAAAGAACATAAGAGCATCCATTAAAAAGCTTAAAAGCGACTACGTTTATACAGTCCATCCCCAGCTGCGCCGGACTTTAAAGGATGTGCAAAACTCCGTAGATGAAGTAAGCCGTCTTTTGTCCTATTCCGGCAGTGGGATCAAGGAGTTAGCTGATATTTTAAAAAGCTACCCCGACATCATGTCCATGGGCAGGGACAGTATTGAGTCTACTAAAAATACCATTTTGGATATGAAGCGTGACCTTGGGGATATCATGGGCAAGATGGAGGACATGGAGGGAAATGACCAGTACAAGATGCTCATGAAGCTTTTGAAAACGGATCCCGAGCTTATATCCGATTTCATCTCGGATCCGGTGGAGCTTGACCAGCAGAGCCTTTATCCCATTGAAAACAACGGCTCGGCCACGGCACCTTTTTATATCGTGCTTTCCATCTGGGTGGGAGCCCTTATTATGGTTGCCATTATACACACCCAGGTCAACGAAGCTGATTTCATCGAAATGAACATTGTCCAGAGGTTTTTCGGAAGATATATCGTGTTCTTTTTGATAGGTCAGCTGCAGACTACTATTACGGTTTTGGGAGCGTTGTATTATGTGGGCATTCAATGTGAGCACAAGCTGTATTTTGCCCTGGCCTGCTCCATAACAAGCTTTGTATTTACCCTGTTTTTATATTCTCTCACCTTTGCCTTTGAGGCGGTGGGCGAAGCCCTTGCGGTGGTGCTTATGGTTGTGCAGGTGGCAGGCAGCGGCGGCACATTTCCGGTGGAGGTTTTGCCGGTGGTGTATCAGCTCATGTACAAATACATGCCCTTTGCCTACTCCATGAATGCGGTCCGTGAGGCAATAGCGGGTATGCACGGCTATGACTATTGGCTGTATTTGTCCGGACATCTGATCTATATAGCGGTATCCCTTATCATCGGGCTTTTGCTTTCCCATCCCGCCAAAAAGCTTTTGGCCATTGTGGATAAGAGCAAGGAGCAGGTGGATCTGATGGTGTGATGATGGGGCTGTGAGGGGCTCAATGGGCCCGGCCTGTACAGATTTTCTACGGGGATCAACTGTGCATCATGTCAAAAAGACCGCTATATGCGCACTAAATTGTGTCTATTATAAATGTTTACTTTTTCTGCGTTTAAGTGTTATAATATCTCAACTAATTATAATGATTAGAGAGACAAAAGGTCCTATTCTCAGGACCGGCTAAAAAGTCACATCTCACACCGCTATATATAGTCACGATGCACTCGCATCGCTCCTATATCTAGCAGTGTAATCTGTGGCATTTTTATCTCGTTCCTGAAAATGGACTTTTGTCCCTCTAATCATTCAAGAGTTTAGAGAGGGAATAGTTATGAGTGAGAAATTAAAGGTAGGAATACTTGGCGGAACGGGCATGGTAGGACAGAGATTTATTTCCTTATTGGAGAACCATCCTTGGTTTGAGGTGACCACCATCGCGGCTTCACCCCGCAGCGCAGGCAAAACATATGCCCAGTGCGTGGAGGGTCGCTGGAAGATGGACACTCCCATTCCTGAAGCCGTTAAGGACATCGTTGTTAAAAATGTAAACGAGGTTGAGGCGGTAGCTTCCGAGGTTGACTTTGTTTTCTCCGCAGTTGACATGACAAAGGACGAGATCAAGGCCATCGAGGAGGAGTACGCAAAGACAGAGACTCCCGTTGTTTCCAACAACTCTGCTCACCGTTGGACCCCCGATGTTCCAATGGTGGTTCCCGAGATCAATCCGGAGCACCTTGAGGTTATAGAGTATCAGAGAAAGAGACTGGGCACCACGCGCGGTTTTGTGGCTGTAAAGCCCAACTGCTCCATCCAGTCCTACACCCCCGTTTTAAACGCATGGAAAAAGGCGGGATTTGAGCCCTATGAGGCAGTGGTTTCCACCTATCAGGCAATATCAGGAGCAGGCAAGGTTTTTGCTGACTGGCCTGAGATGGAGGGCAATATCATCCCCTACATCGGCGGCGAAGAAGAAAAGAGCGAAAAGGAGCCCTTAAGACTCTGGGGTAAGATCGAAAACGGCGTGATCGTACCTGCTGATGATGTAAAGATCACCAGCCAGTGCATCAGGGTTCCCATTTTAAACGGCCATACAGCAACAGCTTTTGTTAAGCTTCGCAAAAAGGCTTCCAAGGAAGAGCTTATCGAGGCCATGACATCCTTTAAGGGTCGTCCCCAGGAGCTGAAGCTTCCCTCTGCACCGGAGCATTTTATTCAGTATCTGACTGATGACAACCGTCCCCAGGTTCAGCTTGATGTCAATTTTGAGAGGGGCATGGGCGTTTCCATAGGTCGACTTCGTGAGGACAGCATCTATGACTGGAAGTTTGTGGGATTGTCTCACAACACCATTCGCGGAGCCGCAGGTGGCGCGGTACTTTGTGCAGAGCTTTTACATGCGGAAAAATTCATTGAAAAGAAATAAACTGATGTGAGGATGAGTCCATGTCAAAAAGGGTTCTGTCATTTTTAATCTGTCTGTTTCTTTTAACGGGGACGGTATTTGCCTTCCCCGTGCCGGTGGCCCATGCAGCATCCACCACGGATGTGAGCCTCGGGTCCACGGTCACCGTAAGGCTTTCCAATCAGAATGATTCCAAAATGTATCGCTTTACGGTATCGGAGGCGGGACGAGTCACAATTGATGTGGCCACCACTTCAAAGGCTGAAAACTATTCCATTACCACTACTTTAAAGGATGAAGATGGCAGGGTTTTGGTGGATCCCCAGACAGGATCGTCATTTTCCATGCCCTCATACGGAGCGGTAGCAGGCCAGACCCTTTATCTGGTTGTGGAAAGCGGATACAGGGGATATGACACCAGCTTCAAGATCACCTTCAATTTTTCGGCACAGACAGGATATGAGGCGGAGAACAACGACACCTCTGACAAGGCCAATCGTATTTATGCCGATGCCCCCTGTCATGGCAGTATTTCAAAAAGTGATGATGTGGACTTTTTCACGTTTACTATTGACTCACCTCAAAAGGTAAAGCTTACCTTCGGCCCGGATGTGATCGATAAAACGGACCGTATGTGGGATGTGGATCTTTTCGACAGCGACGGAGAGAGTCTGGACTGCTTTGAGACAGATTCAAAAAGTTCCCGTACAGTCAGCCTCAGAACAGGCACCTATTATGTGAGGGTGTCCGGAGGAGATGCGGCGGCTGAGCTGCTTTCCGACAGTACTGCGGTGGGAGGAGATTACTATATTTCATACAGTTTATCTTCTCTTAAGATCAAAAGGCCCACTGTAACCGAGGTAAAGGTCTACGGCACAGAATCCTGGCTTTATGACAACTACGCCACAGCCACGGTTTCAATTAAAAACGGTGGCGACATAGACGGATATACTTTCAGGATATCCAGATCCTCCAATATGAGCTCCGGCACCAAAAAGAAGAACTATGCCATTTCTTCCGGCAACGGAGTGACCCGCAAAAAGATACGCTCAAAGGTTCGCATGGGCATTTATCCCAAATATTACGTGCAGGTCAGGGGCTATGTAAAGGATGCTTTCGGACACAATATCTATGGAAAGTTTTCCAAGATCAAAAGCGGAAGCCTCTCAGAGAGAGAATATAACAAGCTGCGGTGATATTGATAAACTTAAAACGTCCGCCTGTGGGCTGCCCGGTATGTTGATCGCAGCCGGGCTTGATGCAAGATTAACAGATATAAAGGAGTAAATCATGTCTTTAGAATATGTCAGCACAAGAGATAAGTCCAATCGTGTAAGCGCCTCCCGGGCCATTTTACAGGGCCTTTCCCCGGATGGCGGACTCTTTGTGCCCACTGAGATACCAAAGCTTGATGTAAGTCTCGATACTCTTGCAGGCTATTCCTATCAGAGAGTGGCTTATGAGGTGATGAAGCTTTTCCTTACGGACTTTACCGAGGAGGAGCTGAAGGGCTGCATTGAAGCGGCATACGATAAAAAGTTTGATACCCCTGCCATTGCACCTCTAAGGCATGAGGCGGGTGTATATTATCTGGAGCTTTTCCACGGCGCTACCATCGCCTTTAAGGATATGGCCCTTTCCATTTTACCCCATCTTATGACCACGGCGGCCAAAAAGAATGAGGTAAAAGAGGAGATAGTCATTCTTACCGCTACTTCAGGGGACACCGGAAAGGCAGCCCTTGCAGGCTTTGCCAATGTGCCGGGTACCAGGATAGTGGTATTTTACCCTAAAGACGGAGTCAGCCCCATTCAGGAAAAGCAGATGGTGACACAGGAAGGTGAAAATACCAGAGTTATTGCCATCAGGGGTAATTTCGACCAGGCCCAGACCGGGGTTAAGGAGATTTTCGGGGATGAGGGCCTAAAGGCGGAGCTTAAGGAGAGAGGCTTTATTTTATCCAGCGCCAACTCCATCAATATCGGCCGGCTGGTGCCCCAGATCTGCTATTACGTATACTCCTACACAAGACTTATGGCAGAGGGCGTGATAAAGAGTGGGGATACCATAGATGTTACGGTGCCCACCGGCAACTTTGGCAACATCCTTGCCTGCTACTATGCCAAGAGGATGGGACTTCCCGTAGGCAAGCTGGTATGTGCCTCAAATGAGAATAAAGTATTATATGATTTCTTCGGAACGGGTGTGTATGACAAAAACCGCGAGTTTGTCCTTACCACATCCCCCTCCATGGATATCCTTATTTCCAGCAATTTGGAGAGACTTATCTACCATATCGCAGGAGAGGATGATAAAAAGACAAAGGAATTCATGGAGCAGCTTTCAAGCGGTGGTAAATACGAGATCACAGCACAGATGAGAGAGCAGCTTTCAGATTTCTACGGCGGCTTTGCCAACGAGCAGGCCTGCGCCGACGAGATAGGAAGGGTCTATCATGCCAGCGGCTATGTGATAGATACTCATACCGCTGTGGCATCTGCAGTAAGCGAGAAATACAGGGAGGGCAGCACGGCAAAAAGTCCTATGGTAATTGCCTCCACCGCAAGTCCCTACAAGTTTGCCAGATATGTGCTTGAGGCTTTGGCCAAAACCGAGGATATCGGAAGGCTTAATGACAAGAGCGACTTAGAGCTTACGGGTACCCTTGAAAAGATATCGGGAGTTCCCATTCCGAAGGCAGTAAGCTCATTGTTCGATGCCCCCGTATTACACGATATTGTCTGTGATGTGGATGGTATGCCGGAAGAGGTAAAGAAGTTTTTGGTGTAGCTTTGGCAACCGAGTCAGATCTGATTGGTTTTTTCCAGATAGTCGATATATTTTTCCGGAAGAGTGATCCGGGTGTAGACATCGGCGTACTCTTTCGGAGTGTATTCCAAAACATAATTTTGAATAAAGTTTTTATCGATGCCGCGATCCGTCGCGGCATCAACTGCTTTATTATAGGCCACTGCAGCCTCGCAGTCCGTGGGGTAGCGCCCAATGAGATACTCCCCGTTTATATGGATACGGGCGGTATGCACAGGTACTCCGTGATATAGTTCCTTTGTAACCCCGTGGTATTTGTTTATTACGATGATATTCTGGTGCCTGAAATCCAGTTCGTCCCCATTTGCAAATGTATAGTCCCGGCCCTTTACCGCAAAATTTTTGATGCCGTATCTGGCAAGGATGCCGTACTGCATGCCATAGTCATTTACATAGATGTGTCCGTCGTGAATAAGTATGCGGTGGGAGCTGTAGTAGAAAAGATCGTCATTGTCAAATTTAAGTTCACCCATTCCCTCCAGGAAATAGGAAAAAAAGCCGGTATTTAAATATATCGGGGTTTTGATATAGATATGATGGTCCCGGAAATTTAAAAGGGTGATGCACTTATCCACGGAAAGGGTTTTGGCATGGCTCCTGTAGTTTAGCAGATTGATATCCTCATTTCCCAGGATCTTTTTGGCGTCTAAATAGGCTTTATGGGCCTTATTTTCGCTGGGAAAACTGCCAAGGCTTATGTGCCTGCCGCAAAAGGTGATGTTTGAACGGTAGTAGATATCACCGTTTTTTTTCTTTGCCAAAAACACTCCGGATTTCATAATCGTATAATCATATAATACATAATATGGATAAGAAGTGCAAATATCTTTTTTTTGGCTTGTTATTTTATTATTATTAGATTATTATTAAGGGGATAAGATCATAGGATCTCCGGTAGATTTAGGAGGTCTTATTTATGAAAAAAAGAATACTGTATGTTACTGTTTTACTGATGCTTCTTTCCGTAGTTTTATTTGGATACGGAAAAAAGTCCTATTTTCAGAAACGCGACGGGGCGGAAGCAGCTATGGAGGATCACGGTTCAGGCGCAGATGCAACAAATGCAGGTAACTCTGCGACCAGTGAGGAAATATCCGGCGGTGACGAGAACGTACCACCATCGGATGCTATAGTTGACAGCACCACAAAAGATACCACTGACGGCTCCCCGCAGGAGGTCATAGTAAAGGTATATGTCTACAACGACAGTGATGCAGTGGTAACGGAAAGCATCAGCGGTGCGGAGGTATCCGACAAGAGTGGTCTTATCGATATAAACAATGCTTCAAAAGAGGAGCTTATGACATTATCAGGCATCGGCTCCGGCAAGGCAGACGCCATCATCTCCTACAGGGATGAGCAGGGCCGTTTTAATGAAATATCGGATATCCGATCGGTAAGCGGCATAGGAGATGGCACATTCGATAAAATTAAGGATAAGATCACGGTCTGATACCGGCTGATGGCCGGCCGTGATTTGGATAATAAAAGATTAGCAGGTTTGTAATGGCAAAGAGAGTTTTAGTTGTTGATGATGAAAAGTTGATAGTCAAGGGCATCCGTTTTTCCTTAGAGCAGGACGGCATGGAAGTGGAGTGTGCCTATGATGGCGAGGAGGCTTTAAAGCTTGCCACGGAGCACTCCTTTGACATGATACTTTTGGATGTCATGCTTCCCAAGCTTGACGGATTTATGGTATGCCAGCAGATCAGGGAGTTTTCCGATGTCCCCATCGTAATGCTTACGGCCAAGGGGGATGATATGGATAAGATCCTAGGCTTAGACTACGGTGCCGATGACTATATCACAAAGCCCTTTAATATCCTTGAGGTAAAGGCCCGCATTAAGGCCATAATGAGGCGTACCGCGCCTGAAAGAAATGAAGGCAGGGCATCATCCACCATTATAAGCGGTGATATCACCCTCGATACCGACAGCCGCAGGCTTATATTAAATGGCAGGGACATTGACCTTACTTCCAAGGAATATGACCTAATGCTTTTATTTGTTAAAAATCCCGGCAAGATCTATGGCAGGGAGGAGCTTTTGTCAACCATCTGGGGCAGCGATTATCCAGGTGACGCCAGGACGGTTGATGTCCATATCAGGAGGCTTCGTGAAAAAATAGAGCCCAATCCCAGTGAGCCCAAGTATATTCGTACCCGTTGGGGAGCCGGCTATTATTATCATGAGTAGGGGCAGGTTTTCAATCCGGGTAAAACTTAAAACTCTGCGTTTTCGCATTTTTATATGTATCCTCATCATCGGGACTTTGCCCGTGTTTTTGCTGGGGCTTCTTTTTATATCGTCAATTAGGGACCAGGAAGTGGCACAGGATGTTTCCGGTATCGCCACCCAGGCTCAGGTCATGAGTGATGAGATAATTTCAGGCGACTATTTTTCCAATATAAACAGGGATGATGTCAGGCGTTCTCTTTCCGCCATAGGAAATGTATACAGCGGCCGTGTCATGGTAATGGACACGGGACTTAAGGTCGTATATGACACCTATGAAATGTACGAGGGCCGCACCATGGTATGGGAAAATGCCATAAAGGCTCTTGGAGGCAGCACCGAGACTTTTTATGATACGGAAAATCATACCCTTACCGTGACCCTGCCCCTTACGGACAGCCGTTCAGGTGAGATCATGGGAGTGATACTCATCACCAAATCCGCGGAGCTTATGGAGCGGACTCTTACCTACTATCACAATACCGTTATTATTTTCCTCATGGCTGTTTTTGCCCTGGTGTTTTATTTTGGCATGTTTTTTTCCAGACGTTTTATCATGCCCCTCAGGAAGGTTAAGTTCGGCATTGAGGATCTGTCAAACGGTATAGGCTCCGGTGTTTTAAATGTCCCGGATGTGACGGAGACCATGGAGATCTCAAGGGTATTCAACCACTATAATTCCCAGATGAAAATGCTTGATGATTCCAGGCAGGAGTTTGTTTCAAATGTGTCACATGAGTTAAAGACGCCCCTTACTTCCATGAAGGTACTTTCTGACAGCATCATTTCCATGGGAGAGGATGCTCCGGTGGAGCTTTATCGGGAGTTTATGGGCGACATTGCAAATGAGATCGACCGTGAGACCAAGATCATTAACGACCTTTTGTCCCTTGTTCGCATGGATAAAAAGGATACTACATTAAATATCACCCAGGTCAATGTAAACGAACTTATCGAGCTTATCATGAAGAGGCTTTCACCCATTGCGGAAAAGCAGGAGGTTGATCTGGTGCTGGAGTCCTTCAGACCTGTTATCGTGGAGCTTGACGAGGTAAAGTTTTCCCTTGCTATTTCAAATCTTATAGAAAACGGTATTAAATACAATGAGCCCGGTGGCTGGGTCCATGTGTCCCTTAACTCGGATCACAGATACTGCTATATCCGGGTGGAGGATTCCGGCATGGGTATTCCGGAGGATGATATTGACAGGGTTTTCGAACGCTTTTACCGTGCTGACAAATCCCATTCGAGAGAGATCGGTGGCACGGGGCTGGGTCTTGCCATTACCCAAAATGCCATCCGTATGCATCACGGCGAGGTAAAGGTGGCTTCCACCTTAGGAGAGGGTACCACCTTTGATGTGAGGATACCTCTTAATTACATCGCGGAAAAGGAGGCGGCTTATGACAGGTAAAAAAAGACTCATGATCCCGCTTCTTGGTCTGATTATTTTGCTTTCCATTTTTACGGGATGCAAAAAAAATGATGAAAACGGATTTATGATCTATTACATAAATGAAAACGGCACCGGACTATATCCTGTTTCGGCGCGGCTGGACAGTGGAGATACTGACTTTATGGTAAGATCCTGTCTGGATAAGCTTTCTGCGCTTATAGAGGATGCGGATTATTATGCGCCTATTACAGGGGATTTAGAGGTTGAAAACTACGATATTTCCGATGAGAGGCTTACCATTACTTTTTCCTCCTCTTATCTTGACCTGACACCTACAGCAGAGGCCCTGCTTCGGGCAGCAGTGGTTCAGACCATGCAGCAGATTGACGGGATAAAAGAGGTGGCATTTTATGTGGGTGAGTCTCCCGTGACAGATGCCGCAGGCATTCCCATAGGTCCAATGACTGCGGACAGTTTTATCTACGATTACGGTCAGGCCCAGAGTCAGTCGGAAAAAACGAAGCTGATTTTATACTATGCATCCATTGACGGAAATTTCCTATATGAGGTGTCGCGTACCGTGCACTATAGCGTCAGTCAGCCCCTTGAGCAGGTTGTGATGCAGTATCTTGCAGAGGCTCCCGGGGATGAAAAACTTATGTCTGCCATACCGGAGGGCACCAATGTGCTTTCCGTTGTTACCAGTGATGGCACCTGTTATCTGACGCTTGATTCTACATTTTTAAATCTTCCCGAGGGGGAGTCAAGGGATGTGGCTGTTTATTCCATTGTTAATTCGCTTTGCGCCCTTGATTCGGTGGATAGAGTACAGATCATAATAGAAGGCACCACTGCCACGGTGGGCAGTGATGCCGTTAGCGGTACATATAAAAGAAATGATGAGATAGTAGTTACAATGGATGAATAATGATCCATCTGTCCGGCTGAGCTCGCCACGTTTTTACATATCATCCTCGCTGGGGAGTGCGTATTTCTCCTCCACCATGTGCTTTTCTTCAAAGCAGTCAAAGACGAATTTGATCTCGCCTTCTTCCATTTTCCTTGAAAATACACTGACTATGGGTACAATGATAAGTCCGCCTATCATTGCTGCTGCACCTGCGTTGATGGGGCTCTGGATAAACTTGGTGGCAGGGAAGAGATTTATGATCGTGATACCTACACCAAAGATAAAGCT
>JAEEGL017099534.1_pt1 | contig 11543 bp, 10 predicted proteins | sample 9134231 | NCBI WGS metagenome assembly JAEEGL01 (sample SAMN16246548, study PRJNA631951) | gut metagenome | biome: gut microbiome; feature: rumen; material: fiber-attached | host: Bos | place: Iran: Karaj | collected 2018-10 | reverse complement strand
TTTGAAGAAGCTATCTTCGGATGTGAAAAAGAGATCGAAGTTAACGTTAAGGAAGAGTGTAAGACATGTAAGGGAAGCGGTGCAAAGCCCGGAACATCTCCCGAAATATGTCCTACCTGTAAAGGTAAAGGTCAGGTTGTCGTAACAAGCAATTCACTCTTCGGTCAGATTCAGACTGTTCAGGCATGTCGTGAATGTGGCGGAAAAGGAAAAGTTATTAAAGACAAATGTACCGATTGTCGCGGTACGGGATATACAACAATTAAGAAAAAATATGCTGTTAAATTCCCTGCCGGTATAGATGACGGACAGCTTGCATGCAGAATCCCCGGAAGAGGAGAACCAGGAAGCAACGGCGGACCCAGAGGAGATATTCTAGTAGGTGCAGTTGTAGGTTCACATTCGACATTCAAGAGAGACGGAATGAATATTTACTCAACCGTTTCACTTCCTTTCTCTGTAGCTGCTCTTGGCGGAGAAATCTACATCGATACCGTTGACGGAAAAGTTGTTTATGATATCAAGGCAGGTACTGCTACAGATACAACTTTAAGACTTCGCGGCAAGGGTGTTCCCAATGTCAAGAACAAGGATGTAAGGGGTGACCATTACGTTAAACTTGTGGTTAAAGTTCCCGAGCATTTATCAAGCGAAGCCAAGGAAGCATTAAGAGCATTCGACGCAGTCAGCGGAGATTATCTCAACGCTACAAAGAATGCAAGCAAAGAGGGTATTCCCAAAGAGAAAAAGAAAAAGGGATTATTCAAATAAAATATAAAAATATTAATCTAAAATACCGCCACATTTGTTTGAGTTGGCGGTATTTTTTGTGTTATAATACAATATTAGGGGTATTATGGTTTTTGGCTAAAATTTGTGTGAAGGAGAACGGAAGATGGCTAACGAGGAAATGATTGAAGAAGAAATTGAATATGTTCAAAGTGATGATTCAACCTGGAGAGTAGTTGCGATTATAAATACTATAATTACTGTATTCACGCTCGCAGGTCTTATTCTCATGACTTTATATTATAAAGATCTGGCTGAAGAACAAAGTAAGATTGAATCAGCAAATACGCGTGTAGAGATTAACTACGTCACGAAGATTTTTGACGGCGTTGAATTCATCTATCCTACAAACGGAATCATAAGAGATATTGAAACAGATGAAGACAGTGTCATCGAGAAATTCAACATCGTGGAGAAAAAGGCAGAAGGCGAAACAAGCGACATTTATCAGGTTGAATTTATCGGAACCAATTATGTCGGAGAAGACGTAAACATTTTCTTTGATGAATTTGATGCAGAAGGTAATTACGTAGATGAGTTATTCCTTCAGCTTGAAGTTAATCAGGGAAAGAGAACGGTAAGAAGAAGTACAATCGAAATTCCCAAGGATGTTGTAAGAATCGAAGTAAGACTTCAGGAAAATGCAGTGCTTAATTTCGGTGAAGGCGAACTTCCGGAAGCAACTGATGATGAGATAGATGAGTTAGCGGAGTAAGAGAATGGCTACCTGGAAATCGAGAGGATTAAGAGGCTCGGCACTTGAGGAATTAATCAATCGAACCAATGAAAAATACAGAGACGAAGGATTGGCACTTATCCAAAAGATTCCCACACCGATAACGCCGATTGAAATAGATCAAAGCACAAGACACATAACGCTTGCATATTTTGATCAGAAAAGTACGGTCGATTATATAGGTGCGGTTCAGGGTGTTCCGGTTTGCTTTGATGCGAAAGAATCAAGCAGCGAAACATTTTCCCTTCAAAACATTCATGAACATCAGTATCAGTTCATGGAGGATTTTGAGAAGCAGGGAGGCGTGGCATTCTTTTTGATTTATTACACGTCCATAGACGAGTTTTATTATCTGCCTTTTGAATATCTCAAACTCTTCTGGCAAAGAGCCAAGGAGGGCGGCAGAAAGAGTTTCAGACATGATGAACTTAATCCTGCATACATTATTCCAAGAGATGACAACGTACTCGTTCCTTATCTTGAAACGTTGAAGATTGATCTGGAAGACAGGGACTAAAGGAGAACAATATGAAGTGGCATAAAATTTCAATTAAAACTATTACAGAAGCAGAAGATATCATCATCTGTTACATGGAAGACATCGGTCTCGAAGGTGCACAGATCGAAGATAAGATTCCTCTTACTCCTTTGGAAAAAGAGCAGATGTTTGTAGATATTCCGCCAATTACACAAGAGGATGACGGAATTGCATTCCTTAATTTCTTCGTAGAAGAAGAGGAAGGTGTGAATATCGATGAAATAGTTGAGAACGTAAAGAATGAACTTAAAGCTATTTCAGAGTTTACGGATATCGGTGAAGGAAGCGTAATGGTTTCCGAAACCGAAGACCTTGATTGGATTAACAACTGGAAGAAATATTTCCACCAGTTTTATATTGATGATTTACTTATCATTCCTTCATGGGAAGAGATGGAAGACAAAGATTTCAACGGCAAGATTTTGCATATAGATCCCGGTACTGCATTCGGTACAGGCGCACACGAGACAACACAGCTTTGCATCAAGCAGATTAAGAAATATGTTAAAGACGATACAGAACTTCTTGATGTAGGATGCGGAAGCGGAATCCTCGGAATCGTTGCACTTATGTACGGAGCAAAACATGCTAAGGGAACAGATCTTGATCCTTGCGCAATCGATGCTTCAAACGAGAATCTTGAGAATAACAATATTTCAAAAGATGATTTTGAAATCATTATCGGAAACATAATCGATGATAAGAAAGTTCAGGATTGGGCAGGATACGAGAAGTACGATATCGTATGTGCGAATATTCTTCACAATGTTTTGGATATTTTGACACCCGTAATCAAGAATCAGTTAAAGCCCGGAGGAATTTATATCACATCCGGAATTATTGATGAGAAGGAAGGCTTCATGCTTGATGTTATGAAACGTGAAGGTCTTGAAGTATTGGAAGTAACCAGAAAAGGCGAGTGGGTATCCATTACAGCCAGAAAGAATTAAGATGTATCATTTCTTCGTTGATAAAAACAACATATCGGATAAAAACGTAATCATTGAAGGCAAAGATTATAACCACATTAAAAACGTTCTTCGCATGCATCCGGGAGAAGAAATCTCCGTAGGCAATAATGAAGATGATAATGAATACAGATGCATTATTGAGAGTTTCGAAGAAGACAGAGTAATCTGCAAACTTATCTTTGTTAAAAAAGCGGACGTTGAACTTCCTTCAAAAGTATATCTTTATCAGTGTCTTCCGAAGGCCGATAAGATGGAACTCATTATTCAAAAGTGTGTGGAACTCGGAGTTACCGAGATTATTCCCGTAGCTTCCAAAAGATGCGTTGTAAAACTTGATGATAAAAAAGCATCATCCAAAATTTCAAGATGGCAGTCAATTGCAGAAGCTGCAGGCAAGCAGAGTAAAAGAGCAATAGTCCCGTTAATCGGACAGGTAAAAAGTTTTAAAGAAGCGATTAATGATGCGAATAAAGCAGATATAAAAATCATTCCTTACGAAATGTCCGAAGGAATGGATGAGACAAAAAAGATTTTTTCGTCAATTAAACCCGGTCAATCGGTTGCCATATTCATAGGCCCTGAAGGCGGTTTTGATGAGACGGAAATAGAGTATGCCACAGAAGCAGGAGTTACTCCGATATCTCTCGGTAAGAGAATTCTCAGAACCGAAACAGCGGGTATGACTGTTATGGCATGGATATCATTTTGTCTTGATGTATTAAATTAGTTTTAAAGGAAACATATAAAAAACATGGAATGTTATTTGGACAATTCGGCTACAACGAGATGTTTTGATGAAGTTGTCGAAGCCGTAAATAATGAAATGAAAGTATGCTACGGCAATCCTTCAAGCATGCATATAAAAGGGTTCGAAGCAGAAAAGAAAATAAGGGAAGCATCTCAAATAATTGCTTCCACACTTAAATGTAACGAGAGCGAAATTGTTTATACATCAGGCGGTACCGAGGCCGACAACATGGCTTTAATCGGAATCGCAAGAGCATATAAAAGAAGCGGAAAACATATAATTACTACCAAGATTGAACATGCTGCAATTCTTCAGACATGCGAATATCTTGAAGAGGAAGGATATGAAATCACATATCTTTCAACAAACGATAAAGGATTCGTTAATCTTGATGAATTAAGAGATTCGATAAGAGAAGATACAATTCTCGTATCGGTTATGGCGGTTAACAACGAAATAGGAACCATAGAACCGCTTGAGGAGATTTCCAAAATTATTAAAGCAAAAAATCCTTCAACACTTTTCCATGTTGATGCAGTGCAAGGATACGGCAAGATTAAAATCATTCCTTCAAAAATGGGAATTGATCTTTTAAGTGTTTCCGGTCATAAGATTCATGCACCGAAGGGAATCGGCTTTTTATATGTTTCTTACAAGATAAAAATAAAGCCCATTATATTCGGCGGCGGACAGCAAAAAGGACTTAGAAGCGGCACGCAAAACGTGTGCGGTATCGTTGGCCTTGGTGTTGCATGTGAGAAGCTTTTTAAGAATTTCGATGAAGATACGAATAGAATGAGAACTCTTAAGAGTCGTCTTAAAGATAAGATTCTTGAAACAGAAAACGTATACATTAACGGAGCTGATGATGAGAAATCATCACCTCACATTTTAAGCGTATCGGTAAGAGGAATAAGAGCGGAAGTATTACTTCATGCTCTTGAAGATAAAGGAGTATACGTTTCTTCCGGAAGTGCGTGTGCGACCAACAAGCCTGCAGTTTCGGCAACTCTCAAAGCTATCGGAGTGGAGAAAGATCTGCTTGAGTCGACGATAAGATTCAGTTTATGCGTTGAGACTACCGAAGAAGAAATAGATTATGCTGCTGAATGTTTTAAGGAAAGCGTTTCGAAATTAAGACTTTATGTCAGAAGATAACAAGTGTTAAAGAGGGCATTCGATGTTACCGTTTTCAACAACCATAGTTTTGAGTTTAATTGAATATTTCTGTGTAATTATTTTGCATGTAATATATGCATACGGTCATTTCGGAATCGAAGATTCGCTTTTCGTAGCAATCGGTTTTGTTCCCATTCTTTTGACGGTTTTATTCTTCAGACTTTCGAAAAACGAATCGGTTGTTGTAAGAGTCTTTTACATATCAATGCTTGCGGCAAGTTACCTTGTGTCTTATAGGATTCAGACGCTCGGTATGCTTATCATGGTTTATTTCGCGGGTGCTTTGATGATAGCGCTTCATTCGAATCGAAAACTCATGCTCGAGTATTCGATAGTGTCGACGGTCATAATCATCGTTATGGCTATATTCCAGATGGAAACAATAGATAAAGTCTGCCCTTCGCAGCTTTATTATATCTATATGATTCTCTATGCGTTCGGAATGGTAACGCTTGTTTTCATGGCAAGCGGTATCAAGAATTACAAGGAGAAGATGGAAGAGAAAAACGAAGAAGCTCAAAATGCCCTGGAAGCGAAGAGCAACTTCCTTGCCAACATGTCTCATGAAATCAGAACTCCTATGAATGCTATCTGCGGTATGGCACAACTTCTCGCCGAAAAAGATCTCGGCGCCGAAGAGAGTGAATATATCGAGACAATTCAGAAGTCGAGCGAAAGTCTTCTTTCAATCATCAACGAGATTTTGGATTTCTCGAAAATCGATTCCGGTAAAATGGAAATTAACGAGGACGAATATCATTTCAACTCGCTTATTCATGATGTTTTAAGTATCATCGAATTCAGACTTAAAGATAAATCGGTTAAGCTAATTACTGAGATTAATCCCAACATACCGAGAATTCTTATCGGTGATGAACTTCGTATAAGACAGATTCTTATTAACCTCTTAAATAACGCTGTTAACTTCACACACAGAGGTAGCATTACACTTAAAATCGTATGGGTTCCTCAGGGCGAAGACAAGGGTGTTTTGGAAGTAGAAGTAAAAGATACCGGTATCGGTATTTCGGAAGAGAACATGGGCAAACTCTTCAAAGCTTTCGGTCAAATTGATACGAGAAAGAACCGAAATGTTGAAGGTACCGGTTTGGGACTTGCTATTTCGAAGAACTTACTTGAACTCATGGGCGGCGGAATCTGGGCAGAAAGTACTCCTGATTTCGGTTCTACTTTCAGTTTCTCTCTGCCTCAGAAAGTAAGAGATAATCGTGCATCGAATTATAAAAACGATCACAGTATTGTCGTCAGAGAAAATGATGAATTTAAGATTTCATTCAAGGCTCCTACAGCCCGTGTAATGATTGTTGATGATAATAAAGTTAACCTTTTGGTTGCTTATGAGATCATGAAGAGATTCGGATTCGAGGCAACAACAGTCGATAACGGTTCGGAAGCAATTAACAGAATCGAAGAGCATATTGTCACATACGATATTATTTTCATGGACCACATGATGCCTTTCATGGACGGTGTTGAAACTACAGAAAAGATAAGGGCGCTTGATTCTCAATACGCTAAGGAGATTCCTATTGTTGCGCTTACCGCGAACGCGATTAAAGGTGTTGAAAAACAATTCAAGGATGCAGGTATGAATGATTATCTCTCAAAACCCATTCATATCGATCAGCTCAATGATATTTTAAAGAGATGGCTTCCTTTGGAGAAACAGATTCGTATCGTCGACGGCGAAGAAATGAAGTCCATGCAGCAGACTGTTGTTAAGACCAAAGAGCAGATTGAAGAAGATATTCTCTTCTCGCTTAAAGGCGTTAACGTTGAAACAGGTATCAGAAACTGCGGCGGAAGCAGAGGCGTATACATCAGAATTCTTCAGACATTCTCATCTTCGAATCTTGCACTCGGTCTTGAGAATTATTATGAAGCATACGACTGGAACAACTATGAAGTTATTGCACATTCCATAAAGGGTGCATGTCGAAATATCGGTGCAGAAGAAATAGCTGATAAAGCATACCAGCTCGAACTTGCCGGTAAGAGAAGCGATGATGCTTACATTAAGGCTAACCACAGAGACTTTATCAACGAATACAAAGAATTGATAAGCAGTATTACAAAGGCAATCATCGAGGTAAACAAGCCTACACAGTAACTTTGAAATCTATTTGAAACGGTGGATAAAAAATTGGAGAAACAGGAAGGGAAATATCAAAAATTCATACTGATTCCGATATATGTTCTTTTCTTTGTTTCTCTTTTGTTTGTGGTATCGGTGACTGTTTTTATGCCTCAGGATAACCTCATACCCAAGCAGACTTTTTTGATCGCGTTCGGCGTTCCGGTTGTTTCGCTTGTTTCGTTTTTCTTATGGAACAAGTTTTATAAAGACAGCAAGTTTAATCTCGTTTTTTATATCATTTTTCTTTTGTTTTATGCTGCGATTTTATATCTTGCAGGCTTGTATCTCGGCGACAGATGGGACCTTACGCTCGGCGATTATTATTCGGTCAGAAAGTTCGCTGGACAGATTGCATCGGGTACTCATGAGTTAACCGATTACGAATATCTTTTGATATATAACAACAATATCAAACCTGTTTTATTCTTAAGCGTGTTCTTAAAATCTGCACGTTTCTTTCATTTCACGGAATTCTTTTTCACAATGTTTTTCAGTGTTTTACAAACTGTTATAACTGTATGGGCAGTGAACGTTTTGCTTGAAAAAAATAAAGATAAAAAGTGGAATCTTATTACGCTTTTTCTTTCGATGATATGCCTTCCGATTTACGTTTTCACAAGCATGTTTTATACCGACATGATGAGTTACGGACTTGGCATAATTTTGCTTGCTTTGATTAAAATATCGATGAGCAAAAAGGGCTTTATAAAATACGCACTTATTGTCATTTCGGCGATTTTATTCATCTACGCAATGCAATGGAAAATCACTGCAATTTTCCCTGTGATTGCAGCAGCAATTGTGTTGGTAACACGCGGTATAAAGAAATACAAAAATGTGATTTTTGTGTTTGTAATTGCAACTGCGGCTTTTTATCTTTTATCGTATATATGGGGCAACACGTACCCTGTAACTAAGGAATCTAAAGAGACTTCAAACCCTTCGATAAGCTGGTTTGCAATGGGCTTAAAAGGTGACGGAAGTTATCTTGAGAATAAGAGCTTTGTGGATGAATTAAACAGCCTTCCGACGAAAAAAGAGAAAACTGAATTTTCGATTGAGAGAATAAAAGAAGGCTATAAAGAAGGCCTTACATTTAATCACCAGATACGAAAAGCACATACCAATTTTGCAGGCGGTTCGTTAGGAAGCAAGAACTATCTTACCGAGTTTTCGGACGGCTCGTTTTTCTGGGATCTTTTATCCCCGTGGGGCAAGTATTACTGGAGAACATCTCAATACAATTTCTGTTTTATAATCATGATTTACATGATAATTCTTTTGGGTGCGGCTCTTTCGATAATCGATCTGATTCGCGGAAAGAAACTGCCGGTCGAGAAGATGATTGCTGACATTTCATTTTTTGGAATAATAATATTTCTCATGCTCTGGGAAGCAAACTGCAGACAGATGTTTAATCAAATCCCTGTTTTGATTTTGGGAGCGGTTGCAAACGGAAGATATATTGTTGGTAAAATCAACAAGAAACATACATAGAATAATACTATTACGCATTGAACACCGCCTTGTCAAAAGGCGGTATTTTTAGTATAATTTTAGAATGTGTAAAAGCTTTTAAGGGGGATCTATGTTTAGAGTAGCTATTTGTGACGACGAGATGACTTCGTTGTTGATAAACAAGACTTTGACAGAGCAGATTTTGGAAGAGGAGAATATCGAATACGAGATTACTACTTTTGAAGATATGCTCACCATGATTAAGGGTGTAATGGATGAAGATGCAGAATACGATCTGCTTCTTTCAGATATTTTGGCCGTTGGTATGAACGGCATAGAGGCAGCTGAGGAAATCAGAAGACTCGGAGATAAACTTCCGATAGTTTTCATTTCATCAACAGCGGAATTTGCTTTGGACGGATACAGAGTTAATGCTCTCAGATACCTCCAGAAGCCGGTTCAGATGGATAAGCTTAAAGAAGCAATTCTTGAAGCTTATGCAAACGTAGGTAAGAAGAAAAAAGATTATCTTTCATTCCAGGTTGCTGACAGATTCTATAAGATTAATCTTGATGACATCATCTATCTTGAGAGTATGGGAAGAGATACCCATGTTGTAACCAAGACAGAAACGATTGTTGTTCATGCGAAATTCTCCGATATGGAGAAGCAGGTTCCTGCGAATAGATTCGTAAGATGCCACAGATCTTATATCATCAATCTGTCCGAAGTTAAGGATATTGCAAGATACAGATTCCTTACCAAGAACGATGTTGAAATTCCTATCAGTCAGCTTCAATATACGGATGTGAAAAAGGATTTCATAGCATATGAGCAATGAAAAAGCAACTAAGACATATTTAATAAAATATGGCGAAATTTTCCTTAAAGGAAAAAACAGATTTATATTTGAAGATGCGCTTGTAAACAGAATAATTGAAGCGGTAGAAAAAATCGAAGGTGAATTCAAAGTTCACAAATATCTTTCAAGAATCTATGTTGAGAGTAAGAGCGATTACGATGAGGATGAACTTATTGATACTCTTAAAAGAGTATTCGGTATCGCTGCAATCTGCCCCGTAAGAGTACTTGAAGATAATGGATTTGATGATTTAAAAGAACAGTTGGTAAAATATGTTGCCGAGAATCATCCGGAAGCTGATTTTACTTTTAAAATGTTATGCAAAAGGGCAAGAAAGAATTATCCCCTTAACTCTCAGGAAATGAACTGTCAGTTAGGTGAAGTTCTTTTGGATACATATCCTAATTTAAAAGTGGATGTGCATAAGCCCGATGTACTTATAACCGTTGAAGTAAGAGAAAGAATATATGTGTACTCTAAGTCCATTCCGGGACCCGGAGGTATGCCGGTCGGAACTGCAGGAAAAGCTATGGCACTTTTGTCAGGCGGACTTGATTCACCGGTTGCAGCATATATGATTTCAAAACGTGGAGTTCAGATAGATGCGGTATATTTCCATGCACCGCCTTATACGTCAGAGCGTGCCAAGGAAAAAGTTATCGATCTTGCGAAGATTATTTCACGTTATACAGGTAAGATTAAACTTCATGTAATTAATTTTACCGATATTCAGATGGCAATTTACCAGAAATGTCCTCCCGATGAATTGACGATTATCATGCGTCGTTACATGATGAGAATCGCAGAGCATATTGCACTTGAGAGCGGATGCATCGGTCTTATCACAGGAGAGAGTATCGGACAGGTAGCAAGCCAGACAATGCAGTCTTTAAGATGTACGAACGAAGTATGTACTCTTCCCGTTTACAGACCTTTAATTGCTTTTGACAAGCAGGACATCGTTGATATAGCAGAGAAGATTAACACATACGAAACAAGCGTTTTGCCTTACGAAGATTGCTGTACGATTTTCGTTGCGGAACATCCGGTAACCAAACCCGTACTCGGGGTTATTGAGATGCATGAACACAATCTCGATGACGTTATCGATGAGATGTTAAAAACTGCAATCGAAGGCAGAGAGATTATCGATATTTAATTTGATAAATTAAAAATAAAACGGTATCGTTTTTTGCGATACCGTTGATGTTTTATATAAGTATAAAATTTTGTTTTTTAAAAAGAAAAAAGCAACACAGAAAACTGCATTGCTTTAAACTCAACTTCAATTGATTGTTTGATTAAACGATGTAAGGAGCAAGTACCTTTAATACTTCTTCGCAATCGTTCTCAGCATGAATGTTAAGCTCGATGTTCTTGGATAAATCAAGTGAGAAAATACCCATAATAGATTTTGCATCGATAACATATCTACCTGATACTAAATCAAAGTCATAATCAAATTTAGTAATATCATTTACAAATGCTTTTACCTTATCGATTGAGTTTAAAGAAATTGTAACTGTCTTCATGTAGAATAACCTCCTTTTAACTGTGTTTTTGCAATGATTATTTCTAATCACGTGTTTATAATAGGTTATATGAAGAAAAAAGTCAATCTAAAAAGTGCCGAAAAAAACGGAGTAAAAAATGAAAACTATAGCATTCCATAACCTAGGTTGCAAAGTCAATTCATACGAAACAGATGCAATGGCCCAAAAAAGTGCTGAATTTGGGTTTGAAATTGTAGACTTTGAACAAAAAGCCGATGTTTATGTAGTAAATACATGTTCTGTAACAAATATTGCGGACAGAAAAAGCCGTCAGATGCTTCATAAAGCGAAGAAAACAAACCCTGACGGAGTGGTTGTTGCGGTTGGTTGTTTCGTGCAGGCTAACCCCGAAGAAGTAGCCAAAGATGAGGCGATTGATCTTATTGTCGGCAACAATAAAAAGAATGAATTATTTGAAATTTTAAAAGAATATTTTGATAAAAAATCAAGCGTTGAAAACGACAAAAAAGGTGAAGGAAATACTCAATCGTTTAATGAAAAAGATTTAAACGGAGACACGATTACCGATGTAAAATCTTGCGAATATGAGG
>JAEEGL014541854.1_pt1 | contig 11543 bp, 5 predicted proteins | sample 9134231 | NCBI WGS metagenome assembly JAEEGL01 (sample SAMN16246548, study PRJNA631951) | gut metagenome | biome: gut microbiome; feature: rumen; material: fiber-attached | host: Bos | place: Iran: Karaj | collected 2018-10 | reverse complement strand
TCGCCCGAGCGGACATAGAGCTGCACACCAGCTTCCGTTAGTTCGGCGTAATAACTCTTGTTAATGGGACGCATGATTGCCGTGTCGCAATGTTCTGGCACCATAACCCGCACGTCCACACCGCGTTGCGCCGCATTGCGCATGGCACTGATGAGCGACGGCGGCGGTGCAATATACGGACTTTGGAACCAGACGTAACTCTGCGCATGATTCAAAATCCATTCATAGGCGGTTTGCAATACGGGCTCGGGCGAAGTCGGGTCATCCGGCGTAATCTGGGTGAGAACCCTCCATTGCCCCTTCTCGGCGGAGTCCGTTCCGGCGTGAAGACGCTCCGGGAAGAAATTGACTAAAGCAGAATGGATGTGCCCTCCTGCGGCAAGCCATGTATCCAGAAAGGCAAGTTGCAGCGAGGCTACAGCCGTTCCGGTCAGCCGCAGATGCGTGTCACGCCAGCGGTGGAAATAATTCGCGGTGATATTCATGCCCCCGGTATAGCCGATGCGGTTGTCTATGACCACTATCTTCCTGTGGTCGCGGTAACTGAGCGTCAGCAGAAAACGCAGCAGCGAGAACTTGGAATCGGAGAAATTGACCACCTCCACACCTGCCTTCCGCATGGAGCGGAAATAGCAGTTCGGTATAGGCATGTTGGCGATGTTCTCGTTGATGAACCGCACTTTGACACCCTGCCGCGCTTTCTCCATCAGCACCTGACGAATCTTGCGTGAACTCTTGTCTATGCCGAAATGGAAATACTCCATGTGGATGGATTTCTTGGCGCAAATGAGGTCACTCATCAGCATGTTATATTTGTCTTTGCCGGAAGTGATGATTTGCGGCGTAGAGAGCGAAACGGATGGTCTTCCGCCTCGCGCCAAAAGCATCGTCAGCGGTCGGAAACGCTGTTCCACACGCATGGTGAGACCGTTGGAGAAAAGAAGCCGGCGCAACTCCTCTGTATCTTCCGCCTGCATTTGCGATCGTAACAGGTGATGCTTGCGGTCGTAGTTTTGTTTGCTACGCCAATTGATGCCGAACACCAACCACAAGAGCACCGCCACGCCAAACAGCGTCAGTAATATGATAATTAGCGGATGCATCCTCTCTGCCTGTGTGTAATAATCAGTTCCGCCATAACAACTTGACGATTTAACAGTTTAACGATTTAACATTTTTTTCTAACAAAAAATGTGCCATATGCCCCTTTTGTCAGTTTTTTATATTTCCCTATTGATTGACTTATGCCATAAAATATGGCATTTGGAAAACTTTTTGCCGCTAAAACTTGCACAATTCGTAAAAAAGCACTAACTTTGCAGTCGGAAACGGAGCACAAAATAAAAATTATAACTATTTATATCATGAAAATACTTCTCGTCATTGACACGTACGACACCAACAACAACGGTACGTCCATCTCCGCCCAGCGTTTTGCGGCGGTACTTCGCGAGCACGGCAACGAAGTGCGCATCCTTACTACCGGCGAACCGGCACCTGACAAGTTCGTCCTCAAGGAGTTCAAAGTGCCCCTTTTCAACGACCTCATTCACTCACACGGTTTCCAGTTCGCGCAAGTCGATCTGGACATCATCCGAGAGGCGGTGGCATGGGCGGACATCGTGCATTGTATGATGCCTTTCGCGCTAGAGACAGCCACCAAACTCATAGCTGACCAGATGCACAAACCGTCCACGGCTGCGTTCCACATCCAACCGGAAAACATGACTTCTTCTATCGGTCTGGGTAAGGCGGAATGGATCAACGATCGTTTCTACCACACCTTCCGATTTCTGCTCTATCAGCATTTCAGCCATATTCATGTGCCCTCGCAGTTCATGGCGGACGAACTCATCAAACGCGGATACAAAGCAAAGATACATGTTATCTCCAACGGCATTGACCCTTCGTTCGTCTATACCAAATGTCCCAAAGACCCACAATATGAGGGCAAAATCCTCATCGTCATGGTAGGACGCCTCTCCGGTGAGAAACGACAGGATGTCATCATAAACGCTGTGCCGTACAGCAAGTACGCCGACCGCATCCAACTTGTTTTCGCGGGCAAAGGTCCCAAGTATGACGAATACGTGGAGATGGGCAAACAACTGCCGAACCCGCCGCAGTTTGTATTCCTGACCAAGAACGAACTGATTCACCTACTGGCGCAGACCGACCTCTACGTGCATGCTTCAGACATGGAGAGTGAAGCCATCTCATGTATCGAGGCATTTGCTACAGGATTAGTGCCGGTGATAGCCAACAGCGAAGATAGCGCCACGCCGCAGTTTGCGTTGGACGGGCGAAGTCTCTTTGTTCCCGGCCGCCCCAAAGACCTTGCGCGTGCTATCGACTGGTGGTTGGATCATCCCGAAGAAAAAGACCGCATGGAGCATGAGTACGCCGAAGCTGCCAAACAGTACAATATCGACGAGTCTGTTCGCCGGTGCGAAGATATGTTCCGTGAAGCGATAGAAGAAACGAAACAGCGAAGCGTTTAGAGCGCCTATGGCGCGTGTAGTGCTGCTACGCAGCGTTTAGTGCGACTACGTCGCGTGTAGAGGTTTAGTGCGACTACGTCGCGTTTAGAAGTTAATAAGGCCTCCGAAAATTTTAATTTTTGGAGAGAGCGGAGGCAGGCTGAGCTTTAAGGCCGCAGAGCGGGCTTCTGTGCGATGCCTTGCCGAACGCGACAAACAGCGAAGCGTAAACAAAGAAAAAGGAGCAACCCCTACACAGCTTGCTCCTTTTTTCTCTAAACTATCGACTATCGACTATCGACTTACCGTACTTCCGCGCCTTGGGCGTTATAGGTGCGTCCATCGCGGAGGATGTAGAGTTGATTATCGCGGATAATCTTCACGGCTTTGGCTTGTTCGTTAGCCTGTTCAATAGCCGTGGATACACTCGGCGTGAAATAAGCGTAGACAGTGAGTTCTACATCGTTACCGCCTGTATTGGCCGGTGCTGCGCCATTGATAAGTATATCCACTTGGCTAGCATCCACCCAGTATCCATCATGCGGGAAGGTGTTTCCTTCCTTCGGCAGCAGAGATACCTCAACGCTGTATTGTTTACCAGCTTGGAAAGTCTCGTCGTCCATAGCATCCCAAGGTGTGAGATCGAATACATACCCGGAAACCTCGTAGTTGGCCCCTTCGGGAACACTTACTCGTCCTATCATATTGAAGTTCGGGTCTGACGGTACGATATAGCCTTCTCCCTTATGGGTCGATTGTCCTACTGCCGGAGCCACAAAGGTGACGCGTACTTCGGAGATGCTGTAGGTAGCATGTATATCGAGGTCGGCCTGTATGTTACGTCCGTTGTTGTCCCATCCGGCGAAGGTATAGCCCTCGCGTGTCGGGTCGGTCGGAGGAGTAGCATCGTTGCCGTAAGCCACCGTCTGTGTGCTCAGCACGGTTCCATCCCAGTCGAGGTAACGCACGGTGAACTCGGCGTAGGCGAAGGTAGCCGTGATGACTGTATCGCTGGTCAGCACCACATCGATCTCCGCATTGGTCTGGCCCGTGCTCCAACTCTGCAGTTGGTACTGCGCATGTACAGGCACTGCCTTCAGATGGGCCGTGCCGCAGGTAGACTCAGTCACCTCAATATCGCCGTAGGAAGGAGTGGTGTTGGTGATGGTGAGGAAATACTTCGAGCCCGGGGCCACATCCCTCCAAGTGCTCCAATACGGATCGGTCAGGTAGGCATTGTAATCAGCCTCGCACGCTACGCGCAGATGCACATTGCTGTAGTTCTCATAGCCGAACGGTTGATTGTCCGGCATGACGGTAGGCGGCAGGTTGGACAGGACATGCACGGTCAGATAGTCGCTGACATAGCCGAAGGCATCGGTCGAGAGTGCGCGCAGGGTAGAAGGCAGACGCAGTTCGCGCAACGAACCGGTGTAACTCAATCGCAGCACTTCGCGTGCGATGACCTCTACGCCTTCCGGTACCTCCAGTTTCTCCGGCACTTCGCCTCGATAGAACAGCGCCACGCCGTCCTTGACGCAGAACGCATCCTGGGTAGCATTGAGCCACAACGGGCAACCGGTATAGTAATCGTTCATCTCTACAGCGCGTAGGTTGCTGATGCCTGCGAAATGGATATCGCTCAGGTTGTAACATCCGCTCTCGTTGTAGCCAATCGAGTCGATCGTGCTAGGGAAGAACCACTCGGTGAAATTAGATCCGTAGAGCGCATACTGCTCCACGACGCGCACACCTTCCGGTATATGCAGTTTGGTGATAGCCGTGTTGCCGGCCATAGAGTATTCCTCCAGACGCGTCAGTTGGAACTGAACGCCCCAGTAGTCGTTTACCGTAGCCGGGATAGTCCACTCGCCGCTGAACTCGCGGTAGTGATTGCCATTGTCTACCAGCTTGACTTCGTTCGGACTCACGCTCGTTACGACATAGCGTACCTCCTTGCCGTCCTGGATCAGACTCAACTGGTCGCCCACCTCCGTAGCTTTCGGGCCGAAGATAGCCGAATAGGAAGTATTGCCCGTCACAGTGACGGTACGCGGGTTGTCGGTACTGCCATCGAACCAGCGAACAAACTGGTAGTGGGCAGCCGGCACAGCGGTCAACTGAATCTCGGTGTTCTTCTCGTAGTAGCCGCCACCTTCAACACGTCCGACGCCCTCTGCTACTGATGTGGTGACCGTATAGGTTTCCACCATCTCTACGATGTTGAACTGCGACCAGCAGTCGGTAGCCATATAAGCGGCCTTGGTACCCTGAGGTACGTAGAGCGTTGGTCCCGTCGGGTCGAAATTGCCCCACGAGTCAGCCGGATAAGTCGATGTGCTGCTATACATCACCTCCGGCGGAGTAGAACAGTAGCAGGTGATCTTCTCTAGACCGCTGCAGTAGGCGAAGGCGTAGGAGGAGACGAAATTGACATTCTCGCCCAGTTCGATCTCTTTCAGCGAGGATGACTGCGAGAGGCTTATTCCCACCTCCTGCGTGTTCGGCGAAGCGTGAATAATCGTCACAGGCGCGTCCAAGAGCACATACTGGTCGAGTACACGCGCACCGCCGGGATAGAATTCGTTGATGCCTGTGCCGCGGAAGACCTGGTCCTCCAATTCGATACAACTCTCCGGAATACTCATCGTACCCTGGATATACCAGCAGTCTTCAAACGCATTGGCGCGAATAGCCTTCAGTCCTTCGGAGAAAGCTACCGAGGTCAGTCCGTCGCAGCTATAGAAAGCCAGCGTATCGATTTCCTCCACCTGATAGGTCACTCCGGCATGGGTTACCGTAGCCGGGATAATCATATTGCCCTTAGGCTCGTCCAAATCGCTCAGATAGGCAGTAGAAACCCAACCGCTCGTGGCACGTCCGCCCGACTGATTGACGATCTTCACCTTCTTGTTCACATCATCCATGATGGAGAAATAGAGCAACTGGCCCGAAGGAATAACCTCGGTGAAATCATACGGAAGAATGACCTGCTTGTAGGTCAAGTCGAGCACCGCATCCTCAGCAGGGAATTGGAGCGTGGCCTCGTTGTTGACAAACTGGTCGGTCACATTCACGCCGCCCAGCGTAGCGCTGTCGAGACCGAAATAGCGGTTGCCGAATTCGATTTTTACGGTAAAGGTCTCGCTGGCTAATCCCTTGAAGGAAGCGCCATTGCTCATATACATACCGTTGATCGACACATCCGCATCCTCCAGACTGCCGTTACTATGGTTGCGGAGCGTAACGGTATGCAACTCGACCGGAGTACCGATAGCGAAGATATAGCGGAAATCCTGCCACTTAGGCGCTGACTTATACGCTTCTACCGCGTCCGAAGGCACATAGAGGAGACAGCGGTTGGCCAATTCACCATAGAAGGTGGGGGCAGTATAATCAGTGCCCACCGTAGGAGGAACGGTAGTATGAATAACAATCGTGTCGATATTCGTCTTATAATAATACATATAATTCGAACCGAAGGTGTTCCCACGGACAGAAGTCACCGCATTGCCCAACTCGACATACTTCAGATTGGTAGCACTGCCAAAGATGTCATCTCCGAAAGTGGTTACATTGTCCGGGAAGACAATTCGCTTCAGGGAGGTGCACTCGTAGAAGCAAGACGACGGAATAGCAGTCACTCCGGCGCCGATCGTCACTTCCGTGATATCTGTGCTGCGGAAAGCCTGATCGCCGATCTCATTGACATTGTCGGGAATAACCAGCGAGGTGATGCCCGTGTTGTAGAAAGCATGGCTGCCGTAGATGTCGGCTACCCCAACACCCAGTTTCGTGAAGGTACTCGCCGTCGGGAAAGTCATGCCCGTGATGTTGGTGCAATCGTCAAAAGCATGACCTGCGACACCCTCGACCGTGTACTCCTGGCTGTCATCGGGATTGGTCACAGTGGCCGGAATAACCACGTCGCCCGCAATTTCGGACTCGTAATCGCCATCGCCGGCAACTACATACACGATCTTGTTCGAGACATCTGTGATCTGGTAATACAGCGTCTGACCGCTAACGGCCGTGGCCTTGAAGTCATACGCATAGATAGCGCTACTTGCCGCCAAGAACGCTAAGAGAAATGAGAGAAAAAACTTTCGCATGATATTGTTTAATGTTTAATGAATTAGTGAGTTAATGAATTAGGGAATTAATGAATTAGGGAGTTAGTGAATTAGGGAGTTAGTGAATTAGGGTCACTCACTCATTCACTCATTCACTCATTCACTCATTCATTCACCTCAACGCCAAGGACGTTATAAACGCGTCCGTCGCGCTCGATGAGCAATTGGCCATTGCGGAGAGTCTTTTGACTCTTGACTTTCGACTCTTGACTTTGCTCAATACCCGTAGGAATCTGCGACATAGGTTGTACATCGAAGACTCTCCATCCCCATGCGGCCTTGTAGGCATCCACCGAGAGGTCCGGCACATAGAGTTTGATGCTACCCGGGTCATCCAAATCGCCGCCGATGATTTCTTCCCACGGATAGGACTCGGCGGGCACCTCAGCCGGGCAGATAATCTCCTTCAGGTTGTTGCAGCTGGAGAGAGGATACGAGCCGATATACTTCAGGTTAGCCGGCAGGGTGAGTTTGGTCATTGCCGTCATATTATCGAAAGCATAGTCGAGGATAGTATCTACATTGTCAGGAATAACCATCTCTGTGATATTCGAACAGTTCCAGAAAGCGTCGTCGCTAATGATCTTGAGCGAAGCAGGCAGATGGATAGCGGTCAGGTTCTCGCACTCGTAGAAAGCCAGGCCGGCGATCTGCTCAGTACCATTTGGCACCGTATATTCGCCCGTAGCAGCAGGGTCGGTCTTCGGCATACGGATGAACACGTACGGCGTGTTGACAATGCCCTCGATGGCTGTATAGCCGATGATGTTGTATCCTGCACGGCGCAGCGAATTAGGCAGCGAGATAGAGGCCAGGTTGCTACAGTTGGTGAAAGCATAACCGCCGATATAGGTCACGCCCTCAGGAATAGTGATGCTGGTCAGTCCTTGGCAACCCTCAAAAGCCGATTCGCCGATATCGGTCACCGAGGCAGGGATAGTGGAGGTAGCAAAGCCCAGTATGAGTGTGTTGCTCTCGGTGTGGATGATCGCATTGCAGTTGTCGCGAGTGTCGTAAGTAGTATTGGCGGCATCGATAGTGATAGACGTAATAGGGCAGTTCTTGAAGGTGTTCGAAGCGATATAGATCACCGTGCTAGGCAGCGAAACAGTGGTCAGGTTCGCACAATTGGCAAACGCGCCACGGCCATAGTAGTTGTTTAGGTATTCTACACCTTCCGGCACAGTGACCGAAGTGAGTCCTGTGCGCGTAAAAGCACCACCCTCAATGATCTTCAGATTGCTGACGCCGGTTGTGCTCCAAGTGATGTTCGTCAGTAGGGAGCAGTCGCCGAACGCATCCGATCCGATCTGTGCCAGATTCTCGCCGAAAGTGACAGAGGTCAGTTCACGACAACCGCTGAAAGCACTAGAGAAGATATAGGTCACATTGTCGGGAATAACGATCGAAGTTAGACCACTCTCCGCGAATGCCTGATAATAGATAGCCTCCATGGTGCTAGGCAGGGTGATGGAAGTCAACTCCTTACGTTGGTAGAAGCAAGCTTCCGACAGCGCCTTGATGCCCTCAGGCACTGTGTATGAAGTATAGCTATATGGCACATAAGCCAGTACGGAATCGTTCATAATAGGCTCCGTCAGGGCCGAGTCGCCCAGGAATACATAGGCACCGAGATACTCCAGACCGTTCGGCAGATAGAAATACTTGAGCGATTTGCACGCTTCGAACGCGTAGCTATTGATAGTCTTGATGGTAGAAGGCAGTACTACGCTATCCAACGCATAGCAGTTCCAGAAAGCGTCGTCGCCGATATAGGTCAGTCCCTCGGGAAAATTGATCTTGGCCAGTTTGTGGCAGTCACGGAAAGCTTCATTATCAATCTCTTGGATGGTGTTAGGCAGTACCACGCTGGTCAGTTCCTCGCAATTTAGGAAAGCGTGGAAGCCGAGGCTTGTTACTTGATAGTCCTTGCCCTCGATATTGACCGAGGCAGGAATAACGATGTCGCCCGAATAGGCAGGGTCGTTAGTAATGATTTGGACTGTAGTGTCCGTGATGATTTCATAGTTGATGCCATCAACTACTTCACTCTTGGCGGTCATCGCCAGTGCGCATAATGCGCAAAACAATAAGGAAATCTTTTTCATACGCGTTTGTTATTTGGTTATTTGGTTAATGAATTAGTGAATTAGTGAATTAATGAATTAGTGAATTTCCGCGCCAAGGACGTTATAAACGCGTCCATCGCGCTCGATCAGCAGTTGGCCGTTGACAATGCGCTTTTGGCTCTTGACTCTTGACTCTTGACTTTCGACTTCGTCGATGCCCATTCCTTCTTCTTTCCTCGTGCGGAACAGATATCCCACGGTGATAAAGCCTTCGCTGCCGGCAATTATCACGTCCCGATCGCCGTTCACCGTCACCCCTATATTCGCTGCGTCGGCATTGCCGCTCTCGTTGGTCAAGTACACATAACCCTCTTTCTGAGGAATATTGATGATTACGTAGTAGGCCGAGTCGTACTGCAGAACCGATTCGCCAGGCAGGTATCCCAGTTCGCTCGTGTAGTATGCGTACTGCCCTATCTCGTAACCCGCCGTGTCAGGCACGCTGATGCGGCCGATGGTGTTGAAGAGCGGATCGTCTTTCTTAAATACGTAACTCATGTATTCCAGACTGCTGTTCATCGGCATCACGGTCTCCGGTTCCGGCCACTCGGCTGTTATCTCCACGTCCGTTATTACCGGACCGTCAGTAGTGAAGTCTACTATGAAAAAGACCAAATCGGTAGCTACCTGTAAGTCCACAGGTTGACCATTAGCGGTTACTGTCAGTCGGTCTTTGTCCACCGAGCCATTCGCCGCCAACGGGAAAGTATTGCCCTCGGTCGGAGCAATGAAAACCATCATGGAGTATGCCGCATGAGGCTGTAGTACTGTGTCGCCGGGCATATACCAGTGGGCGCTGTTCAGACAAATATATTGCGTCACCTCATAGCCTGCCGTGTCAGGCACGCTGACGTGGCCGATGGTGTTGAAGAGCGGCTCTCCTTTCGTGCATACACCGGCTACGCCCGCCCACTCCTGGTCGGTCGAGGGAGGAAGAACGGCTCCTGCTTCCGGAAACTCGATATCGACATGCGCCTCCGTTACCTCTTTCGGTGCCACATAATCCTGCACCAGGCGAACCGAGAATCCCCATGAATTGGAGTAAGCATACATACCTACCGACTTGGTATCGGCCGTTGAATTGACCGTAAGATACCATCCCATATATTTGCTGAAGTAGTGACCTGTCCAATACCTAAGAGTGTTATAATAGTAATCCATGCGCCCGTTGGTAGTTGTCCGAACACCGGCAGTAGGCAATAATACAGCACCGTGCTGCTCCAGTTGCGCTCCTTGCTCTACGGTGAGCGTGTCGAAGCGGAAGGTGTCGGAGGTGAAGTTTCTGTCGCCCCATGTACCGAACTCCGTCATCGGACGCAATGTGATGCCCTCTACCGGAGTCCAGTCGTCCGGGAGAAGCAGGAGACACTTCAGCGTGTCTATCATCACGGGGAAGATCAGGTTGTCGGCATTATCGCGCAGATGCATCAGGTGGTTCCACTCCATCAGATTCATCGTGCGCCACATACCCGCTTTGTTGCCACCGTTCTGTATGGCGTTATGATAACCCCAGTCGTACTCCGTGCCCATCAGATCGCCTTCGGTATCATAAGGCGCATTCTGGTCTGTTTTCAGCCATGGTTCATGGCCGTTGTAACCGCTCGTGCCCCAACCGAACAGGTCTATCCAACCGCTGTAGGTCTCCGATACATTGCCGTTGCTCTCGCCGATTACATCCGTCTGGTGCTCAGCAAAACGCCATGTTCCTGTACTGGCTTGATACTGCAAGTTTCCTTGCGAAAAAACCACCTGGTCTCCTTGCCAGTTAATGGTAAACCGTCCACTCAGCGCGCCTTCGCTCGCCTGAACCATCATTGCGCAGCATAACGTTGCTATCAAATAGATACGTCTCATCTTGTTCATTCAAATTTTGCGGTGCAAAATTACTAATAAATTCTGACATATGCAAGATTCCGGGAAACAAAGAAAAAAAATTATATCAATTTCATAAAAAATGTAGCAAATATTAAGAGAAAAAAATAAAGAAAATAGCGCTTGCGCGCCGATAATATTAAAAATACCAAAAACGCGCTGACGCTTACAAAAACGAGAAAAAAACAATAAAAACGATTCGTTTCACTTTAAAGAATGAGGGAATGAGTGAGCGGTTAACGCTCGCCTCTCGCCTCTAACCGCTAACCCTTTAAACAGCGAAGCGCCTAAACGGGACGCAGTCCCTCTAAACGCCGAAGGCACATAAACAAAGAAGCCCTGAGACGAATCTCAAGGCTTCTGAAAGTGGCGGCTACCTACTCTCCCACGATGCAACGCAGTACCATCGGCGATGCTGAGCTTAACGACCCTGTTCGGAATGGGAAGGGGTGGGACCTCAGCGCTATAACCACCTAAATTTAATCGTGAGCGATTAAATATTTGAGATTTGATATTTGACATTTGTCATTTATCATCCCAAATACCAACCGCTAAGGGGTTGACATTTGACGAATGACGAGCAAGCAATTAAGCTCGTTGGTAACGAATGAAGGAATTAGGGAATTAGAGAACTAGGGAAATCCCTCACTCACTCATTCACTCATTCACTCACTCATTAAAATCTTTTTTAGAAAAAGATTCGGGCAATTAGTACTGCTCGGCTTTATGTCACCATTGTACACCTGCAGCCTATCAACGTTGTCGTCTACAACGACCCTCAATGGAAATCTCATCTTGGAGCTAGCTTCGCGCTTAGATGCTTTCAGCGCTTATCTACACCGAACGCTGCTACTCGGCAGTGCCCCTGGCGGGACAACCGATGCACAGGAGGTTCGTCCAACACGGTCCTCTCGTACTAGTGTCAGACC
>JAEEGL014234888.1_pt1 | contig 11543 bp, 11 predicted proteins | sample 9134231 | NCBI WGS metagenome assembly JAEEGL01 (sample SAMN16246548, study PRJNA631951) | gut metagenome | biome: gut microbiome; feature: rumen; material: fiber-attached | host: Bos | place: Iran: Karaj | collected 2018-10 | reverse complement strand
TTTATACCAGAATTTTATCGTTTCTGATGCTTTTGGTAAACGTTCTTGTTATGTTTTTAACAATTAACGTAATCATTTTCGGTAAGGTTATCGTAATGTTTTTGGTGGCCCATTTTGATATGTCAAAAGGTACGGCAATAACAATATTAACACTGCGTTGGCCGTTGTCTTTCCTTGCCTTATACGTAATGGCATTTTTGAGTTATTATATATTACCGGATTTGAGGGGGAATGAATCCTTTAAAAGAAAAAGCGCGCTTCCCGGAACGGTATTTTTTACAACTTTCTGGTTATTAGGTTCTTGGGGATTTTCTGTTTATGTAAACAATTTAAGTACATATAACATAGTTTACGGTACAATCGGTGCGTTCTTTATTTTGATGATTTGGTTGTACTATACATCAATTCTTTTGTTGATTGGCGGAGAAATAAATTCAAGAGTTTACAACAGACTTTCTCAAAGATCCGAGGAAATCAGAGAAGAAATAGCCAATCTCCGTATGAAGTACAAGCACGCAAGAAGATAGTGCATTTGTAAAATTTTCATGTTCTTGTTATGCTGAGAATATGAAAGATATGTTAGAAAAAATTCTTCAGATAGAGAAGAAATACATTGAATTAGGCGAAACACTGTCTGACCCCGAAGTAATTCAGGATTATAACCGTTTCAGAGATTTGTCGAAACAAAGAAAATCAATGGAAGAGACGGTTAATTTATATTATGAATGGAAGAAAACAACCGAGGCCATAGAGGATGCAAAACAAATGCTTCACGATGAAAAAGATGAAGAAATGCGCACCTTTTTAAAGGCAGAAATGGAAGAAAACGAAGCAAAACTTCCTGTTTTTGAAGAAAAGATGAAGGTTTTATTGCTTCCCCGTGACCCGATGGATGATAAAGATATTATGCTTGAAATCCGCGGTGGCGCAGGCGGAGATGAAGCAAATATTTTTGCCGGAGATTTGGCAAGAATGTATCTGAAATTTGCCGATAAAAAGGGTTGGCAGACTCAGATTCTTTCCAAAACCGAGTGTGAAGCCGGCGGATATTCAGAAATCATCATTTCAATAAAGGGTGATGCCGTTTATTCACAGCTCAAATATGAGTCAGGTGTTCACAGAGTTCAAAGAGTCCCGGAAACTGAATCTCAGGGCAGGGTACATACTTCAACCGCAACGGTTGCAGTTATGCCCGAAGTTGATGATGTTGAAATAGAAATCAGACCTGAGGATATTGAAATGTCAACCGCACGTTCAGGAGGCGCAGGCGGACAAAATGTTAACAAAGTTGAAACCGCAGCACGTTTGTTCCACAAGCCGACAGGTATAATGATTTTCTGTACAGAGGAACGTTCACAACTCCAAAACAAAGAGCGTGCAATGCAGATTTTGCGTTCAAAACTTTACGATATGGAAGTGCAAAAGCAGATGCAGGAAATAACTGACCTTCGTCGTTCTCAGGTTGGGACAGGTGACAGATCAGAACGTATAAGAACTTATAATTTCCCGCAGGGTCGTCTTACTGATCACCGCATAGGTCAAAATTTAAACGTATGGACTGTTATTGACGGCGATTTGGAAGAATTGATTTCGCTTCTTATCGAATATGACCAAAAGTTGAAATTGGAAAAATTGGCACAAGCAGAATAGAGGATTAGGTGACAGAAAGACGTTGTATTGCCTGTTGGCAGGTAAAAGACAAAAAAGATTTGATAAAAATCACATCAGAACATTCAAGCGGCGAAGTCATTATTAATCCAAATTCCTTAACATTTGGCAGATCGGTATATCTTTGCTATAATGAATCTTGTATAGAGGCGGCCTTTAAAAAAAACAAGTTGGCAAAACATCTTAAAACCTCTGTGCCGTGCGAACTGAAAGGACAAATACTGAATGAGTTACGAAACAATTAGAATAAGTGAATTAGCAAAAGAACTGGCACTTTCGAGCAAGGAAGTGATAGAGAAATTTGCTCAGCTCGGAATTACCGGAAAAACTCATTCAAGTACAGTAACTGTTGATCAAATCAGCCGTTTGAAAGAGTTTATTGAAAACGGCGGAGTAAAAAAAGTTACAAAGCCGAAGGCGTTTGTCGTAAAAAAAGCTAAAGTTGAGCCGCCGCCGGAAGAAATTAAAGAAGAAAAAAAAGATGACAAAAAATCGGCGGAAAAAGCTGAAAAACCGGCTAAAATTGAACGTCCGAAGGTTGAAATCGTAAAACCTGTCAGCCGGCTTGAGATTGTACGTAAGGCACCGCCGAAAACAGATGTAACACCAAAACCTGCAGATAAAAAGTTCCCGCCAAGGGCTGAAAAAACGGCTGAGGAAAAGAAATTTACAAAACAGGATAAACCTTCAAGAGATAACAAAGATAGAGATTTTTCTTCAAAAAAACCGATAGAAAGAAGAATTATTCCTCAGGAAATTTACGATAACAAACCGGGTGGCGGAAATTCAAAACGCCGTGGAGACAATCACAAAAAGAACAAAGATTTTAATTCCAAAAAAGAAGAACAGGAAAGAATCTCATTAGAAAAGGCGGCTGCTCAGCACCATAAAAAGAAAACTCAAAAGACGGAAGAAGTTGAAGAAGTTAAACAAATTGTTGTAACTCAGGCAATGACTATTTCTGAATTGTCTGATAAAATCAAAAAAACACCGGCTGAAATTGTCAAATTCTTGATGCTGAACGGTGTTATGGCAACTGTTAATCAGCTGATTGATGTTGACGTAATCAAAAAAGTGTGTGCCGAGTACGGTTTGGAAGTTTTGGAAGAAGATTTGGATGCTTATATTGAGCAGGAATTAGAAAAAGAAGAAAAGGCAAAAACTCTGTCCGAAGTTGATAAAAAATTACTTAAAAAGCGTGCTCCGGTTATCAGTATTATGGGTCACGTTGACCATGGTAAAACAACTTTGTTAGATAGTATCAGAGCATCAAAACATAAAATCGTTGCAACCGAGGTTGGCGGTATTACCCAGTCAATCGGTGCTTATACCGTATTTGTCGGTGATAATAACGATAAAAAGATTGTATTTTTAGATACCCCCGGTCACGAAGCGTTTACAGAAATGAGAGCCCGTGGTGCAAAAGCAACAGATATTGCGATTTTGGTTGTTGCTGCTGACGACGGTATTATGCCTCAGACTATTGAAGCTATAAACCATGCGAAAGCCGCTGAAATTCCGATTATTGTTGCTGTTAACAAAATTGATAAACCCGGAGCAAATCCGGATAAAGTATTGCAGCAATTAACAGAACATGGACTTGTCCCGGAAAGCTGGGGTGGCGATACAATAACTGTCAACGTTTCCGCTATTCAGGGCTTAGGTATAGATGAGCTTTTGGAATACATCTTGCTTGTTGCTGATGTCCAAGATCTGAAAGCAAATCCAAAGGCAGAAGCATCCGGAGTTGTTATTGAAGCAAACCTTGATAAAGGTAAAGGTCCTGTTGCTACCCTTCTTGTACAAAACGGTACACTGAGAACAGGTAATTGCGTTGTTGTAGGTACTGCTTGCGGAAGAATAAGAGCCCTGTTATCAGACAGCGGTGAAAGAATCCAGAAAGCTGAACCGTCTACTCCTGTTGAGATTTTAGGTTTGTCTGAAGTACCTCAGGCAGGTGATTATTTCGAAGTAGTTCAAAACGAAAAAGAAATGCGTTCTATTGTTGAGGAAAGAAAAGAAAAAGAACGTGACAAACGCTTAGAAGCTATGCTACCGGCTCATATCAGAAAAGAAGCTGTTGCAGGGGATGATGCAATTCCTCAGTTGAATCTTATTATTAAAGCAAATACAAACGGCGCGGCAGAAGCTGTATCACAAGCTATTGCTCAGGTCGAATCAAAAGAAATTACAACAAAAATTATTCACGTCGGTGTCGGTGATATTTCAGAAGCCGATGTCATGCTGGCCGCAGCTTCAAATGCTTTGATTTTAGGTTTTACAGTTAAGGAAGACTCAAATGCGCTTGCTTCGGCTGAAAGAGAAGGCGTAACAATCAAGAAATATGATATTATCTATCAGTTGTTAGAAGATATTGAAAAGACACTGTTGTCACTTCTTGAACCTGAAGTTAAAGAGGTTGAGCTTGGTAAAGCAGAGGTTCGTCAGGTATTTACAATTGGCAAAACATCAAAAATTGCCGGTTGCTATGTAACAGAAGGTAAGATTGTTCGCTCAAAAGTTGCGGTGGTTATGCGTGACGGAGAAGAAATATACCGTGGCGAAATTGATCAGCTTAAACGTTTTAAAGACGACGTAAAGGAAGTTGCACAGGGTTTTGAATGTGGTATTTCTTTCAACAAATTCAACGATATTGAGGTTGGAGATATTATCGAAGTTTCCACAACTGAAGAAGTCGTAAGAAAATCTTTGTAGAGGTATTTTGATGACAACGCTAAGAAACGAAAGAGTAAGAAAAGAGTTGATGAGGGACATATCTGAAATTCTCAGAAAGGAAATCAGAGGGTTGGAAGGTGTTGTATCAATCGTTGATGTTGAGGTTTCACATGACAATTCTTACGCAAAAGTTATTTATAGTGTTCTTGGCTCCGATGAGCAAATAGAAAAATCTAAAGAAGTTATTGAGAAAAGTACCTCAAAAATAAGATATGAAGTTGGGAAAAGATTGCGCCTGCGCTTGACTCCGGAATTAAGGTTTGTATATTCAAACGGTCTTGAAGAAGGCGCAAGAGTCACTGAATTGATAAATAAAATCTCAAGAGGGGAAATCTAAGTGAGTACGGATAAGGACTTTCCGCTCGGATTTCTTAATATAAACAAACCCAAAGGCATAACATCTCATGATGTTGTATCAAAATTGCGTAAAATATCAGGTGTCAAGCAAATAGGACATACCGGAACGCTTGATCCTTTTGCAACCGGCGTATTGCCAATATGTATCGGCAAGGCCACAAAGCTTATTGAATACTTACCTGATGATAAAGAGTATATAGCGACTGTTCAATTCGGAAAAAGCACAGATACCTACGATCTTGACGGTGAAATAGTTAAGGTTTTTGAAAAAAAAATAAAATCAGAAGAAATTATAATTGCTCTTAAAAATTTTGAAGGTGAAATTTCACAGCTTCCGCCTGTATATTCCGCCATAAAAAAGAATGGGAAAAAGTTGTACGAGTACGCCAGAGCAGGTGAAGCGGTTGAGGTTGAACCGAGAAAAGTTACAATATCAGATATAAAACTGATTGATTTTGATGAGGAATCTCAGGTTGCAAAAATTAAAGTGGGATGTTCTGCAGGAACATATATTCGTTCAATCGCAAATGATTTAGGCAATATTATGTGCTGCGGAGGATACTTGATTGCATTGGAAAGGACTAAAGCCGGCAAATTCAGAATAGAAAATTCGTATAATCTGGCGCAAATTTCAGATAAAAATTTTGTTACAAATAACCTGATTTATCCCACAGAGATTATGGATAATGAGGTGTGTGAACTGACAGAAAGCGAAGTTGAGCGAATTAGTCATGGTATGCCCATAAAAAACAGAGGTTACAAAAGTTCAAATATTGTATTTTTGGTATATAGTGGTAAAATACATGGTGTAGGATTGGTTGCCGATGACAAAATATTGGCAAAAAAGGTATTTGAGGTATTATGAAAAAGATTATTTTATTATCAGGATTATTGTTAGTTTTGGGAAATACGGCCTTTGCGCAATGTGATTATGAATGTGTTGCACCGTATAATATGAATAACAAATTCCGTGCGGTTATGAGTAATATTGTAGGTGCAAATGCTTTTACCGAAAAGAGTTTGGAATCAATACTGAAAAAAGAAGTATTGAAAATTGCTTCCGCTGATGATTTGAAGATTAATATTGACTCTTTCAGTCCAAAAGATCTGAAAAACGGAATTTTTAAAGGCATGAGAGTGAAAGGTAATAATGTTGTTCTTAATGATATCAATTTTACAACTCTCGAGATGGAAACAATTTGCGATTTCAACTATATTAAACAATCCGGTAAGGAAATAATATTTGTTGAAGCAATGCCTTTGACCTTTGATGTATCAATGACTGATGATGCTATAAACAAAACAGTTCAAAATGCAAAATATCAAAAAATTGTTAAAGATTTGAACAGAATTCTTTCATCATATGGTTTGGGCTTCCAGGTATCTTCAACAAGAATGACAATTAAAAATAATAAACTATACTATGTTTTAGGTTTTGAAGTTCCGTTTATTACAAAGGAATACAAACTGGTTATACAGACGGATTTGTGTGTTAAAGACGGTAAGATAGATTTCAGTAATACTCACTTGGTCTCAAATAAAATGAATTTGAGATTGAACAAGCTTGATTTCATTATGAATTACTTAAATCCGTTAGATTTTTCAGTTAATATTTTTGACAGCAAATCTGCAAAAGTAAATGTAAAAAATGTTGAAATAAAAGACGATATGATACACGCTCAGGGCGTAATTGTGGTTCCGAAGGATTAGTGAGATGACAAAAAACCAAAAAATATTACTGATAGTAATTGGCTTCTGTATGGTCGTTGTTGTCGGCCTGATAGCATTTAATGTGTTTATGCCAAAACATGACGTTAAGCCGGATGATGTCCAGGTACTTGAACGTTCAGTTCAGGAAGAATTGGCTGAGGACGTAAAACAGGAAGAAGCTGAAGAAAATAATGAAAAAGAATATATCAACGTTTATTTTATAGGCAAAAACGAACATAATGAAGAAGTTTATAAAGCTGTAAAACGTGTTTATAAAGCCGATATTGACGGTTCTAGAATAAGATATGCGGTAAATTGCCTTATGAGAGGTCCAAAGCCCGAAGAACAGCAAAAGGGTGTGTATACCGAAATCCCGGCATCTGCACAGATTATAAATATCACAGAAATGTCAGACAAGGTTGTTGTTAATTTGACCTCAGCTTTTGTAACAGGAGGTGGAACGGAAAGTCTTTATAAAAGACTTTATCAGCTGATTAAAACTGCAAAACTGAACACTAACTTGCCTGTATATTTGTTTATAGACGGGCAGAGAGCAGATGTTGTAGGTGGAGAAGGAATTATGCTTTCTCAGCCGTTGAGCAATTCTTCATTGGATAACTAATTTAAAATGGAAAAAGATTTAGACTATTATTTAAACCTGGATTGGACACTGATTGAAGGTCAGGATTTGGATTTTGACGGAAATCCGTATTATTATATTGAGATTAAGGAGATTCCGAGTTTTACTTTCTGTGCGAAAACTCTTGAAAGAGCAAGAGAAAATTATAAACATCAATTAAAATTATCTCTGCAGGTTATGTTGGAGATGGGTGAACATATTATAGAGCCCGGCGAAGAACCCGAAGAACCCGACTGGGAATCTCTGTGCCCCGGAGGTTAGGAATATATTTTTTTAATGATATTTTCAACATTTTTGACTAAGGTTGGGTAATCGGAATTGTTGTCTATTACAAAATCCCAGTTTGTAATATTGTCTAACCCTACTTCGGTTACATCGTCTTCTCCGACAAGCGTTCCGCCTCTGGCTTCACGAAGGTCTCTGTCTGCATTTATTCTTATTGTTATTGCACCGGCATTTTTAAAAATCTCGTATTCGTGTGGTACCCGAACATCAGTCACCATAATATTCCCGTCAAGTTCAAGAATCTTTTTGAGCCAATAATCAGGATCCTGGGCTCTTCCCCAGTTGCCAAGTTCAATCAGTCCTGCTCTGTATTTTGGTTTGTTTGCTTCAATTTCTTCAAAGGTGAGGTTGTGCTGTGCCCCGTAAGTGATTTTTATAATATCTCCTATGGCGCAACGTCTGTAGTCTGTCATTTTTTCAAGCATAATTTTTGCTGCTGTATCTTTGCCCGAATACTGTTTGCCTGAAAATATTATTACTTTATCAACCATAATTACCTCACAAAACCATCATATCATGCTTGATTTTCTTTTGTTAAATATATTTACAATAAAGTTGAAATCATACTATGTTCGTAATACACTCATACAAGTGTAGACAGTACAATATTGGACTTATGTTATGGCATTAAATTTTCAAGAACTGGTTTTTAATTTACAAAAATTTTGGTCGGATTACGGCTGTATAATTCAACAGCCTTACGATATAGAAAAGGGTGCATCTACAATGAACCCTGCTACGTTTTTAAGGTCATTAGGCCCTGAACCTTGGAATACTGCAATGATTGAACCTTGCAGACGTCCTACTGACGCAAGATATGGTGAAAACCCGAATCGTTTGGGACATTATTTTCAGTTTCAGGTTATCTTAAAACCGTCACCGGACAATGCGCAAGAACTTTATTTGCAGAGTTTGGAAGCAATGGGTATTGACCTTTCAAAACATGATGTGCGTTTTGTTGAAGATAACTGGGAATCTCCGACTTTGGGCGCAGCCGGTGTGGGCTGGGAAGTATGGCTTGACGGTATGGAAATCACACAGTTTACTTATTTCCAACAGGTAGGCGGTTTGGAAATTAAGCCGGTTGCTTTGGAATTGACCTATGGTTTAGAGCGTATTGCAATGTATCTTCAGAATAAAGAATCTGTTTATGACATTATGTGGAACGATACATTGAAGTACGGTGATATTTACCTCCAAAATGAAATCGAACAATCAAAATATAATTTTGAATATTCAAATACAGATGCACTGTTCACAATGTTTGATCTTTACCAAAAAGAGGTTGAAAATTGTGTTAATGCAAAGCTTGTTTTGCCTGCTTATGATTATGTTTTAAAATGTTCGCACACCTTTAACTTGCTCGATGCGCATGGGGTTATCAGTAAGGATGAGCGAAACAATTTTATCGGCAGAGTAAGAACAATGGCATCTGCAGTTGCAAAATTGTATGTTGAACAGCGTGAGGCAATGGGATTCCCGTTGTGTAAAGATAAAGAATTAATTTGTAAGTAATACCCTAAATTGTAAGGAAAATAAATGGCAGAAAAATTTAACAGAGCGACATTTACTCGCAGTTTTTTAAGACACATTACAAGGATTAAAGCACCCGATGAAATGCTTGCGGATGCAAAAAATGACGGATTGGAAAAAACACTTGGAGTCTGGGATTTAATTATCCTGGGTGTGGGTGCGATTATCGGTTCCGGAATTTTTGCTGTCGTCGGTATAGCGGCAGCAGGTAGTGCTGACGGAACGAGTTTGGGTGCGGGCCCTGCACTTGTTGTTTCAATGATTGTTGCGGCTATTGCGTGTATATTCTCGGCTCTTTGCTATTCTGAATTTGCTACAATGATACCTGTTGCAGGTGGTGCTTATACTTATACCTTTGCAACTTTGGGTGAATTCGCAGCGTGGATGGTCGGCTGGGTTTTAATGCTTGAATATGCAATCGGATTTATTGCTGTTGCTTGTGCCTGGTCAAACTATTTTATGCAGTTTTTACAGCTGTTTGCGGACAAATTACCAACCTGGCTTATTGATCCTAATTTGAATGCGTGGTTTACAAATGATGTATTTTCCGTAAGCAAGATGCTTTCAGCAAATCCGGATTTGTATGTCCCGAGGTTTCTGGGCGTGCCTGTTTGTATAAACATTCCTGCAATTTTGATTGTGCTTTTAATGACCGCTATTTTGGTAAAGGGTACAAAAGATTCTGCTAAGATGGCAGGAGTAATGGTATTCATAAAACTTGCAGTTATTGGTTTGTTCGTAGTATTTGGTGCGTTATCTTTTGCACACACACCACCGCATTGGACACCATTTGCACCAAACGGTATGGCCGGTATTTTCTCGGCTGCATTTTTAATCTTCTTTGCTTATATTGGATTTGATGCTCTGGCAACTGCGGCAGAAGAATGTAAAAATCCTCAGAAGGATTTACCGATAGGTATTATTGGTTCATTGCTTGTAACAACCGTTGTTTACGTCCTTGTAGCTTTGGTGTTGACAGGCATGGTGCAAACCGGAGGACCTGTTCCGATGGAATTTTTGGATGCGCCAATGGTATATTGTATGCAGCTTATTCAGCATGATAAAGTTGCGTGCTTGATATCTTTGGGCTCTTTGGCCGGTTTAACATCAGTTTTGCTGGTATTGGAAATGGCGGCAACAAGAATTTTGTTTGCAATGAGTCGTGACCATTTTATTTCAAAACGGTTCCAGAAGATTCATCCAAAATTCAAAACTCCGGCATTATTAACTTGGACGGTAGGAGCTTTGGCTGTTGTAGGGATATTAACATTGAATCTTAATGTTGCAGCAGAACTTTGTAACTACGGGACCTTCACGTCGTTCATAATTGTTTGTATTGCGGTATTGATATTGAGAAAAACAGATCCGGACAGACCAAGACCGTTCAAAGTGCCGTTTTCACCTTGGGTACCTATGATGGGTGTTATATGCTGCGGCGGATTAATGATTTATAAATCAATAGAAGCAGGAAGTTCTGCAATGTTGTTTCCGGTATGGCTGGGTGTTGGTGCTATAATATATTTACTGTACGGATTTATTAAAAACAGAAACAACGAAAACAAAATTCACAGAGAACTTGTACAGGGTTTTATTACCAGTCAGGAAGATGAATAAAAATGGATTTAAAAAATATAAGCCGAAATATTATAAAGAAAAGAAGTATTGATGATTTGCTTGCGACAAGTAAAAAATCAGAACTTAAAAAGACGCTGAACGTATTTGACCTTATCGTAATAGGTATAGGAGCTGTTGTCGGAACCGGTATTTTTACAATTATCGGAACTGCAATAACAGGCAGTGCTGAAAGTGCAGGCGCAGGTCCTGCTATTGTAATATCAATGATTTTGGCGGCAATTGCGTGCGTTTTTTCTGCTCTTTGTTATTCTGAAATTGCAGCGATGATTCCTGTTGCAGGAAGTGCTTATACATATACCTATGCAACAATGGGTGAATTTATGGCGTGGATGGTCGGCTGGATATTGATGCTTGAATATGCCATAGGTAACATCACTGTTGCAAGTGCGTGGACAGGATATTTTGTTCAATTTTTAAAAGGATTTAAAAATGTATTACCCGATTTTGTCGTAAATTTCCCTATATGGCTCAGACACGACTATAGGACAATGGCAACTTTGTGTGACGCAAATAATTGGGACATACACGATAAAATCCCGTATTTATTCGGACATATTCCTTTTACGGTTAATTTGCCTGCAATTGCTATAGTTTTGCTTTTGACAATACTTCTTGTCAGAGGCGTCAAAGAATCTACAAGAGTTGCGAGTATAATGGTCGGCGTGAATATGTTTATGATTTTGTCATTTATCGTAATCGGTTCACACTACGTCAAACCTGAGAATTGGACTCCGTTTTTACCTGTTGTTCATCCTGTTCAGGGTGTTTTGATGGGTACGTTTTTAATCTTCTTTGCATATATCGGATTTGATGCTATTTCAACAACGGCGGAAGAAACCGAAAAGCCGCAGAGAGATTTGCCTATTGCAATTTTGGGCACACTTATTATCTGTACGATTTTATATGTATGTGTAGCGCTTGTTCTGACAGGTATTGTGCCGGTTGATATGATAGATATAAAAGCTCCGATTGCTCACGC
>JAEEGL013894240.1_pt1 | contig 11543 bp, 8 predicted proteins | sample 9134231 | NCBI WGS metagenome assembly JAEEGL01 (sample SAMN16246548, study PRJNA631951) | gut metagenome | biome: gut microbiome; feature: rumen; material: fiber-attached | host: Bos | place: Iran: Karaj | collected 2018-10 | reverse complement strand
GGGCTACGTATGCTGGTATGGAATCTTCACATGAGAGTGTTGGGGAAAATCAAACAGTACTTCAATTTACGGCGAATGAACTTCAGGGGGCGTCCATCATTTCAGATTATGAAGAAATCTGGGACAGGTATCTCTTCCTTCTGAAAGATATGCCCAAGTTTAAGGTTGACAATTGTTATAAGCTAAAAACAGAGATACAGGTAAAGAGGGGAATAAAAAAGGGGACGCATTTGAAATATGAAGAGACGGTGTTATTCAAGCGACATGATATCTTACGTGCCAATAATGGTATCAGCAGATTACTTGAACCCATCAATGGCGATATAATGAACAATCTTGATATCCAGTGCTATTCTCACTTTACTTTCCGTACAATGTTACAACATTATGAGACCTATACAGACAAAGGATATCTACAAGTTGCAAGAAATAGACTGAATCTCTTGGTTTTAGCATGGAATGATTTGGATGGGAATGTTGTATTCGATTTCATTGAAGGGAAGAGAAGAGACATCAAGACAAGTGTTACAATTTCGCCATCTAAAAAACAAATTATCAAAATAGAAAAAGATAATGCTTTGGACCCATATGAGCAAAAATTTGTGATATACCCAACATACGAAAAAGGGGTTCCTAAAATAGCTCTGATAAAAATAGTATCGGAAATTATCGATATCAATGAGGAAGTCGTCAATAGCTGGTCTATAAATGCAAAGGAAGTGGAAAAGATATTTGAAAATACCGAAAACCAACATCCATGGACAAACAATATGCTCTATGATTCTCATACGAGAACACTTCAGCTTAATTCAGATCTGAAAAATATATTTATGATATTTATGGAAGATAATTGATGCTTTGCGATATTCCTCTGTAATACGTCTTCCATAAAAGTATACTTATTCTATTGATATGTGATAGCACTTGTGTAAATCACATGTAAATTAATGTTCAACCAACTTTTTTTTGTAAATGAAAAAAAAACTAAAGAAACTGTCTTTAAATAAGACAGAGATTTGCCTCATTGATGATGAGAGCAAAGAAAAAATCGTTGGCGGATGGACAACATCCTTCAACGAGTGTACTCAAGGACCAGAGATGCTGTGCTGCGATAGCGAGTATTCTCTCCCTAAGTCTTGTGTTCCTGGGAACTGTGAGACAGATATGACTTGCCCTTCTTGGGTTAATTGTTAAAAGCACGACTGATTTCCTACGAGGAAGGATGTGGCTTCCTCGTAGGAAATTATTTTGCGCACAAACAGAGAAATTGGGGTCATACTTATGTGGTTAGGCTGTTTTATTTGGGTAAAGTATATTCCTAGTATCAAATGTTATTAGAACTCAACAACATCTATAAGACCTATTCTGGTGTTCGGTCGACTTCGGTTCTTCGTGGCATTTCGCTATCTGTTGATAAAGGCGAGTTTATCTCCATTATGGGAGAATCTGGATCCGGGAAGACCACACTTCTAAACATAATAGGTTTGATGGATTCATTTGATTCAGGAGCATACCTATTCGAGGGCAATGACGTTGGACGTCTATCTTCTGCAGATTCAGCTTGTATAAGAAACAAATCGATAGGCTTTGTCTTTCAGTCCTTCAACTTGATACCCCATAAGAGCGTAGTAGAGAATGTCGCCCTCCCACTTATGTATGCCGGCTATCGCAGAAAGGATGCAATACGAAAAGCATCAGAGATTATGGATCGACTCGGTATAGAGTTCCTTTCTCACAAAATGCCATCCATTATCTCAGGTGGTGAGAGACAAAGAGTAGCCGTTGCGAGAGCCATAGTGATGTCTCCGTCATTGATTCTTGCCGATGAACCAACAGGTGCCCTAGACACTGTAAGTGCAGAAATCCTGTTCTCCCTCATGTCAGATATCAATAAAGACTTCAGAACGACGATAATCCTAGTTACCCATAACAGGATTATCGCAGAAAGGACACAACGAATCTTCTGCATTGAAGATGGCATTATTACCAAAGTACAATGAGCATTAGTTACAGACTACATGACATCATAGAAAACATTATGTCGCAAGGGGGGAAAATCTTTGTGGTTGGGCTTGCTATAAGTTGGAGCTTTTTCCTTTTAGTCCTCTTGACAGGCATAAGCCTATCTTTCATGAAGTCATACGAGGAAGAATTGTACAAGTATCTTCCGGAAATGAGGATCTCGGCTAGGAGCGACAAACAAGAGTCTTCCTTCCTATTTGAAGAAGATGATGATTTCATCGCAGGGATAGAGGTGGCCGCTCCGATTGTTGAAAGTGTTGAAACTTCAAAAACCAGATCTTGTGTATTGGAAAGCGATGGAAAACAACTTAACATCGAGCTAATAGGTGTCTCTGACAAGTCTCCTAGTATTCTAAGGGCAGAGATAGTCAGAGGCCGACTCTTCACCGGTAATGAGGGAATATCAATGCAAAAGTTGGCGGTTGTAAATATCACAGCCGATAATGATAACAATGTGAAAGGTCTTCTAGGAAGGTATGTCTCAATAGAAGGAAATAGCTTCCTGGTCGTTGGAGTCGTCGATGATTATGTGGACAAATCTCAGGTTTACATTCCTTCATCTGTTTATGGAGTTTTGTTTGATTCACATGAAAGCGAAGGACTTGTCATTACTTTAGCATCTAAGATCAGAGTATCTGATATACCAGTGCTAAAGAACAGTGTTGCAAATGCTTTGGTTCACAAGCATGGATTAAGAGGAGAAGGTGGAAATTATCTGAAAATTGATGACTATTATTCTGACATTATGCAGATAAGGCAAGTTGGAGGAACTGTCACGCTTGTTCTGACTGTGTTGATTCTTCTTTCCTTGGTGAGCGCATGTGTGGGCTTGTCCAATATTACATCCATCTCCCTTCTCGAGAGAAGTCGTGAAATCGGAATCAGAAAGGCCCTTGGTGCGACGGACAGGAACTTGATAACTATGGCTTTGTCAGAAAGTGTAATCGTTGCCTTAGTGTTTGCATTTATCGGAGGTATCATAGGACTTTTAAGCAACTTGCTTGTCGACAGATACATTCCATTATTCATTCCTCAAATCTCCGGAATATCACTTTTTTCGTTCGATGCTTCGTTTATTGTCACTTTAATGACGCTCATAATATCTGTAATTGCAGGAATAACTTCTGGTTTAGTACCAGTTCGAAGAATGATTAAAAAAACTGCCAGAGAAATTGTTTCCGGATAAGATGATGACAGTATCAATACATAATAATCTGAGAAAGCGTTCATTGTTCGGGATATTTTGGGGGCTTCTATTCATTTTGGTTATGTATGGAGGGGCTACTATCATATCCGGTATGCTCCATAAAGGGATAAGTGGATTCAGCAAGGATTCTGTTTTTATTCTTCCAGGTAAACCATCTGAGCCCAAAGAAGGATATCCATATGAAGAAGCATGGAACATTACGGATATGGACCTCAAGATAATAAAGGCACGTTTTGGAACAAGTCTTAACATCTGCCCTGCATCTTCCATATATTCTCTTCCAGTATCCACTTTTTCGGGCTCTTTCTCAGCGACCTTACGGGCAGTGCCTCCTGACTATGCTCAAATTGAACAGCCTTCGATTGTGGCTGGACGATATATAAACCGAGATGATAACGAACGAGCTGCCAAAGTTTGTGTTATCGGAACTGAAGTCTATCGTTCTCTTTTCCCGGAAGGAGGTTGTTGTTTGGGAAGCACTGTGATTATCGCCGGTAACTCTTTTACTGTTGTAGGCGTAGATTCTGGTGGGGGAAACTTTTCTGTCAATGGGAAGACAGACATGTCCATAGCAATTCCGCTAAAAACGTGGGGAATGCTGACTAACAGAATGGGGAGCTATGATTTTCTATGTCTTTCCCCCGCGAGTGACAAGATTTGTGAAGAAGTGATCTCGCTTCTTGCTGAGGAACACGATTTTCAGTCAACTGATGCTCTGGCGTGTTCTATTGTCAGTGTAAGCAGGATGACTAAGGCGATTGATCAGATTATTGCCCTTGTGAACATCCTTATCTGGGTGATTGGAATTGGAACCCTTTTCTCCGGGATAGTCGGAGCTATATCCTTTACAATAATAAACTTGAAGGAGAGGGCACGCGAGATAGGCATCAGGAGGGCTATTGGAGCGGGGAAGTCACAAATACTGATGATGATCATTCTGGAAACCCTTGGAGAAGAATCGTACAGATGTATTCTCGCTGTCTTTTTATCAGCCATGATTCTTCTCATGGCAGAAAGGCTACTTGATTTCACGGGTATGCTGGTCAACCAATCGTTCATCATGCTCTCAGGCATATCATATTTAACTATCGTGTCAATAACAATGATCATTTGTATTGTCATAGTGAACCGACTCTGCGAAAACGTTCCTATTCAAGTATTAAACAATTATGAATAAGAGATATATTAAAATAGTCTTTGGTTGCATACTACTGAGTCTTGTATGCTTTATTGCCTTATATCGGCATCCCGAAGATAGGTCGATGCAAACGACTTCTCCAATACGAAGGGACCTGGTTGTTTTTTGTAAGATATATGGACAGGTTAAGCCTGCTACTGAGATTCAAATCAAATCAACAGTCAATGGGATTCTGGTAGATTTATACAAGAATGCCGGAGACATTGTAGAAGAGGGAGAGGCAATAGCAATGCTTAAAGTGCTACCCGAAATAGGGGTTGTGAATTCTACCCAGAACAGATTGGAGGTGGCGAAAGTCAAAAGGGAATATGCCACCAAGCAGTACGAGAGAGATTCAGCACTATTCGCTTCAAATGCGATTTCGAGGAGTGATTTGGAAGATGCTGAGGAGGCACTCTCATTAGCGGAACTGGAATATGAGTCCGCAAAATCTGCTTTGGATATATTGTTGACAGGGGAGAATCCAAAAACAAAGGAACGCCCAACACTCATAAAATCGACAATATCAGGTATGATAATGGACACCCCAGCACAGGTCGGAGAAACAGTTATAGCAGCGACTAATTACTCGGACGGAACATGCATCGCAAAGATATCTGATTTGGATTCGTGGGTTTTCGAGGGTTATGCTGACCAGATAGATGTGGGAAAATTGAAACAGGGGCAAGAACTGGAAGTGGAAGTTGGCGCAATTGGAAGACGTCTAAGTGGAATGATCTCGTTTGTGTCTCCAAAGAGCGAGAATAGGGGAGGTGTGAACCAGTACCTCATTAGATCGGTGGTTTTTGTGCCTGAAGGAATTGAGCTGAGATCAGGATATGGAGCGATTGCTAGTATGGAAATCAATCGGAAAAATAATGTCATTTGTGTCCCCGAAGCGGCAATAACGTATTCAGACACTTTGTCCTTCGTAACGATTCTCGATGAGAAAGGAGAGAGCACATCTCTTCGGATTGATACAGGATTAAGTGATGGAATCTATACGGAGATACTAACTCCTATTGATCTGGATTGCAAACTATTACTACCAATATTAGGAAAAGGCTCAGATTATGATAAGTAGATTTCCATTTCATGCACAACATGACTATACTTCTTGTGGCCCTGCTTGTCTTCAAATGATAAGTGAATACCATGGAATAAGTCTTGACCAAAGCCTTTTACATGAAAAATGCTCTTGCTCAAAAGGCGGCTCATCTTTTCTTGACCTCTGTGATGCTGCCGAAGATCTAGGATTTCGGACGGTCGCTGCTAAAATTTCATGGCGTCAGCTGTCAGTAGATAGTCCACTCCCTTGCATTATCCACTGGAATAGTAACCATTTTGTTGTAGTCTATCGTATACGTTCTTCAAGGAGGAGAACAATCATTAGCGTTGCTGACCCTGCTCTTGGATTATTGGAGTATGAAAGTGAAGATTTTAGGAAATACTGGATCCCGTCATACGATAAGGCCGACAGTGGTGATTTATCCTTAGGATATGTGCTCTTTCTCGAACCGACTCCTGCTTTTTTAAACAATGAAACTGGAGTCGCTTCATTCAATCACAGAAGCTTGCTTCTATATCTTCGTCCCTACACTCATAACTTCATTCAGATAATTGTCTCTATACTGGTTGCGACTCTACTGAATATGATTCTTCCTTTTACAACTCAGACTATTGTTGATAGAGGAATCGGGCTACAGCAGTTATCCATTATTACAACCATGTTGATAGCGCAAGTCTCTATTATTTCGGGACAAATGATGAATAATGTCATTAAGGGTTGGCTGACTCTTCACACTTCGGTTAGGGTAAGCGTTTCGCTTATATCGGATTTCCTTAGGAAACTCATGCGTTTACCTATCTCTTTTTTTGAGGCTAGACAGACGGGAGATATTATGCAACGGATACAGGACCATAATAGAATTCAATCTTTTCTGACAGGTTCATTACTGAGCTTCGTTTCTTCTGCTGTCCTTTTCATAGTATATAGCTTCATTCTTGGAGGATATGACAGGAAGATACTGTTAATTTTCATTATAGGGACTATTCTTTATATTTCATGGGTACTATTATTTCTTAATCGACGGAAAAGACTTGATTATCTTCGTTTTCTGGAGTCATCGGCTAACCAAAGCAATATAGTACAGCTTGTTGAAGTCATGCCTGACATAAAACTCAACAACTGTGAGAATCGTCGAAGAAGAGAATGGGAGGATATACAAGCACGATTGTTCAACGTAAATGTAAAAAGCTTAGCTACGAACCAACTTCAGCAAACCGGAGGCTCTTTCATTGACCAAATCAAGAATGTCATCCTCTCTTATATGGCTGCAAAATCTGTGATTTCCGGAGATATGACACTGGGCATGATGACATCATTGCAGTATATCCTTGGTCAGTTGAATGCTCCTGTTGCGCAGTTCGTATCCTTCATTCAAGAGGCTCAGGATGCTGGAATATCCATGGAAAGGCTAGGAGAAATACATGGTATGGAAGAAGAAGAGCCTATAGATTCAGCTAAGAGGCAAAAAGTACCATCCGATGTAGACATTGCTTTCGAAAACGTTTCCTTTGAGTATGGAAAATCTCGAGTGAATAGGGTCTTGAAAGACTTCAACCTTCATATACCTCACGGAAAGACTACCGCTATAGTTGGAATGTCCGGAAGCGGGAAGACAACCATTTTAAAACTATTGCTGGGATTCTACAAGCCGTCTAAAGGAGAAATTATGCTCGGGAGTATCCCATTGTCGGAATATAGTGAAAGTAGATGGCGAGCTCAGTGCGGGTGTGTTATGCAGGATGGTCACATCATTTCCGACACCATAGCAGAGAACATCTCAATGTCAAATGAGGAGCCCGACATGGACAAGGTGAGGAGTTGTGCTGAAGTGGCATGCCTTCTGGAATGGGTAGACAGTCTTCCAAGAGGCTTCAACACGAAGATTGGTGGTTGCGGCAATGGAATTAGTGTGGGGCAGCGCCAAAGGATCTTAATTGCTCGTGCCTTATATAAGAACTCTTCAATTATCCTATTAGATGAGGCGACGAATTCTCTTGACGCAAATAATGAGGCAAAAATAATGGAGAACCTATCCTATAGATTCAAAGGAAAGACTGTAATAGTAATAGCCCATAGACTCAGCACTATACGTGATGCTGATAAAATCGTAGTCCTGGAACATGGGCGAATTGTAGAAGAAGGAAATAACGAGTCTCTACTACGCCTTAGAGGAAAGTATTACAATCTTGTCCGCAGACAGGTAGAATTTGGCGAATATGGGAAATGACGGAAACAGAATTATTGGGAGAACTCCTTCTTGGATGACGAGATGGGGTTCCACGTTGCTATTGCTAATTGTACTGTTGTTCATCATCGGTTGCTACTTAATAAAGCTACCTGAGATTTATGTGGCCGACGTTATCTTATCTTCTGACACTCCTCCTACGAATCTTGTTTGTAGAAGTTCCGGACTTGTGGATACTCTATTTGTCACAAATGGCGCCCAAGTACTAGAAGGAGAGGTCGTGGCGGTAATTTCCTCAACGGCTAATTATCTTGACATTACTAGAGTCAAGTCAGTCATACATAATAATGCTTCTTTGTATGACATTGTTTCAGAATTGCTTTTGCTTGAGGAAATCAATCTTGGTGATTTACAAAAAGATTGGCTGTCATTGGTCAGTGTCTGCTCCAACTATATGGATAATCAATCAATTGCTCCTCAAAGGAGGCGCATTGAATCGCTTCGGGAGTTATTGATCCTTTCAGAATCCAATTACTCTAATGCACTTAGACAAAGAACCCTCTTAGAGGAAGATTATCGCTTAGTAAAAAAATCATTCTCAAGAGATTCTCTGCTTCATCAGCGACACGTTATGTCAGATGAAGAATATGAACAGGCTTGTCGATCTTTGCTTTCAAAAGAAATCGCTCTTGCTGACAACGAATCATTACTATTGGAGTGTCAACAAGAAATAGCCAACAACAAGAGACTTATTCAGGAAGCTACAATTGAAATGGAAAACAATGAACTGAACTTCGACAACATAATACGGCAAGCGATTGAACTGCTCGGTAGTCAACTATCCCTATGGGAAGAGAAGTACCTTATCGTTTCTCCATATAATGGAACTATCTCCTTTCAAAGCATTTGGAGTAAAGGACAATATGTCCATTCCGGCGAAGTGTTCGCAAGTATCGTACCCGGTAACGAGGGCAATGTTCGAGGAATCATGCATGTAACATCCAATGGAATTGGTCATGTCAAGGTAGGGCAAGTCGTGAATATCAAGGCGAACGGCTTTCCCTTTATTGAATATGGCATAGTGAAAGGAACTATAGAGTCTTTTTCATCAATGCCAGAAGCATACAACAATGACATCAGCTATGTTGTATATGTTTCTCTTCCGGATGGGTTAAAGACCTCATACGGAAAAACTTTGCCTCTTGTACAAAGAATGAGCGGGGAAGCAGACATAGTATTATACGAAAGAAGAATTATAGATCATTTTATTCAACCGATTAAGTCTCTTATAGTAAACCATTGAAAGGCCATGAAAAGAACCATATTATCTGTATCTTTCGCTCTATTGTTTTCTTTTGCCTTTTCTCAGGAGAAATGGACACTTGATTCATGCATCACATATGCATTGGAGAACAACATCGATATTAAGCGACACGAGTTGTCAATCTCTCTTGCAGAAGAAGAAGTGTCTGATAATTATTGGGCGCATGCGCCATCTGTAAGTGCGTCAACAACATATACTGTTAATGCGGGAAGAGTCTTGGATCTGACCACATATGATTTCATCGAAAATCAGACTTTAGATTATGCTAGCTCTTCGGTAAACGTAAACAGCACTTTGTTCGGTGGGCTGCGAAAGCATTATGCTTTACAAAAGTCAAAAATTAATCTATCCATATCAAAAACGCACCTCAAGAAGGTCAAAAATGACATAACATTAGCCGTTATGAAGTATTATATCCAGGTCTTATGTGCTAAGAAAGATCTCGAGGCGGCAGGTGCTACTTTGGAGATAGTCAAGGCCCAGAGCGAAATCATAAGACAGAAAAGCGAGAATGGAATGACAACTACCGCAGATTTACTTATGGCTGAAGGGGAAGTGTTGGCAGCGGAGAATGACTATCATACGGCAGAAGGAAATCTGGAGTTGGCAGTGATAGGACTATGTGACCTTATGGAAATAGATGAACTAAATACTTCAATGATTGAGGATGCTTCGCTAGAAGATATTGATGTAGGAGGGCTCTTCGTTGACGTTACGGCTGATATGATAAAGACTCTTCCTGAGATGGAGGAAGCAGAATTGGCGGTATCGATGGCAGAAAGGAATTTGAAACTTTCGCAATCTTATTTGTATCCGTCGATATCCTTATCCGCAGGAGTTGGAAGCAATTACTCTGGCGGTAGAATGAGACAGTCCATAAATGACGATGGAACTTATAAATATGAAAAATTTGCGTTCTCCGAGCAGTTATCGGGGAATAGGAGTGCCTTTATATCGCTGGGCATAAATATACCCATATTCTCAGGATTCTCCATTAAGAGAAATATACGAAAGGCCAAGATTTCTCTCAATGATGCCATTTATGCAAAGGATAAGATTTCAAAGGAGTTGGATCAGGATTTTCGAGTATTGAAGATAGAGTATCAAAATGAAATTGGAAGGTGTCGACGAGCAGAATTGAGACTTAAATACTGCATAGAGACTGAAAGGGAAATAAGGGAAAGATATAATGTCGGGAAAACAGATTTTATCACATGGCATACCGCGTCGGTGGAACTGGCTAGTGCTAGGTATAGTTTTACCGAGGCCAAGTACAAGTGCATACTCAAGGAAAAAACACTAGGATATCTATATGGCCAATGACAGGAAATATGACCCCAACATTCTCTGTAATAATCCCCAACTATAATCATGGGAGATATCTGAATCAAAGAATATCGAGTGTATTGAATCAGACATTCCAGGACTTTGAGTTGATTTTACTTGACGACGCATCTTCTGACGATAGTGTCGATATCCTCATGCAATTTGAGAAACATCCTAAAGTGTCTAGTTTTATCATCAATCGTAGGAACTCTGGTAGTACATTCAAGCAATGGGACAAAGGTATTTCTTTGTCAAGGGGGAAATGGATATGGATCGCAGAGAGTGACGATTATGCTGATCCCTTTTTCCTAGAGACTATGGCAGGTTTGATAGCTGGCTTTCCTGAAGCAGGACTCATTTACTGTGATTCAATAGTTGTGGATGACAAAGGCAATATGCTTTCGACAAAGGAACGAGATTGTTCGGAAAGAAACATTTCTGAATACTCTTCGGAAGAATTCTTGTCCAGAAAGCTTCCTGTCTTTAATCCCATATCTAATGCTAGCATGATGGTTTTCAAGCGGTCTTTATCACCAAGGGGAAAAGACAGAATGCAGTACCGTAAGATGAAATACTGTGGAGACTGGCTTTTCTACATTATTCTTTCTCGGAAAGCAAGTGTCGTGCACATACCAATGGCTTTGAATTACAACAGGAAGCACTCCAATTCTGTCACGAAGGTGGCTAATGAACAAGGAACAAGATTTATAGAAGGTATAGACATCTTACAATATCTGTGCAAGCTATTCAAAGATAAGGAAACTCTGATCTCCTTGTGGATGGAACTTTATGTAAACGCTGATGATATGATAAACGAGATAACGAGGAAGATAATCCGCAAGAAACTATTATTTTCCTTTACTAAAGGTTGGATTTGCTACAAGAAGATTAGCAGAGATAGAAAGTATGTTTAGCAAAATGTTCAAAGCCGCAAAGCATCTATAGTTATAATACTTTAGCAATTCGTTCTACGGGATGGACAGCAGGACGAAAGCCTCGCGGGCGGACAGTATCCTGTCCAACCCGGGAATCAAAGAAGGTTTTCTTTTCATGATATTTGACCAAAAAGACAAATGTCAGAGATAAATCCTTGTGGAAATTCCGACGCAAAGTAGTCCCCTCGTTCTCTTGTAAGTGGGACCCCCTGTTCCGATGCAAAGTATCCCCCTGGTCATAAGAACGAAATCATAAAGAGAATGCAGGCTAGTGCGGTTTTTCTTCCCTACAGCCTGC
>JAEEGL013414748.1_pt1 | contig 11543 bp, 5 predicted proteins | sample 9134231 | NCBI WGS metagenome assembly JAEEGL01 (sample SAMN16246548, study PRJNA631951) | gut metagenome | biome: gut microbiome; feature: rumen; material: fiber-attached | host: Bos | place: Iran: Karaj | collected 2018-10 | reverse complement strand
GTTGATGGAAATGTTGGCGTTGAGACCTATCTCGGTGTTTCCTAATATTGTGAAATGATCCGTCTTGGATCCGACGGTTGGCTCGGAGATAGGTACTCCATTCTTCAGGAAACCCACGGTCGACTGGTTGAACTTGGAATCGAGAGCTATCGTGATGATGAACTCGGTGCCGTATTCCGCTGTCATGTTGGTGGTTATAGGAACAGGGACGTTGCCCTGATCTGTGATCTTCTCCAGCGTTATGGTGAACTGAGCAGTGGATGAAGGTACGGTGAGACTGTATGTGTTGACCGTAGCATTGTACTGTGCTGTGAACTCCTCTCCGTCGCTGGTTATGGGGTGCAGCGCAGGAGACCATCCGCTCAGAGTCCATGTATACTGGGAATTGCTGAAGGATGAGGGTACTGTGGACGGGGCTTGAGCTGAGACGCCGTGGACGACCGTGGTTGTGGTCTGCACAATAGTCGATGGGCCGGTCTTGTAGTTCCATGTCACCGTGTAGGTGTTGATGTTTATTCCTGAGAAGTTGAAACGTACATCGTCTGTGATCGTACAGGTGAAAGTGGCGGTGTTCCCAACCTTGGATGTAGGGTTGATTAAGGCTCCGGGCGTTCCACCGATGACAGGTACTGCCTTGATGCTATCGATGGACTTACTGTGGGTGACCCCGAGTTCGACTTCGAAGGTGAACGTGTCGTTGTACTTCACATGGGTGGACTGCTCCGTATGGATGGTGAATTCCCCGCTGGAGGTCTGGAAGGTCACATCGTAGTACCTGTCGCTCTCGGTGTATTCAGCTTCGAACTCCCAATCCTGCGTGATGTTGATGGGGATCGCCTGTTCAGTGCCTTTAACGACCCACCTGTTGAATGTGTAGATGTGGCTGGCAGTGCTTTCCTTGGTGGGATTGGACGAACCGGGATATGTGGTCGTGTATCCGTACTGGACATGCTCTGTTTGCAGGAGGGTCGAACCGTTGTACCATTTGACATCGTAGAAGTTGATGGATATGTTGGCATCCAGGGCGATGGTCGTGTCGCTCAGGACGGTGAAGTTATCTGTCTTCGATCCGACAGCGGGATCGGAAATAGGTACCCCATTCTTCAGGAAACCCACGGTCGACTGGTTGAACTTGGAATCCAGAACTATCGTGATGATGAACTCGGTGCCATATTCCGCTGTCATGTCGGTGGTTATCGGAACAGGGACGTTGCCCTGATCTGTGACCTTCTCCAGCGTTATAGTGAACTGGGCAGTGGATGACGGCACTGTAAGACTGTATGTGTTGATCTCGGTAGTGTAAGTCGCGTTGTACTCGATATCCCCAGTTGCGGGTTCGAAGGGGGTTCCCGTCCATCCGTTCAGAGTCTTGGTGTACTGTGCGTTGTGGACCGAGCTGATGATGGAGGAGGGAGGCTCTGGTGTCTGGCCGTGCCTGACCTCCGTCTCCACATGATTCCAGGTCTCCACATCATGCTCATCCAATGAAGAGATGTAATTCCAAGTGACCGTGTATACGTTACGTGTGATCTTTCCCAAAGTGATCTTGGTCGTTCCCACAACGTTGACGGAATAGAGATAATCTCCTTCCTCCGTCACTCCAGTCTTTGTCAATGTTACCTTCTGATTGCCCCATTCCGCATACACCTCTATAACGGGCAAGGACTGGTTGAAGGCATCGTCCACATGGAGCTTGAACTCGAAGTCCGATCCGTATTCCACTGTGCTGGATGGACTGATCGCCGTGAACACGTAATCGCCGGTTGATGACTGCTGGAAGGTCACAGCGTAGCTCCTCTTCGTATGATCGTATGTCGCCTCGAATACCGTATCCTTGGTGATAGGGACGTCCAATCCGGAACCTTCCGTGAGTGCGACCCATTGTTTGAATGTGAAGGAATATTCGTCATCTGAAGGCTTCTGGGGGCCTGCTGGAGGTGTCGGAATGGCTCCGTAAGAGACCGTCTGCACAGTGACCACTGCAGCCTCACCGATTCCGTATCCGTTGAGCCATGTCACCGTGTAGCTGTTGTATTTGATCTGTCCCCCGATTGTGACACTGCTGTCCCCTCCGACCGTGAACCTGTAAGTGTCCTCAGCCGGCTTGTCCGCGATAGGGACACCATTGAGCAACAGGAACGGGTTGGATTGGGTGTATGCATCTGCCATCGTCAATACGGCTAGGACGACCGTTCCATACTTCACATGGGTCGGGTCCTCTATGGGGGACTCGTCGGCGTTCTTGAGAGTGATGGTGAACTGAGGGCCCTGTGCGACCTCGATTCCGTAGTATCTGTCCACGGGATCCGAATAGCCCATCGTGTAGGTCCTATCCTCCGTCGCAGGGCCTACGGCAGGCGTCACACTGACGATCGTCTTGGTGTAAGCGGGCGAGGACACCTGCTGAGGCATGGACGTGTAATATGCGGGAGTCTCCCCGTATTCAACCACGGTCACCGGGGAAGTTGTCCAGTGATCGTAGGAATCCATGTAGTACCAATAGATGTTGTAGGTATTCTTCGTATAGTCGCTGACGTTGATCAGCGTGTTTCCTGTTACGGTGAACTCGTACCAGCTCTTTTCTGGATCACCCTCAGTCTCCGCCATCTCCTCCAATGAGCTGGATGTTCCCCAAGCTGTAGCCGTGACCGTCACATCCTTCAGTCCCTGTGTGAAAGCGGCTCCCATGGTCAGCTGGAATCTGAAAGTGCTTCCGTATTCGACCGTCATCATCTGACCGAGGTTCGTAAGCAGATAATCGCCAGCAGACGACTGCTGGAACGTCACCGTGTATGCCTTCAATACCGAGCTGTAGGTCGCTTTGAACGCCTCGTTGCCCAACACCGGATCGTTCAATCCAGGACCTCCGGCCTCCTTGGGAACCCAACTGTCGAATGCGTATGTGTACTGTACGTCGGCACCCTTCGAGGGATCTGCTGGGGCGATTGGGACCGAACCGTGTTCCACCGAGGTCTTGGTCAGCTCTGTCGTTCCATCCTCATCATACCAGGTCACCGTGTAGACGTTGAGGGCTATGGATCCGGACAATCCGACACTGACCGTACCATCCAAGATAAAGGTGTAGACACCTTGGACCGGCGTCTGGGGCACACCGTTCTTCGAGAGGACCGGGTGTGACTGGTCATAGCCTTCCTTCATTGTCAGCGTGAGGTAGAAGACCGAATTGTAGTCGTAGAACAGATTGGTACGCTCAGGGATGACATTTCCGTCCGAATCCTTGAGGACGATCTCATACTGTGCGGAATTCAGGGGAACCTTGATTTCATACTGGTTGACCTCGGAAGAGTACTGTGCTGTATATTCAGCATCATCATAAACTACCTCGACTGAAGGCGACCAGCCGGTGAACGAATATGTGTACTGGACGTTGGAGAACTGCTGTACTATGGTTGGTGCATCTGGCAGGGAACCGTATGTTCCCACGCCCTCATAAGTGACGTAATGGTCTATGGTGTCCCAATACTTCCACTTTACAGAGAAGGTATCCAAATCCGGTTCGCTGACCGAAATGTAGGTCTCGCCTTCGACGGTGAATACGAACTCGTCCGGCTCTCCGGGGATCCTGCTGATCTCCGAGGTCACCCCGCCGACTGTCTTCGATACCACGGAGGTCTCCAGCGACTTGCTGTAACCCTCTGACATGACGAGTTTGAAATGGAATTCCGTTCCGTACTCCACGGTAAGCGGGCCTTCATGGGAAAGGGCGAATTTGTCCGATGTCTGGAAGGTCACCGTGTATGTGTTGACGGTGGAGGAGAACTGCGCTGTATAGACCCTGTCTGAATCCACAGGGGTTATGGCCGGGTCCCAGCCTGAGAATGTGTAAGTGTATTGGACCGTGCCTTCCTTGGTAGGAACGATTCCATGATAGGACGGCGTGGTCCCGTAAGGGACGTCGTTATCGGTCTGGAGCACGGTGTCGCCGTCCTTCCAGACCACGGTGTATGTCTATATGGTCCACTTAGCGAAGATGTGCTCATTGTTGGTGATCACATCCTCATCGAAGTCCCATGGGGTAGTGTAATTCGAATCCTTGAACCATCCGCCGAAGCAGTAATCGACGGTCTGGGGGTCCTCAGGCTTCACGACCTTGCCCTGATACTGGACGGACTGGGCAGGCACCTGCACGCCATGGCCCTGCATCTCGAAGACCACGTCGTACTCCAGCGGGGTCTCCACGAACAATGCGGTATAATCCCTCGCACCGACCGCTCCTGCCGGGATCTCGGTAACAAGGGTCTTCTGCGAATCCCCGGTGACGTACCAACCCTCGAACGATCTTTCGTATCCTTGTCTGGAAGCGGCAACGACCTTCTCTCTGCCGGGAAGTGTGAGTCCGGACGAGCTCATGTACGCCCTGGGCCACTCGTAGTTTGCTATCCAGGATCCCATCTCCTCGAAGCGGAAGGTCAGCGGGTTGGACTTGTCGGTTATCTTCAGCGCGACAGCGGTCCTGTCGGGTGATTCGGAATCGACCCATCTGGTGTTATTGGGGCTGATCAGCCTCAGCGTTGCGGGATATCCGTCTAAGCTTATCTCCTTCCCTGAAGCGTCGCTGACCACCGTATAATAATCTGTATTCAGCAGCCCTGCGGTCTGCACCTCGCCGTTGTATTCCTTCTCCACGATCTCCGGCCATTCGATGACCAGCTTGTCGATGGTGAAGGTGGTCGAGACGCTTCCCGAGTAGTTGCCGACACCGACCGCCCTGACTGTGGCAGTTCCGGCGTTGATGTTGTCAGTGTACTCATAGCTGAAGTCCTTGTCCTTCGTGAGATTCCAAAGGTCCTTGTAACGGACGATGGGCTGGGGGGTGTTCTCCTCGCCCGAATAGATGTAGGATTCCGTGACAGCCGCTATGTGGCCGTCGAAATCCAGATTGGCCGTCGTGATGACCACGTCGGTTCCCACGATAACGAATTTGATGAATGTATATACGTAATTGTTGGGGTCGTATGTCTCACTGGCGTTCATGACGAACGACGTTATGTTGATCTTCTTGTAGACCCCGGCGTTCTTGTTGTCGTAGCTTCCGGTGTAGACGAACTCGGGTACCTCCCCATCGGCCAGACCGTGGATGAACAGGTCATCCCTCTCGATCAGACTGTCTACATGGTCCATCACCAGGTTCGTGGTCCCGTCATAGACCTTGACTATCTTCGCACCCGAGGATCCCTCCACCATCAGGGTGCGCTTCTCGATTGTCCAAGGTAGCTCCTTGGCCGTTGTCGTCCCATCGAGCCATTTGAAACCCTCTATGGGAGTCAGCGTCACAGCGTACTGCCCTGCATTCTTGGCCGTGTTGACGCCCGTGATTGTATAGTAATCATTACCGTACAAAGCACTGTGCGTGCTTCCGTCATAGATGTAGGATGCCGGTTCCGGGATCGGTATCATGTTCCCGACGATGACCTCCAAGTGCACATCCATGTCGGGCATGCTGAACTTGAAGACCGTACCCGTCTTCTGGAGCTTCTCCCCGTTGATGAAGACGGCAGTGATATCATCCGCACCGGTGGCGGTTATGACGACCTCGGTACCCTCCTGTACGGACATGCCGGAGAAGACCTCTCCCTTGTCCGTGTCGACCGTGTACTCCCCGGCGGTGAACGTTATGGCCCCTCCGGTGGTCACATAGGCCAGACGGGTACCTATGTCCAGCTTTCCCATTCCAAAGCTGTTCCTGATGTTGATACGGTTGAGACCTCCGGTATCGCGGGCGTCGTAATGTCCTCCGACGCACAGCGTCTGGTTTCCTGAGGTGTACTGGACGGAGGATGCTATTCCCGCATAGGCATTTCCGCCGATCTTATCGGGGAAATCCCAATACTCCGGGTTGGTGTATGTGGATGCGATCGCGATCAGGGAGCCGTTCCCTCTGGAATCGTTTATCTTGGCGTTTCCGAGCAGCTGCTGTATTTCATTCAGACCCTCGTCTGATCCCTTCCTGGGCTGATTCCCGTCCCAGTAACTTGCATCGGGATTGATGTGCTCGTTGATGTAATCGGAATCGTTGTGTCCCGCATGGAGCTGACCGTCGAACGTCCAAGTGTCGTCCAGTAGATCATGGAATGAACCCCAAGAGTTCTCCAGGAACAGCTTGCTGCCATGCCTTCCGTCGGTGTACGAACCGCTTCCGTCAAGATTCTTCCCACCCCAGTACGGGCCCTGGGCATCCCCCTGTCCGGTGATCCTGAGACTCGCAGTCGAGGAAGTCACCACTCCCTTACCGATGGCGACCTGGGAGTTCTTGGTGCCTATGACTGTATAGGACATCATCTTGTAGAGGGTCCATTGGTAGAAATTCCAGATCATGTACGATCCGCCCTCGATGCCCTCGTTGAGCTTGTTCGACAGGTTACGGAACTGCGAGATGGACTTGTAATTCTCCGGATTCATGTCCGACTGCGATACCAGCTTGTCACCGCGGACAGATGCCTCATACACTCCGAGCGCCAGATACGGGCTGACCTTTCCCATTACCGTGTGAGCGCGTGCCTCCATCTTGTTGGGGTCCACATCCTCGCCGGGAACGGTGTCGAAGAAGTTCGGCTTGTTCGTTAACCAGAGATAGCTCTCGTCCGAATCATCCTTGTCCGCCGCATGCCAATAGACTGTGGGGATGAACAGCATCACATTGTAATCGGAGTGCTCCCACTCGTCGTAATAGGCGACGTTATCCTTCAGACCGGTGTATGCACCCACGCCCTCGGTATCCGAGATGATGGCCTGGTCCAGGTTGTACGCGTTCAGGATGTATGCGATCTGTCCGTTCACGGAGGACAGCTTGTGCTCGTCGCCGTTGTGGGAGGTGTCACCGATGTTGATGGCGGCGTAGAATGAGTTGAAGGGTCCGATCCCCGTCAGCTCGTCGAACTTGAAGAATTCGCTGGTGTTGGGGTTCACGATGGAGGGGTCGTCGGTCGTGTAAAGGAGGTTCTTGTAGATATTGTCGGAATAGATGATATGATATTCCTTGTTCTCATCCCAGTATTCCACCTTGACTATCGTCTCTCCGCTGACACCGTTGATGACCAGCTTGTCGGTGGTCAGTTTGTAAGCGTAGTCACGCTCTTCGGGGACGATGACTCCGATACCCGCGTCGGATGTTGTCTGGTCCAATCCAAGGGACGACAGCGAGACGACAAGGAGCAGCGCCACTGCGAAGAATGCGAACACTGCCTTACGTCTCGAACCTTTCATCGATCCCTTCCTCCATTTCAAACCGACCGCTTTGGGATGTGCCAAGAACAACAGATTCCCTATGCGGAGACCAGATTGTTTGAAAAATCTTCATTACTTTATCATATATATAATCCGCAGTAAGTTACATCCAATGAATTGTACTGGATAATTAATCCAACTGGGTTCTCGCAATCGTTGGATGCCCTCGATCCTACCGATCTCATCCATCCTGTCGGAAACAAATTCCATGGATTGGAAACGGGATGGTCCAGGTAAGAGGATCGAAAGGGAATCCATCCTGGTGATGTCCCCCAGAGCCCCGTCGACCGAAAGGTCGAGCACATGTCCTCCGACCTTCCTGTCATCAGAGATGAAGTGGAGATGCCATCCATGATTGTTCATAGCGGACATAAATGACGGACAATACAGTCCGACTACCGTCCCCTCTATGTCCTCAACCGCCCATGTGACCTGCTGTTCGGCCACCACCTGCGACAGGGGTGTGCTGCCGGATTGCCTCGGAACGCTCCTCAGGAGCATGCTCGGGAACCGGGAACGGATCCTCACGAAGCACGGAGAGTTCGCTCCCATCCTTCCAAGGGTTACATCCATCCTTTCGGAAAAATCACTGAAGGAGGATGCTGTTATCTCGAAAGATTGATCCGCATCCATGAAGGACACGCAGGCGAAGGGCGTGGAATCATTCTCCACTATCGAGACGGAACCGTCCGCCGACGCCCTGTATACGATGCCATCCAGCATTATCAGCTCCCCGTCAAGGCCTTCGAACGTTCCCAATCCTATATCCCCGTGCCTTTTCAGCTCGGAGATGGACAGATGGCCCTCGTAGTCACCCTGACATAGTGCCTGCAGCAAGGATACCTGGAAGAGCGTACGGTCCGACATCGCACCATAATCCCTTCAGCGCATGATAATTGTTCCCTTTTGATTGGGAAGGTCCCATACAGGCAATCATGAATAATGTATATGGGAGACCATGCACCGCTAGGGATCTCCCGCGCCCCACGCAGGAATCCTCGCAGCGGTGCCGTCTCCTTTGATACGGCATCCCCAATTGGCTGTGCGGGGAAACAGCATCTCTGCCGGCGCATTTAGCATGCGCACCGTATGAAACGGACTTTGAGTTGATAGGATATAGAAGGATGCTCCGCTCTGTCGGAACTGCCAATAGGGCTTTTACATCCTCCGACCAAAACCGAGGGATCAATCGTCCCTGTTCTTCTCCTTCCAATAGGAGTAGATGCTGGGCTTGAAGGTATCCTCGGTCTCGATTATCTCCAACATGTCCTCGATGAGTTCCGCGACCTTCTCTCCTTTGTCGGTGAGGATGATGTAGCATGTCCTGCTCTCGAAGGAATCGTACATGGCGATCAATCCCATCTTCTCCAGGGTCTCCAGCTTCTCGGCCATTCCGGAGTTGCGGGAGATGTTTGCGTGGATGTCGGATTTGATGGCGGGACGGTGGTTCTTCAGGTAGACGAGGATGGACAGCATGTGCTTCCTGTCCAACTTCGACAGGGTGGATCCGTCGGACTCCTTGGAGGTGCGCTTCTGCCTGAGAAGCTCGACCATCTCTTTGGAGTAATCCCTGTCCTCGGAGTAGAATGCTTCCTGTTCCTTTCCTTCCGTGCTGTTCATCTTTATCACCACCTTTTGTGCTATTGGATTGTGTACACATTATGCGTCAATGGTCGTACATTCATACGCTGATTGACGAACTGTAAGATCCCTGGTTTCGGGGAGGGGGCTCTTTTCATAAGTCCACAGTTTACAGCCAGTGCACTTCTTGAGATTAACGTAGCATTGTTAGTATTTTAAGATTGTTGATTGTTAGTCGAACGACGTATAATGATTGTTGCCATATGCACAAAAGGTATGTACTAATCCATTATTGATCAACAGTAAAACAAAGCTCATGTTATCATAGCTCATGATGATTTCTCTGTAGATTATCTTCTAACAAAGAAAGACCTGTTCCTTGTTTAATTACTAACAATAACCTTAAAAATTAAAGACGCACCAATAAGTGGTGAATCCGATGGCCCTGCAGGAGGTTCGTCTAAACTATGTTCAACCGAAATTTTATCGCCGTCTGTTGCATAATAGACAGTTACCGAAGTATCATGATATCTATTATTGAAACTATCATATGAAATATCGAATATAGATCCCCCATCCCACTCACCGGTAATTTCATTATACTTCTCAAATGATGGGTTCCAATGAACTTTTGCAAACTTAAACCAAGTTGTAGAGTTACCATTCTCTATCTTCAAAAAGAAAGTGGCTTTGAAATTATCAAATTCTTTCAAGGTCCCCGAAGAACTCACCCCGCATTGCAATTTCGAATAGGGATCCTCTACAATTCCTTCAGTCATTAACTTAAAGGAATTCCCTAGTTGTATTATTCTATACCCACCCATATGATCTGCAACAGCACCAGGAACCGAATCTGCAAGGGTAAACTCAGTTACAAAGGTTTCACCTATTCTCTTATCAAGAGTGTTCCATACCACTCTAATTTTTTCACTCTCAACAGCAAAGGTATATGCACCCTCTCCACCTTGAACCAGCTTTACATATTCAGAATTGACAGCGTTCCCACTGTTTTGAGTCGATGCTGTATAGGCATATCCAATTCCCACTGCAACGAGCACGATGGCCATTATGACTGCGATAAATGTTATTCTTCTCGTAACTATCATAATGCCTCCACCTTTTGAATAGTCTATCGGAACGATTCTAAATTATCCTAACCTGTTATTCCAAAAGCCAGAGCAATCTTAGCAGGTTACCGTGATTTGGAACAACATGGATTCTCAACCAATATGGCAATATCTTGTAGACTCCATCCTTTGGAATCTTACGATACCAGCAAATCCTCCCAGTGCATCATTGTATTATCCCATATTTAAGTAGGTGCGACATTTCACATTATGTTACCAATAATACAAAAAAAAACAGTGCCGAGAGACATGATGAATAAAGATAGTTTAAGGGCCGAAGCCCTTAAACTGTTTATAAGCTCAACTAGAGATTGTTACATTAATTGTGGCAGTCTTTGAAGGATCAGCAACTGATTTTACCGTAACAACTACAGAATCTCCTGCTGGAGTCCCAGCTGCAGTCACTGTAATTGTGCTCTCCGATATGGCAGCAGTGACGACACCAACTACCGAGTATTCAAAAGTTACATCCTTGTTAGCAAAACTTGACGGGTTAAATGTAATGGTCGTAGTATCGCTTGCAGAGGCGGCAAGTGTCATTGCAGTCTTGCTTAGTGAGAAAGACATGTTGCTACCAGTCTGGTTGACGGTGAAGGTCAACGAGGAACCTGCAGCTATAGGCTTCTGGGTGGGACCTTCGGGCTGGACTCCAGAATCATGGTTTTTAGTAACTCCAGTACCAGTGTAGCCGTAATAAACTGTTACGGCTACGTCCTCATAGGTTTTTAGTCCAGTATTTTTGTAAATGGTGAAAGTCGAACCGGGCTCAAACGAATCTCCATCCCATTTGCTGAATGTATCAGCAGCAGATATCTGGAATGTCTCTGGGTCATGTGCTCCGCTCTTCACTGAAACAAAGAGAGAAGATGTTCCCGTGTCGCCCACATATGGTGCTGCAAAACCACTAGATGATAGAGAACAGGTCAAATTGGTGAGATCACCCGCTCCCTTGGGAGTCTCTATCGCTGTCTTTACGACGAAACTGTTACCAACTACAACTGCCTTATAACCTGTAACCGGCGTATCCGCTACAACCGATTCAAGAGTAAAGGTAGTTGCGCCACCCGAGCCATTCTTTATATCAGTTGTATCCCAATATATTGAGGCCTCATCCGCAAAAGTATATCCTCCACTTCCGCCCTGCACCAGCGTTATGAATTCTGGAGAAGCAGAATTGTTAGAATTCTGTGTCGCCGCCGTGTAAGCATATCCAATTCCTACTGCAACGAGTATGATGGCTGCTATGGTGGCGATGAACGTCACTTTTCTTGTATCCATACTTATCTCTCCTTGGAGTTTTTCTTGGACATTCGATCAGGGACTGACCGCCTGCGCATAGCGCGGTTCACCGGGTGGAATTCCCGACCGTTCCGTATGCGGACCTTCGCATGGATCTGCGACCGCCCCGCTCTACGTTGTACGGATCTCCCGACCGTCCGCTACATCCGTTTACGCTCCCATGAGACTAGGAAACAATGATCAGATGACCGCAGTCTCCTTCGTATCATTCATAGCGTCCGCAGATTTAGCGAATCCAAATTACTTATTACAAAAATTTACATTATATAAATAGGGAACCTAAAATACACT
>JAEEGL011540651.1_pt1 | contig 11543 bp, 9 predicted proteins | sample 9134231 | NCBI WGS metagenome assembly JAEEGL01 (sample SAMN16246548, study PRJNA631951) | gut metagenome | biome: gut microbiome; feature: rumen; material: fiber-attached | host: Bos | place: Iran: Karaj | collected 2018-10 | reverse complement strand
GTCATCGTAATGGGCTTCGACTGCAACAAGTGGGCACTTCAGGAGCTTCTTGATCAGAACTGGAACTATGATGGACAGTGCAATCCTTTCCAGTCTGAGTACATCCTCAAAGTTATCGACGAGATTCAGGCAGGTAACGAGCCCGCTGAGAAGACCATCGTTATGAACGAGAAGGGATTCGATGCTACAACAATCACAGCTGATGATGTTGAGAATTATGGTATCTAATATTTAGATAAGATTACGAATAAGGGCGCGAGAGCGTACATATCAATTACGCGACTCGCGCCCTTTTTTTGAAGAAATAACTGGGAGGTGAATCCACTCATTATGGAAAATGCAATACTTAAAATGCGTGGTATCGATAAGGCATTCCCGGGCGTCAAAGCTTTACAGGGTGTGGATTTTACATTGTGCAGCGGTGAGATCCACGCGCTTATGGGCGAGAACGGAGCCGGAAAATCAACCCTTATCAAGGTATTGACCGGAGTTTATCCCAAAGACGGGGGAGATATCGTTCTCGGCGACAAATCAGTTTCGATCAGATCACCGCAGGATGCACAGAATCTCGGTATCAGTACCGTGTATCAGGAGATAACACTCTGCCCCAATCTTTCAGTGGCAGAGAATATGTATATCGGAAGAGAAGAGAGTGCTCTTCGTAACTGGAAGAAAATGAATGAAAGAGCGGGAAAGATCCTCAATGATCTTGCAATCCCCGCCAATCCCACACAGCAGCTCGCAAGCTGTTCCATCGCGGTTCAGCAGATGGTTGCGATAGCGCGTGCGGTAGATATGGACTGTAAGGTTCTTATACTCGACGAGCCTACATCGTCTCTTGACGAGCAGGAAGTTGAAAAACTTTTCAGACTCATGAGAGATCTTAAGGCTAAAGGAGTAGGTATCATATTCGTTACACACTTCCTTGACCAGGTATACGAAGTATGTGATAAGATCACGGTTCTTCGTGACGGTCATCTCGTTGGCGAATATGAGATCAAGGATCTTCCGAGAGTCCAGCTCGTATCAAAGATGCTCGGAAAAGAACTTGACGACATGTCCGACATCAAGAGCGAGAACGCTACATATGAGAAGAAAGAAGGCGAAACACCTGTATTTACTGCCATCAATCTTTCAAGTACGGAAGCGGTCAATCCGTTTGATTTCCATATCAATAAAGGTGAGGTTAACGGATTCACCGGTCTTCTCGGATCGGGTCGAAGCGAGTGCGTAAGAGCTATCTTCGGCGCAGACAGGAATCTTTCCGGAGAAAAGACCAAAGACGGTAAGCAGGTCAGGATTTCGAAACCAATAGATGCAATGAAAAAAGGTATTGCCTATCTTCCCGAAGACCGTAAGGTTGACGGTATAATCGGCGATCTTTCGGTAAGAGAGAACATAGTTCTGGCATACCAGGTACTTAAGGGTGCTTTGCATCCGTTCAGCAAGGCTGAAGCATATAAGTTTGCCGATGAGTATATCAAGCTTCTTGACATCAAGACGGCTTCGGCAGACACACCGATCAAATCACTGTCGGGCGGTAATCAGCAGAAGGTAATACTTGCAAGATGGCTTCTTACACATCCCGATTACCTTATCCTCGATGAGCCTACCAGAGGTATCGATGTAGGTACCAAGGTTGATATTCAGAAGCTCGTTCTTAAGCTTGCGAGCGAAGGAATGGCGATCACGTTCATCTCTTCGGAGACGGATGAGATGCTCAGAACGTGCTCAAGACTCATCGTTATGCGTGACAGACATGTGGTCGGAGAACTTACGGGAGATGATCTTAATCAGAACAAGATCATGAGTACGATAGCCGGAGGTGACAGTAATGGCAAATAAAAGTAAATCAGGCTCCGGAATATTCGGAAAACTGATACACAGTCAGATCATAATACCGCTTGCGGCATTACTGCTTCTGATAATATTCAATCTTATATGTGATCCGTCATTCTTTGTGATCACACCGAAGACGAACTCGGCCGGTAACCCGGTTCTGTCGGGATATCTTATCACGATACTCGATTACGGTTCGGAGCTTGCGATACTTGCGATCGGTATGACGCTTGTTACCGCGGCATCGGGCGGACAGGACATTTCGGTCGGTGCAACGATAGCAATTTGCGGTTCGGCACTCTTGAGAGTCCTTTGCGGATCCAACTCACGTCCCGATTCGCTTCAGGCTCCGATAATAGTAGGTTTCCTTGTTGCCTGTGTAGTAGGTATGATGTGCGGAGCATTTAACGGAGTGCTTGTTGCATACTTCAAGATTCAGCCGATGGTAGCAACGCTGATCCTCTTTACGGCAGGTCGTTCGATCGCCGCATGGATCAACAACAACGAGCTTCCGATAGTACCCGATCCCAAGTTCGCTTACTTCGGCGGTTTCATTCCCGGAATACCCGTTCCCGCACCGGTGTTCATAGCAGCCGTTTGTATAATCGTGATATTCCTTGTTCTCAAGTTCACGACACTCGGCCTGTACACTCAGGCGGTAGGTATCAATCCGAGTTCTTCAAGACTTAACGGACTGAATCCCGAACTTGTTAAGTTCATCTCATTCGTGATCCTCGGTCTTTGTGTTGCGGTTGCGGCACTTATCAAGACATCGAGACTGTCGACGATCAACTACTCGGTAATCGCCAAAGATATAGAAATGGATGCGATCCTCGCGGTCGCACTCGGCGGGAATCCGCTTTCAGGCGGTAAGTTCAACATGTGGGCTTCGATAATAGGTGCATATGTTATCCAGTTCCTTACCACCACACTTTACAAACTGAAAGTAAGTTCCGATGCCCTGTCGGCATATAAGGCAGTCGTCGTTATCGTTCTTGTCGTATTCTCGGCACCTACGGTAAGAGAGTGGATCAGTGCTCAGTTCAAGAAGCTCTCCGTTAAGAAGGGGGTGGCGTAAATGAATACAAAGCGCAAAAGTATCTCAGATACCATGGTCCTTCTGACGATCACGATCGTCGTATTCTTCGCGATGTATATAGGCGCGATGATCTTTCAGGGAAAAGGTTTCTTAAAGCTCCAGACTTTCCTGAACATATTAAACGCAAATGCTGCCCTGATACTTATGTCATGCGGACTGACGCTCGTAATGATAATCGGGAGCATCGATATCTCGGTCGGCGGTGTTGCGGCACTCGTAAGTATGTGCTGTGCCGTATACCTTGACAGAAACGTGCTCAATCCGGAGCAGAACCTTACACCGGGTAATGTGGCGGTTTCAATGCTTATAGCACTCGGTATCGGACTGGCATACGGACTCATTCAGGGTTACCTTATAGCATACCTTGACATTCAGCCGTTCATCGTATCGCTTGCAGGTATGTTCTTTGCAAGAGGTATGACGACGATCGTTCATACCAACCCGTTCAACGTCGAGAACGAGGCATTTAACAAGCTCAAAGAGCCTATAAGGATTGCATTCCTCGGAACAGTAAACAAAAAAGGAAAACTGGTTCCGGCCAAGATAGAGATAGGTGTGTTTGTGGCACTCCTCGTTGTCCTGATCCTGTTCTTTGTGCTCAGATATTCCAAGCTCGGCCGTTCTTTCTATGCGGTCGGCGGAAACAGGACAAGCGCGCTGATGCTCGGTATCAACGTTAAGCGTACCAAATTCTTTGCTCACCTTATGTGCGGAATTCTTGCAGGTATAGGCGGATACGTTTACTTCCTGCATGTAGGTTCGGGAGCGGCATCCCATGCATCCGGTGCGGAGATGAACGCGATCGCTTCATCGATCATCGGAGGAACGATGCTGACCGGCGGTGTCGGTAATATCATCGGTACGCTGTTCGGTGTACTCTCGCTTGCAACTATCCAGAGTATAGTTTCATCTGCCGGATTCGATCAGGCATGGTGGACAGGAATCACGGTAGCTGCTATGCTGTGTCTGTTCCTTGTCGTTCAGTCGATCGTGATCGCACGTAAGAAGAAATCACTTAAGAAACAGGCATGAATGTGATACATGAATGTTAAACGCTTGATCAATTCAATAGTGTTGATAACAGCTGTTAGCCTCTGTTCATTTTCGGCGGGTTGTGCACCCGCCGAAAATGCAGAGGCTGAAAGTGTAGTTACGGGGGAAGATCTTATCGTCGTGGGATTTTCCCAGCTGGGTGCGGAGTCCGATTGGAGAAGCGCGAACACCGAATCGATGAAGAGTGTCTTCACGAAGGAGAACGGATACGAACTCATCTTTGAGGATGCACAGCAGAAGCAGACCAACCAGATTACGGCGATCAGAAGTTTTATACAGCGCGATGTGGATTATATCGTGCTGGCTCCGGTTACGGAGACCGGATGGGATACCGTTCTGTCCGAAGCAAAGGAGGCCGGTATTCCGGTCATAATCGTCGACCGTCAGGTCGAAGTTTCCGACGAGGACCTGTTCACATGCTGGGTCGGATCGGATTTTGAACTTGAGGGAAGAAAAGTTTGCATGTGGATGTCAAAGTTTTTTGCCAAGAAGGGCATAAAGGCTTCGGATGTCCATATCGTGGACATACAGGGGACGCTCGGCAGTACCGCGCAGATCGGACGTACAAAGGGATTTGACCATATGGCGAAACTGTACGGATGGGATGTCGTGGATCATGAGCCGGGTGATTTTACGAAGAGTAAAGCAAAGGAAGCCATGTTCTCTATACTCAGGAACTACGACAACGTGAATGTGGTATACTGTGAGAATGACAATGAGGCGCTCGGTGTAATAGAGGTGCTTGAGGCGAGCGGAAAGAAATGCGGCAGCGATATAACCAACGGCGAAGTCATGGTAGTATCGTTCGACGGCGTCAACAAACAGGCCGTATCGAGCCTTGTGGCGGGGCAGATAAGCTGCATCGGAGAGTGCAATCCGCTTCACGGACCGAGGGTCGAATCGATAATCAGGAAACTGCGTAAGGGGCAGGAACCATACAAATATCAGTATGTAAATGAGAAACTTTATACCAACACCGGCAACGTTCCTTCGATAATGCTCGGGGGCAAGGAATACAAGGTGACGGTACTTAATGAAGAAAGTTTATATGAATGGCCGTATTAACGGACCCAAGAAAAGGAGAAGAGTTATGGATGCAAAAACTTTGATAGCTGAAGGAAAATCATACCTCGGGATCGAATTCGGATCCACAAGGATAAAGGGCGTCGTCATCGACGGTGACGGAAATGTCCTTGCCACCGGCGGACACGGATGGGAGAACCGTCTTGAGGACGGTATTTGGACATACACGCTCGACGATATATGGGGCGGTCTTCAGGACTGCTACAGTGATCTTTGCAGGGATATAAAAGACAAATACGGAGTTGTTCCTGCTTCATTCGCATCAATAGGTTTTTCGGCCATGATGCACGGATACCTTGCATTCGACAAAGACGGAAAGCTTCTCGTTCCTTTCAGAACATGGAGAAACACGATCACCGAAGAGTCCGCGGCAAAGCTTACAAAAGAATTCTCGTTCAACATCCCGCAGAGATGGAGCATAGCACATCTTTATCAGGCGATCCTGAACAAGGAAGAGCATGTTAAGGATATCGATTTTGTCACGACACTTGCGGGATATGTTCACTACATGATGACCGGACAGAAGGTTCTCGGAGTAGGTGACGCATCGGGTATGTTCCCGATCGATTCCGCGACTAAAGATTATGACAAGGCGATGATGGAGAAGTTTGACAAGCTCATCGCACCTTGCGGATTCTCCTGGAAACTTTCGGAAGTACTCCCGAAGTCGGTATCGGCGGGAGAGGATGCCGGTACTCTTACGGATGAGGGAGCAAAGCTCCTTGATGTATCGGGAAATCTCAAGGCTGGTATTCCCGTTTGTCCTCCGGAAGGCGATGCGGGAACAGGTATGGTCGCAACGAATTCGGTAGGTCTTCGTACAGGTAACACTTCGGCGGGAACGAGTGTGTTCGCAATGGTCGTTCTTGAGAAGGCTCTTTCAAAAGTATATGAGCAGATTGATATGGTCACGACTCCCGACGGAGCAGCCGTTGCTATGGTTCACTGCAACAACTGCACGAGCGATATAAACGCATGGGTAGATCTCTTTAAACAGTTCGGCGAGATGATGGGATACAGCATCGACATGAACGATCTGTTCACGAAGCTTTACAGCAAAGCTCTCGACGGTGATGCCGACTGCGGCGGACTTCTGTCATACAACTATATTTCGGGTGAGCCGGTCACCGGATTCGATAAGGGAGCTCCGCTTTTCGTAAGGACCGCAGATTCGAAGTTCACACTCGGAAACGTTATGAGAATGCATCTGTATTCCGCACTTGCCGCATTAAAGTCGGGTCTTGATATACTGACGGGTGAAGAGGGTGTCAAGGTTGACAAGATGTACGGTCATGGCGGATACTTTAAGACAAAGGGCGTAGGCCAGAAGATCGCGGCCGCTGCAATCCATGCGCCGGTATCGGTCATGGAGACGGCTGGAGAAGGCGGTCCCTGGGGTATGGCCATACTTGCATCGTTTGCCGACGGAAGGAATCCCGGAGAAAATCTCGAAGATTTCCTTAACCGCAAGATATTCGCCGGTGCAAAGGGAAGCACGGTTGATCCCGATCCGGCCGAAGAGAAGGGCTTTGATGAGTTCATGAAGACATATATGGACGGACTTAAGATAGAACGTGCTGCAGTGGAGGTGCTGTTATAATGCTTGAGGAACTGAAGAAGAGAGTATACGAAGCGAACATGCTTCTTCCGAAGTACGGCCTCGTTACTTTTACATGGGGAAACGTTTCGGAGATAGACAGGAAGACGGGACTGTTTGCGATCAAACCGAGCGGAGTCGATTACGACAAGCTTACTCCCGATGACATGGTCATAATGGATCTTGACGGAAACAAAGTCGAGGGAGACTACAAACCTTCGAGCGACACACCGACTCATCTGGAACTTTACAAGGCTTTTCCCGAGATAGGCGGAATAGTTCACACTCATTCGTCGTATGCAACGAGCTGGGCCCAGGCCGGAAGGAGTATACCCTGTTACGGAACGACCCATGCCGATTACATTTACGGTGAAGTTCCGTGCCTTCGATGCCTTACAAAAGAAGAGATAGACGAGGCGTACGAGACGAATACGGGCCTACTTATCATCAATGAGTTCAAGAGGATGAACAAGGACGTTACGGCGGTTCCGTGTGTGCTCTGCAAGAATCACGGTCCGTTCGCATGGGGTAAGGACGCGCATGAGGCGGTTCACAATGCCGTCGTTCTTGAAGAGGTTGCCAAGATGGCGATGAGGGCCGAGGCGATCGAACCCAACGTCAAACCCGCACCGCAGGAACTTCAGGATAAACACTATTACAGGAAGCACGGTGCAAACGCATATTACGGACAGTAAGAGGTCGGAGGTATCTTATGTTTGACCAGAGCGCAGCCATGTTTGACGGCTACAGGACCAAGCTCAAGAAGATCAAGAAGAAGACATACGAAGAAAGATTCGACCTGTTCCTTGACGGGAACAGGCCGGTCTTTGACGATATGTTACAGTACATAAAAGGCAGAGAGGATGCGTCCGTCGCCGCAGACGAGGTGGCGAACATCTTTGCCGAGAATGTTTTTGCCGAATATGCGAGCGGCGGAAAACTTCCGGGAAGTGTCAGGACGGACCTGTCGCTCTTTATGATCTATTTCGTCTTCCCGTCGATACTTCGGATCGGAGACGCCAATTCAAGGCTTCTGTGTGATGCGATAAGGGACGAATGGAGAAGACGAACGGACAATCCGACATTCGACTACACGACATACGAGGATCTTCATGGATCGTTTCAGGAAAAGCTTTTCGGACTGTTTTAGTCTTATCGTCATAGCAGCGGTCATCCTCTGCTTCATACTTATGAAAGATACGGGAACAACTGCGGCTCTTTGCTGGCTTGCAGTTGTTTTTGCGATTTCGTTTTTTATGCGCCCGTTCATGCCGGTAAGAAACCTTTCGTTTCCCGACGCCGGATTTGCACTGACATTCGGTGCGGGGCTTTTTTTGTGCTTTTATCTTTCCTGGACCGTCTCGGCTCTGACGGATCTGGAGTTTTCGGATGTTTCGATGTACGGCTCGCTTGTGATTTTCGCGGCAGCGGGTTATGTACTCAGAAGGTTTGTCCAAAAGAAAGAGTATATAAGTGTGCCGGAACTTCAGAAGATGCTGCGGGGGTTTGCCGCATTCTCCGTCATTTTTCTCGCCTTTTTCTGGGTGATCGGGTTCAATCCCGTTGTCGATCCAGGTACGGAAAACTACATGGACTTCGGGTTCATGCAGACGATATACAGGCAGAAGAGTGCGTTCCCGATCGATCCGTGGTTTTCGGGAACGAGACTTAACTATTATTATCTCGGACAGGCGGCGTCGGTCTATATGACAAGGCTTGCACATACGACTCCGGAGTTCGGGTACAACATGATGCTTGCGACTTTTACCGGCATGGTGTTCATGATGGTGTTTGAACTTGTGTCGGGAATCGCCGGGGCACTTTTCGCGGACGGTCCGAAGAAGAGAAGAAGCACGGTACTCGGAGGGATACTCGGCGGTTGCGTTGCGGCTTTCGGGGCTAACCCGCACTGGCTTTTGTACGGTATTGCAGCTCCCGTTCTGGGGCGCCTTATGGGAAGCGGAGAATTCGGATACTGGTTCCCGGACGGTACCGTTTATATAAACGAACAGTTCGGCGACCCCGACAACGGCAAAAACGAATTCCCTGCGTATTCCGTTATACTGGGTGATCTTCACGCGCATGTGATAAATGTGATATTCGTGCTGCCGCTTCTTGCGATCCTATTTGATCTATGCATGAGCGAGCGCGACGAGGAGGACAGAAAAGGGGTCATACAAAGGCTCGTTCTGATCTCGATGCTTCTTGCATATTACAAAGGCGCAAACTACTGGGATTTCGCGATCTATTTCGTGATAACCGGTGCCGTGATCGTGTTCTCGGATATAAAAAGGCGGGGATTTTCCGCTTCCGTTGCGGTCGGCATCATCACCAAAGCCTGTCTCGTTATCGCCGTTTCGATAATCGCCATTCTTCCCTTTACACTCAATTTCGTTAAGATGGAATCGGGAGTCGCATTCTGCGAAAATCACACCCCGGTTGCAAAACTCTTTGTGCTGTGGTTTATTCCGGTCGCGGTTTCGCTTTTGCTTATACTGTGGATGTACAACGCCGATGCAAAAGATACCGTGCCAAACAAACCGGGAAGGAGTGCGCTTCTTGCGTTTATACTGTGTACGATCGGACTCGTGATCACGCCGGAGGTTGTATATGTCAAAGATATATACGGCGCAAGTAACCTTCGTTTCAATACGATGTTCAAGCTGACTTATCAGGCGTTCATACTGTTTGCGATCATAATCGGGATCGCGTTTGGCGCTGCCGTCATAAGATCATATAAGGCGGTGGTGGCGGCATTTGTCATAGTTACCGCTTTGGATATAAGCTATACACCCTTCGCATGCGGACAGTGGTTCGGCGACTGGTGGGACAGCGATAAAAGATCGGGTATATCATCGCTTGCCGGACTTTACGGGGACGAAAATTACGGATTTGAGATGGAAGCTTATGACTTTTTAAAAGAGGATGACAGGCGCGTTCTAAACATTGTTGAGATGTGCGGTGACAGTTACCGGCACGAAAGTTCACTGTCCGTGTATTCGGGAGCGTGTACCCCCGTCGGCTGGTTCGTTCATGAATGGATGTGGCATAACGATCCGGATCCGGTACGCGAGCGTGCGGATGAAGTGTCGTATTTCTACCGGTGCGGTGATGAAGCATACTGCAGGGATTTTATCGAACGATACGACATTGATTATATATTCGTCGGCCCGGGGGAAGTGTGCAAATATGCCGTTAACAGGAACGGTTTCTGGGATCTGGGCGATGTTGTACTCGACAGTATTTGGAAGGATTGCGAACTGTCACTTATAAAAGTGGACAGAACGCGATAATGCGTGTAGAATACATGTTATCTGGGTACTTTCTTTCCGGGAGGATATATGAAGAGGTGTTACACGGCACAGGCCGAGGATAAGGTGGGAACAAACGCCTATCCGAAGATCCTGGAGCAGCTTAAGGAGAACGGTGAGCTCATCTCACCGGTTCTTGTTATCTTTTCATCCGATAATGCCAATTTCGGATGGTATTCCCGTATGTTGTCCAATTCATTTCCGGATGCGACCGTAATAGGTATGACAACGGATGTCTTTATTTCGAAGAGCGGCGTGGGAAGAGCAGGACTGAGCGTTCTTGCCGTCACGTCGGGTCTTAGCGTATCGTCAGGTGTTTTATTCGAGGTCAGCAGATTCCCGAAACGCTCTGCGGATTCCATAACAACGGCTCTTGAGAAGATCGAAAAAGAGAATACGGTATGTCTTGAGTTCAACGCTTCGGTCGGTAACTGCGAAGAACTGGTGATGGATACGTTTCACGAGGTCATGAAGGATAACGATATTCCTTTGTGCGGGGGAACCGCTGCAACGGCGGTCAATCCCGAAAAACCTTCATCCGTTTCTCTTAACGGGATTCTGTATATGGACGCCTGCGTGTTTGTGTTCATTCATAACGAGGAGGGCAGGATCGGCATAGTCAAGGAGAACATGTTCAAACCGACAAAGCATTTCTTTACGGCGACGGACGTTGACTGTGACGCAAGAAAGGTATACGAATTCGATCATAAGAGTGCGACGGGTGTTGTAGCATCCGCAATGCAGATACCCGAGGATGAGCTTGGAGCCAATTCTTTCTTCCACCCGGTTGGAAGGGTAGAGAACGATGATGTTAACATCATTGCGGTCAAGGAACTGTTCCCCGACGGCAGTATGAGCTTCTTCTCGAGAATATACAATCAGACGCGTGTTGTACTTCTCGATCCTATAGATCCGATCGAGGATGTTTGGAAGGAAACATCGCACTCCGTCCACGAACTGATACCGAATCCGGCGTTCGCGTTCGTATTCAACTGCTTCTCGAGGACAAGGTATTTTACCGAGACAGGCATGCTGAACGATTTCACCGAGTTTCTCGGAAAAGAATACGGTGATTACATAGGAGTGTCGGGACACGGAGAACAGTATATGTACAGGCACTTAAATCAGACGATGATCATACTTGCGTTTGAATGATCCTAAGAGGGATATTGAGTTGAGAAGATACAATGACGGAATGATAATTACGAATGACAGATGTGTGGCGTGCAACCATTGCGTGCATGTCTGTCCCGCCGTGGGCGCGAACGTATCATCCAATGAAGATAACAGGATAAGTATTGATGTTTCCGACAAGAACTGCATTCACTGCGGTGCATGTGTTCGCGAATGTATTCACAGGGCAAGGGAATACAACGACAGCCTTGAGGACCTCCTTCTGGACCTAAAGAAGGGAATGCAGGTATCGGTCATTGTCGATCCGACATTTATGGTCGCATACGGAAGAGAGTTCTCGTCGCATGTATTCGGATATCTCAAATCCATAGGTATAAAAGGTGTATATGACGGATCCATCGGAGGAGACATCAGCCTGTTCTGTCAT
>JAEEGL010332220.1_pt1 | contig 11543 bp, 8 predicted proteins | sample 9134231 | NCBI WGS metagenome assembly JAEEGL01 (sample SAMN16246548, study PRJNA631951) | gut metagenome | biome: gut microbiome; feature: rumen; material: fiber-attached | host: Bos | place: Iran: Karaj | collected 2018-10 | reverse complement strand
TCCGATGCGTTACTTCTTTGAGCAATATATATCTCAACTCTTAACTCTCAACTCTCAAATCTTTTCCCGACTTAAAATGTTTTGAAAAAAAGAAAAGAATGAAACAATTCCCCCTTCTCCCTTGTCATTATGAGTGAACACCCGCTGAACAGGACAGCGCCGGGCATGCAGACCGATGTTCCAATCGGCGGGGTATCACCGAAGGGGACCTCCCTTCCATGAAAAGGAGAGCATCATCATGAAACGTATCGTAGCTTTTCTGCTGTGTTTGGTTTTATTTTGCGGCTGTGTGCCCGCCCTGGCGGACGGGGCCGCGATCAAAGCGGATTGGATGCCTTATGAAGTGAAGGAATTCTTTTCCGCTTCCTCCTTCAACGGCTGGACTATCGGGGAATCCGCCTCCATCCTGGTGGAAAACACGGCGGGAGGCACCTACTTTTTCGCCGTGGCCCAGAAGGAAGGCCATAATGTGCTGTACGGCTTCGAGCAGAAAAACGGCCATTTCGATTACTGGCTGAAAACGGATAACGCCATCGCCCAGGGCGAAGGGTTCTTTGTGCTGCGCTACCAAAGCGGAGAATTATATCTGTTCGATGGAACCAAAAAGAACATCGGCGAAGGGTTCAGCCTCATGTTCACCCGTGCAGATTATGAGGAACAGCACGACCATCTTCTCTACTTCTCGGTGAATAAAAGCGGCCAGTTCCATCTGAAGCTCGCCTGCGTGGATTACGGCTGGGAAGAGGTGCTGGTAACTTCGGACTCCCTGGCTTACTCCCATGAGGGCACTTATGAGGGCACGGCCTACGGCACCGTGGAAACCAATCTGCGGTATTTCAGCTACGCCGCGTTCCCCAAAACGCTCAAGGAAGCCCGGAAAAAGCTGACCGCCCCGCCCGCCATTCCCATGGGGGAGCTGACCGCCCAGAAAATCAAATTTACCGGCGGGCAGAAATTCCCGGTTTATTCCGGTCCCGGCGCGGAATACGAGCGGGCGGCGGGCGGCAAAGCCTCCGTGTCCACCAATGATTGGATCCAGGTGTTCGGCAGCGAAAAGGGCTATATCCTGATCCAGTACGCCATTTCCTCCAGCCAGATGCGCTTTGGCTGGATCGATCAAAGCGCCCTGCCCAAGAATGCCAATGTGGGGCCCCTCTCCTTCGCCTATGAGGATGCTGTGATCACCGCCAACACCTTCCTCACCGACGATCCCCTGAACAGTCAAACCCGCGTCCGCATGGTAAACGCCGGACAAAGCGGCGTCAAGTGGCTGGCTTCCATGGGCAATTGGGTGTATGTGGAAATCACCGGCCAGGGCCAGGCCGTGCGGGGCTTCGTGCCCGCGTCCGCTGTCTCCAGAGCCGCCCATGAGCAGGCCTTTTCCGCGTCCTACCTGGGGAAGGATTATACCGCCAAAGTGGAAATGACCCTGCTGTACGGCGTCACCGCTAACATCACCGTCACGGTGGACGGCCCCACCGCCTGGAGCAGCCTGAACGCCGATAAGATCACCGGCTATCAGGTGTACGCCAATCATGTGCCAGTATCCTCCCTGCCCTCCGCCGCGCTGGATCCCGCCGCCTCCGGCTGGCGCACCGTGTTTACGCTGACCGCGTCCCTTCCCACCAATACCGCCGTCATCGGCCTGTGCCCCATCCACGCGGTCAGCGGGCAAAAAGCCGATGAAATGATGGTGATCACGCTGAACGCCGCGGCCAGGCAGAACACGCAGCCCCTTGCGGCATCCGATAGCCATTGGCATTATGCCGGTTACAACACGGCAGTTGTAAACAATCCCGATGCCAAGGACCGGCTGCATCTTCGTAAAAATGCCTATGGCAGTGCCGATTCCCTGGGGAAATACTACAACGGCACGGTGGCCGTGGTGCTGCCTGATAACAAGGACGGCGCGGAATGGGCGCATGTGCGCATCGGAAACACGGAAGGGTACATGGAGGCAAAATATCTCGCTTTCCAAGAAGCGGCAAATCAAATCGTATCCGCCCAGCCCGTCGTGACCATCGATAATCCGTCCGGCACCGGCCTGAACCTGCGGGCCGGGCAATCCACCGACAGCGCGGTGATCCGCCTGCTGCCCAATGGGGTCCAGGTCACCGTCATGGGCCTTTCCGAGGATTGGCTGCACGTGCAGGCGGGGGAGGATACCGGCTATATCCGTATCACCGGCACCTCTCCCCGGGTGCCCTACACCTACGGCACGCCCGGCGGGGACGGAAGTCTTGCCCGCATCACAGTCAACTGCTTCGCCTATGCTGAGCCAAACGCCAACGCGCGGGCTGTATGCAATTTGTTCATTGGAGAAGCATTTCCTTTGGCGAGAACCCAAAACGGCTACGCCCAGATCGAAGTGGATGGAGCTGCAGTGTGGGTCAGAACGAGCAGCATCGAAAGGATCAAAGAACAATAACTTACAAGAGGTAAATTTTCATTCCACATAAGTGTATTCAATATAAGCTTGCATTGCCGGAGGAAGCGTTTGAAAGCGTTTCTTCCGGCAATGCTTTTCTTTATCAGCATCATCTCATTCTTTCGCATTCTTTGTCATTTGGAACGCAAAAATGTATCTTTGGTGCAAATCCCCTTGCCTTTTCTTTTCCAGCCTGCTATGATAGGCCCATCCATAAAGGAGGGATTTGTCATGATTGATTTACAGCATATTACCAAAACCTACGCCAAGAACAACAAAAAGGCCGTGGACGATTTGACTCTGCACATTGAGGGCGGCGAGCTGTACGGCTTCATCGGGCCCAACGGCGCGGGCAAAACCACCACCATCAAAATGATGACGGGCATTTTGCGGCCCGATTCCGGCGACATCACCATGGCGGGTCACCGGATGGATTCCGAGCGCCTTCAGGCTCAGCGGCTGATCGGCTTCGTGCCGGACGGCAACGACCTCTACGATCGGCTCAGCGGCATGGAATACCTGAATTTTATGGCGGATATTTACCAGGTGAGCGCCCAGCAGCGGAAGGCGCACATTGAAAAGTACCTGAGCATTTTCTCCCTGGAGGACGCGATCAACAATCAGATTCGCTCCTATTCCAAGGGCATGAAGCAGAAGCTGGTGGTCATCGGCGCGCTGATCCACAATCCGCCCATCTGGATTCTGGATGAACCCCTGGGCGGCCTGGACCCCCGTGCGGCGCATCTTTTGAAGGAAGAAATGATTCGCCACTGCCAGGCCGGCAACACGGTATTCTTCTCCACCCACGTGCTGGAGGTGGCGGAAAAGCTGTGCACCCGTATCGGCGTGGTGGCCCACGGCAAATTGGCGGCGCAGGGCACGTTGGAAGAGCTGCGCTCCGGCGAAGTGGGAGCCAGCCTGGAAGAACTGTTCCTGGAGCTGACGGACGACGGAGGCGAGGAGGTATGAAAAGCTTTTTCGCGCTGCTGAAGCTGCAGCTACTTTCCCGGTATGCCGATTTGAAGCCTCAGAACCTGAAAACCAAGCTTTCCGAAAAACGGGGCCGCACCATCGGCATGATCATTGCCTACATTGTGGCTTTCGGCTATCTGGGCGGGTTCCTGATTTTCGCGGAAAACGCCATCCTGAATTTCCTCATAAAAATCGGCATGCCCGATTTGCTGCTGAGCATGGCGGTGACCATGTCCATGCTGGGCACGCTGGTAGTTTCCTTCTTCTTTATCATGAGCTCCCTGTACTTTGGAAGGGACGGCGCGTTCATTGCCGCACTGCCCGTCAAGCCCCGCACGGTGCTTTCCGCCAAACTGACCCAGGTATGGATCAGCGAAGTGGGCTTCAGCCTGCTGATCATTCTGCCCGCTTCCATCCTGTACGGCATCAAGGTGCATGTGGACGCCCTGTTCTATCTGCGGGCGCTGGTGGCGGCCCTGTGCGCGCCTGTGCTGCCCATTGTGATCGTATCCTTCGTATCCACGCTGCTCATCCGTCTGTCCTCCCTTTGGAAGCATCGGGACAAGATCGCCACCATCAGCGGCATCGTGTTCATCGGGGCCTATATGTTCCTGGCCTTCAATATGGGCAGCATGACCGGCAGCGGCGAAGCCGATGATTTCCTGGCCCGGATCATGGAGAGCAACACTGCCAGGGTGGAAGCCATGACCAGCATGTTCCCGCCCGCTGCCTGGGCTGCCAAGGGGATGCTGGGCGATTGGAAGCTGCTGCTTTTGTTCCTGGCCGTGTGCGCCCTGGCCGCGGTGCTGGCCGTGTGGGCCATTGGATTTGTGTACCAGAAGCTGTCCATGCTGCAAGGGGAAACGCCTGTGGAGACCCGGAAAAAAGGCGGCACGAAAAACGCTTCCTTCTCCGGCAGCTCCGCCTTCAAGGCCCTGTGCCTCCGGGAATGGCGGCAGATCCTGCGGGTGCCCTCCTACGCCACCAACAGCCTGCCTGTCGTTTTCATGCCTGTGTTCATGGTCGTGATGATGTACATGGCCTTCGGCAGGGCGGCGGGTGAAGGCGAAAGCCTGGAAATGCTCATGAGCACCATCAACCCCGCATTGCTGGTTCCCATCATGGCCGCGGTCATGGCGTATATCGCCGGCATGAATCCCGCCCTGTCCACCTCCGTTTCCCGGGAGGGCCGGGGCCACGACATCATGAATTCCCTGCCGGTATCTGCCGTCACCATCATCCGCTCCAAACTGACGGTGGGCTATATCATGTCCATTGCGGGTGTGCTGGCTGCCGCTATCCTGCTTTGCGTCCTCTTCCCTGCTTACACCCTCCAGGCTTTCCTGGCCTTCATCCTCTGCGCGCTGTACACGTATCTCACCTGCTGCCTGTCCCTGTCCCGGGATGTGAAGCACCCCAAGCTGGACTGGGTCACCGAGCAGGAGGCCATGAAGCAGAATTTTTCTTCCGCCATCGGCCTGTTTATGGGCTGGGGCATCCTGATCGCTCTGGGCGTGCTGACCTATTTCCTCTTTACCTGGAATGTAAGCCTGCCCATCTACTTTGCTATCATCGCCGCCCTGCTGCTCCTGGGCTGCTTCCTGACTGACCGGCACCTGATGAATAACGCGCAGAATTACTACTGCCAAGGTTGAATTGCGGATTGAAGAAAGCCCCATACAAGCAAAAGAATAAGCGCCTGGATAGCTTTTTCAGCAGGACTATCCAGGCGTTTTTTTAGAAAAATCATATGGCTATCGCTGAGCAGGCGGCCCGATCCCGCAGGGGCTATGATTCATCATTCTTTATGCGTCCGTTCTTCCTTCTTCCTGGCCTCTTATGCAGCGTTTAAAACGTGCATATTCGTGCATAACAATATAGCATAATTGCAAACTAAAATACAAAATTATTTTATACAAAATGTTTGGCGTTAATTTCAGAATTCTATTGATTTTTCGTCATGTATATTCTATAATAAATATAAAGGAAAAACGTGCAAATGCACGGCAGTATTATTCATTGAAAGAAAACAGCCGGATTGATCGTATCGTATTCCTAAAAGTTCATGCGTCGAATTTGGTCCTGTGCAAAGGAACAGCGCTTATTCATCCCGAAAGCAGCAGCATTGCTTGTATTTCCGCAAATCGCATCCTTGATCCGGGGTGCGGAAAATTACGAAAAGAGGATGAAAGATGCAGATCACTTTTTTAGGCACAAGCGCGGGGGAGGACTATCCCAGTCTATGGTGTCATTGCCCCTACTGCGAGTACGCAAGAATCCATGGCGGAAAAAACATCAGGCAAAATAGCTGCGCGGTGCTGGATGATACCGTGATTTTGGATTATTCGCATCATATTTTTGATTCCGCGCTCCGGTATCAGGTCGATATCACGAAAGCGCCTTATTTGTTTATCACGCATAAGCATTCGGATCATCTTTATCCCCAGCACTTCAACTGGCGGCGCGGGCCAAATTTAAATGGAGAAAAAATTGATCCGTCGCTGGAAAGAACCGTGAGCGACATGATCAATGAGCGGGGTCCGACTCATTCTCCGCTTCCGATGCTGGACGTTTACGGGCATCAGAGCGCACTGAACAGAATCTGCGGTATTGTGGGAGACGATCTTGAGCAATTGGAAAGCAGCCACCGGATGCGGCTTCACAGCATTTCTCACGGCGACGTGATCCGCCTGCCGGATATGACCGTAACTGCGGTGGCCTCTATCCATGCGGAGCCCGGAGAAACGCTGAACTATATCATCGAGCGAAAAGGCAAAACGATGCTCTACGCCCTGGATTGCGGAGGGTATGAACGGGAATCGCTGGATATCATCGATACCTTCCGCTTTGATCTCGTGGTGCTGGAATGCACCTTTGGAAACATGATCACAGAATACGAGAAGCATCAGAACAGAGCGAAAAACTTCCGGATGCTGCAATATTTCAACGAGAGGGGCCTGTGGAAAGAGAAGCCGAATCTTGTGCTTTCCCATATGTCGCCCCATTGGGTGCCTCCGCACGATATGTACAGCGAAGAAATGAAGCAATATGGGATCGCGGTGGCCTATGACGGCATGAAATACGATTTTTGAGGCTTACCTTTCCAGGCCCAGCCACGGGGAACATCCTCCATGAAAACCAGGCGATCTCATGAAACGAGGGGAAGATACAGATGCAGAATATGATGAAAGCATACAATGGCCCCATGCGGTTTGCCCACCGGGGCGTAGCGCAGAAAGCGCCGGAAAACACGGAAGGGGCTTTCCAGGCAGCGGTGGACGAAGGCTATGAGGGCATCGAATTGGATATCCGTTTGTCCCGGGACGGGGAAATCGTGGTCTGTCACGACAGCCATTTTGCCCGCCTTACCTGCGGCCATCCTACCCGGTACTGCATCCGCCATTTGGAGGATATGACCTGGGAGGAACTGAGCCAAATCGAGCTTCCCTACGCGCTGCATCTGCTGCCCGAGGATGCGCCGTCCTTTGCGGAAAACGAAAGCCTGGCCACCGTTCCCTGGCGGCTGCTGGGAGACTATGAAGCGGCTTATCAAACCGAGCCCCGCATGGCCCGTCTGATGCGTTTTCAGGATTTTGACGCGTGGCTGTCCCGGCAGGAGCGCAAAATCACCGTAGAGGTGGAATTCTGCGTGCCTGGCATGATGCCCAAGATGCTGGAAATCCTGGACGCCTCTGAAAACCGGGAGCATTACATCCTGTTCTCCGGCCACCGGGACATCATTGACGATATGCAGCATACCTGCCGCCTTCAGGGAAAGCCCCAGGGGATCCGGCTGGGGGCCAATATCCGTTGGCTGACCCCGGAAATGAAAGATTACATCCGGGACCTGGATTTGTTTGAGGTGGGGCTCAACGATCAAAAGTATACGGCGGATGACGTGAAGTATTTGAACGACCGGGGAACGCAGGTGCTTTCAAATCTGGGCGACTATCCGCGCTGGTGGGAGGAAATGTGCCGTACCGGCGCGCTGGGCTTCAAAACCAACTACGCCGCAGCCTTTACCAAGTGGTGGTTTGAAAACAACGGATGACGGGGCGTGGAGCAATCCTTTTGTGTTCAGCCAGCCGAGTCCATTGGGCTGAAGGAAAAAGAACATGATCAAGAGGTAAAACGCCCTCGGCTGCCAGCAAGCGGAAAAATAGGAAAAATGGAAAAACATGAAAGAATATGAATGATTGAAAATCATTGCTGCATTTCTGATCAGGAAGTGATATTATAAATAACATGAGCTTGTTGAATTCCCATCGTACCATATACCGGCGGTGTCCGGTATAAAAATAAATAAATAGGAGGACTATACCATGAAGAAAGTTGTCGCTCTGCTCCTTGCGATGGTAATGGCGCTGGGGATTCTCTGCACGGCCGTTGCCGAAGCGGAAAAGCCCACCATCACCATCCTGATGAATGTCGACAGCGGCATCATCGACATCGAAACCAACGCGTACACCAAGCATCTGGAAGAACAATTGAACTGCAATCTGGACTTTGTCTATCTTCCCGCTTCCGGCGCGGACGAAAAGCTGGCCATGATGATCAACTCCGGCGAAACGCTGCCCTATGTGATCAACTACCGGCTGACCCTGGAGACCACCTGGCAGTATGCCCAGACCGGCGCGCTCCGTCCGCTGACCGAATACTACAGCAACCCGGAATTCAATTCCAACCTGGTTGAAGCCGAGAAGAAGGTGCCGGGCATCTTCAAATACATCACCTGCCCGGACGGCGAAATCTACGCCATCCCCGAATATCAGAGAGAACTGCACTCCAACGTGCAGAACAAGCTGTGGATCAACCAGACCTGGATCGACGAGACCGGCATGGGCACGCCCAAGACCACGGATGAGTTCTACGAGGTCATGAAGAAGGTTCAGGAAAACCATCCCGAATCCCTGGGCCTCATTGGCCGTGCCGGCAGCGGCCAGGCAGACCTGGTTGAGTACTTCATGGGTGCCTTCATCTATGACGATGGCGAGGATCACTTCACCCTCACTGACGGCGTGCTCGACGTCGCTTACGATAAGGACGAATGGAAGGAAGGCCTGACCTACCTGCGTAAGCTGTATCAGGAAGGCATCATCTATAAGGATTCCTTTATTCTGGAGCGTTCCACGCAGAAGGCGCTGGCCCTGCAGGAGGATCCGCTCATCTGCGCCGGTTTCTTCAACAGCTCCATTTCTCTGATTGACCAATCCAACACCGCCTGGAAGAATTATGAAGGCCTTGAGCCCCTGACTGGTCCCGAGGGCGTGAGCTATGCGCGCCTCAACGGAAGCTATGCTCAGCCTCACTGGTTCGTCACCAAGGACTGCCCGGATGAACTGGTAGATCTGGCCACCAGCATCGGTATCTTCATGTTCGACCCCACCGAAGAAGAATTCATTCTGAACCGCTTCGGCGTGGAAGGCGTCGACTGGTCCCGCCCCGATCCCTCCGAGCCCTCCAAATATGCCGGCTTCCCGTCCCGGTATTATCAGCTTCACGTGATCTGGAACATGGAACAGAACAGCCACTGGCAGAAGAACGCCCCCATCTTCGCGCTGGATGTGGACCAGGGTGAATGGGACGACGGCGACGCCACCAACTGGAGCCACAAGGTGCCCCACGCTGTGGTGAAGTACATGGAGCATCTGCCCAAAGCAGGCGAGTATGTGCCGCGCCTGATCTACAACGAGGATGAGCTCGACGAATTCAATGAAATCCGCACCAGCCTGCAAACCTATGTGGACGAGTGCAAGACCCTGTTCATCACCGGGGATATGAGCCTGGAGGATGACTGGGACGAATATCTGAACACACTGGAAGGCATGAATTACAAGGGCTTCATTGAGTGCGCTCAGGGCGTATACGACCGTATGTACAAGTAAGACTCCATTCCAAACAGCCCCGGTGCCTCTTGGCACCGGGGCCGTTGAAAAAGGTGATCGAAAATGATGAAACAGACAAACGTGCTCAGCGCGCATGATCTGCGGCACAAAAAAAATATAGCGTGGATTCTCAAACGGTACTGGCAGCTGTATCTTCTTCTGCTGCTGCCGCTTGTTTATCTGATTCTGTTCAAATATGTCCCCATGCTGGGCATTCAGATCGCCTTCAAGAAGTTCAAGGCAAGGGACGGCATCTGGGGCAGCCAATGGGTGGGCCTGAAAAACTTTGATAAGTTTTTTAATTCCTATATGTTCGAGCGGGTGATCGGCAATACGCTCAGATTGAGCATTTATTCGCTGCTCGCCGGATTCCCGCTGCCCATCATCTTCGCGCTCATGCTCAATGCCATGCGGACCAGGCATTACCGTTCCTTCATCGAAAATGTGGCGTACATGCCGCATTTCATCTCCACCGTGGTCATGGTGGGCATTCTCATGCAGGTGTTTGACAGCCGCATCGGCGTGTTCGCCCGATTGTATACCCTTTTCACCGGCTCCAAGGATGTGCCCAGCTTGTTCAGCTCCGCGGCGGCGTTTCCGCATCTGTATGTCTGGAGCGGCATCTGGCAGGGCCTCGGCTGGGATACGGTCATCTATACCGCGGCGCTGGCCGCGGTGGATCTTGAGCTGCACGAGGCGGCGCTGATCGACGGAGCCACACGCTTTCAGCGTTTGCTGCACGTGGATTTGCCGGGCATCATTCCTACTATCACGATTACTTTGATTCTTCGCTGCGGTCACATCATGGGCATCGGCTTTGACAAGGTTTACCTGATGCAGAACAATATGAACCTCAAAGCCAGCGAGGTGATCGCGACTTATGTATATAAACAGGGCCTGACAGGCAGCTCCGATTATTCCTATTCCACAGCCATCAGTCTGTTTAATTCCGTGATCAATCTGGCGCTGATCACCCTGGTAAACTTCGTTTCCCGCAAGGTCAGCGATACCAGCCTTTGGTAAGGAGGGATGCGGAATGATGAAACAAGCAAAATCGCCTGTCTGGAGCAAAAAAAATACGGCGATCCGTGTCACCGGCAGGGACAGGGTTTTTTACGCCATCGTCTATATCACGGTCACGGTGTTTATGCTGCTGGTGCTGATTCCGCTGCTGAATGTGCTGGCGTCTTCCTTTTCGGCCCCGAACGCCGTTGCGGCGGGCAAGGTGTTCATCTGGCCTGTGGATCTGTCCCTGGAAGGTTATGATGCGGTCATTCATTACCGGGGCATCTGGACCGCTTACGCGAACACGATCTATTACACGCTGCTGGGCACCGCCATCAATCTGATTATGACGGTTGTCGCGGCCTATCCCCTGAGCAGAAGGAATTTGCCCGGGAAAGCCTTCTTCACCTTCCTGTTCACATTCACCATGCTGTTCAGCGGCGGCATGATCCCCATGTATATCCAGATGAAGAACCTGCATCTGCTCAATAACCGCTGGGCCATGATGCTTCCCGGCGCGATCAGCGTGACCAACATGATCATCTGCCGCACCTTCTTTGTGAATATCCCCTACGAGCTGTATGAGGCAGCCGAAATCGACGGCTGCGACGACTTCCGGTATCTGTTCAAGATGGTACTGCCCCTGTCCACGTCGGTGCTCGCGGTGCTCACGCTGTATTATGCCGTGGGGCACTGGAACGCCTATCAGGACGCGTTTATTTATCTGACGGATACCAACAAAATGCCGCTGCAGGTGAAGCTGCGCGAAATTCTGGTCATGAATTCCGTGAATATGGAATCCATTGCGGACGACGAAACGCTTGCCGCGAAGCTCGGTATGGCGGATCTGCTCAAATTCTCGCTGATCATCGTTTCCACCGTGCCGGTACTGATCCTCTATCCCTTTATCAAGCGCTTCTTCGCCAAGGGCGTAATGCTGGGGTCTCTCAAGGGATAACGGGTCGGCTTCTTCAACGAAAAACAGGGCAAAAGAGAAAACCATACTCAGCATTGAAAAGACGGTCATCGAGATTGGCTTTGAAAAGCCCGTGAAGGTGCTGCACGTGACGGACAGCCACGTGCCCCTTTGCGACGAGCGGGACGGGGAGCCCATGCAATCCATCGCCGAGTGGAAGGCCTCAAGGTGAAAGAAATATTGGAAAACCTGAACGGGCAAATCGCTTACGCGGAGGAAAACTGCGATCTCCTGGTGCATACGGGGGATCTGTTCGATTTCGTATCCAGGGCCAATA
>JAEEGL010325506.1_pt1 | contig 11543 bp, 16 predicted proteins | sample 9134231 | NCBI WGS metagenome assembly JAEEGL01 (sample SAMN16246548, study PRJNA631951) | gut metagenome | biome: gut microbiome; feature: rumen; material: fiber-attached | host: Bos | place: Iran: Karaj | collected 2018-10 | reverse complement strand
TAAGTTCGGACTGATTGACACTTCTGCCTCTGCTGACGTAGAAACAACGGCAAGCAGCAGTGACCAGGTGCTTACGCAGCTTGAGCAGGTTACAAACGAAAATGACGGTGGAATGAGCTACAAGTTCGGAACCCTTGAACCGGGATATTTCATCTTGGACGACAGCGTCGAACTGATACCGGAAAACCTTGTGGGACTGCAGACAGGCTGGCACAGCGAGAACCTTTCTGACGCATCCGGTGTGATTGACGAAACCCTGACTTTCGAATTCGATTCTCCGCACAGCTCTATAGGATTTGCAATTTACTTTGATACTGTAGCAGGCGAGTACGCGAGTGAATTCACTATAACGACCTACGGAGCAGGGGGTCTCATCGAAGAAAAAAACGTAGTGAATGCCGAAAGCATATGCAGAGTATCAATGCCGACGGAGAACTATACACGTATAGAGATTAACTTTACAAAGACACTGTATCCTTACAGGAGAGTGAAAGTATCTCAGGCGCTGTTTGGAATTATTCAGGAATTTACAAGAAATAATCTCAAGCAGTTTTCTATGCTTCGGGAAGTCTCTTTTGACAGCCCTTGTGCTTCGGACGTAAAAGTAACCTTTGATAACCAGGATAGAAAATATAACATGGTCAATCCTGAAGGGTTATACAAATACCTTCAGCAGGCACAGAGGCTTGAGTGCTCTGTAGGGATAGGTCCAAATAAAGAAAATCTTGAATGGGAAAATCTCGGAACATACTTTTATATCGGATCCGAATCAGAGGATGAATCGCTGACGGCAACAATCAAAGCCTCAGACATTGTTTATCTTTTGGAAAATTCTTTGTATGACGGCTTTTCAGACACACAGGATACAGTCGCCAATATCGTGCATGATGTGCTGGCAGTGACCGGAAGGACGATAGAAACTATTATTCCGGCAGACGTACAAAGCATGTTGCTTTACAGAAGGCTTCCGGAGAAAACGGACTGCAGAAAACAGATTGCGCTTATTGCAGAGGCAGCCATGTGCGCCGTATATGCGACCCGTGACGAAAAAATTGTTTTCACGAAGCTTGAGGAAGCTGCAGAGGTTGATACTCTTACTTCTGACAAAATGAAAGAGTGGCCAAAGATAACGGCACCTGAATATAAGAACGGAGCAATTATGGAAATAGATGATGTGACATATACTGCAGGCGGAGGATTTCAAATCAAAGCTGACAACCCTCTGGTAATTCCGGCGAATGCTACGGCCTATCTTGAATGGAAGATAAGGTGCGCACAGGGATTCAAATATACTCTGGCAACTCCCGGCAATCCTGAAAGAGACATCGCCGATACGGTGAAGGTCTATGATTATTACGGTACCAACCGAAAGTCGGTAATTACAAAGTCAGAAGTGACTTTTGACCAGGATGCGCATTTTGAGGAAAAGGCGGAAGCTCTTGGAAGAGAGGTGGTATAGATGAGCTGGATAGATCCTGTAATTGATAGGACAGCTGCAGATGCTGCAGCGAAAAATCTGAAGGGGCAGCTTCGCCCGGATGACTTGAACAGAATTGAAGGAGATGTCGAGTATATATCGCAGCAGGTCTGTTTGTATGGTTATTATGCACCGGTGAGCGTGAAGATTGACTGGACCATTGAAGACTATCCCACGAAGGCGGCGCTTGACCGTATCAGAGCAAACATCACGTGCATTCGTGAGGCATATGCGGTGCTTGAAGGGACACCGGATATAGATTTCACACATACGCTTGACTGGGATGATATGAATGACATAGAGACTAATTTATTAAATCAAAAAATATTGTTGGAAAGAATGATTGAAGGCTTTCGCTATTGCGGAGGCTTTAATTATTATTCAGGAAGTGAGGTGGTTTTACCATGAAGGACAGAATTGTCCAGCATCCAAACAGATACAGGCTTACTCCTGTCTCCGGCCAGAACGGAGTCTATGACCTTGAACCCGTTCCGGGAACAGTAACCCAGGCAGGAACGCCGCTGAATAAGGCAACGTTGCTTACGGATCAGGATTATGCGGCTATCAAGTCACGAGGCTACGTTTTTGAAGATTCTTCACCGGAAACGACGATAAGTAAAGTCCTCTACACATTATCAAGCTTTGTGTCGGACAATTACACGCTGGCAACAATCAACTTCAAGGATACAGAAGGCAACAGAATGACGGGCACGCCGGTTCAAATATTTGCTGCTTCCGATAATGAGAGCCCTTACATTGAATTTACAGTAGCTGATAAAGATACAATGCAGATTTTACTTCCGAATGGGACATACACTGCCCACTCAAAGTTTGCGGTGCTGGGGTACAACTCAACCGATGTGACGTTTACATTAAGCGGAGGAAATCAAAACATTGACTGTTCATCGCTGTTTGCTGTTAATGCACAAATGGCATGTATAGACACAAGTGGCACGTATATGCTTCCACCAACATGGCAAAACATAGACATCTGCCTTATAGGAGGCGGGATGAGTGGAAGTTTAGCGCAAGGCGCAAGCAGTTGCGGCGGAGGCGCTGGGGGATATACAAGCAACAAGTTCAACGTCTCGATAACTAATCTTGAAGTAACGGCAGTTATCGGCACTGGCGGCGCAAGTGTTGCGGCATATGGTTTTGGAAACGAGGGTGGAACAACCAGCATAACACTTAATGATACAGTTACATATTCGGCTAACGGCGGGAAAAAGGGGAGTTCGTATGCTTACGGTGGCAATGGTGGCAGCGGCGGTGGCGGCGGCGCTACAAGTGATACATCGCGGTATAACGGTGGCAGTGGTGGCTCAGATGGAAGTGCGGGGGAACAATCCAGCGGAACATATGCGCCTTTTCCAGGAGGCACGGGTCAAGGCTCAACGACCCGTTTGTTTGGAGAGGCAAACGGAACTCTTTATTGTGGCGGTGGCGGAGGTTGCTCGTATCAAGGCTCAAGAGGCACTGGGGGCGCTGGAGGCGGAGGCGCTGGGGCGTATGGATATGGCCAAAGCACATCCACAAACAGAGCGCAGAGTGGCACTTTGTACGGAGCGGGCGGCGGTGGTGCTAATGCGTATTCGAGTTCATGGCACAATGGTCCGGGTGCTGGCTACCAAGGTGCAATCTTTATCCGTAAACACGTAGACGCACCAAACCAAGTTAACACTACAAACGGAGTTGCAGATTAAGGAGGTTGAAGCATGAACTATGCAATTGTAGAAAACGGCAAAGTTACGAATGTGATTATTGCCCAAAAAGATTTTGCTGAAAAAATCGGAGCAATCAACATTGAAGGCTCACCTGTGGGCATAGGATGGAACTATACAGATGGAATCTTCAGCCACGAAGTGACTGATTACGATGAAGAAGGAAAAGGGATTGGCACACACACAGAAAGCTGGCAGGCAGAAGAACCTGCCCCGGAACTTACTCTTGAAGAGAGAGTAGAAGCTCTTGAAGTTACAACAACAGAACTTGAAGCTCTTGAAGTAGAGCGTATGATGAATGAGTTTAATGCTTAGGAGGTAAAAAGTATGTACAGAATTCTCATGAACCTTATCAATAAGAAGTACTACGCAACAGCAGAAGCAGCACAGGAAAAAGTAGATGTAGCGTGGGCTATGAACCGCATCACGGATGAACAGGCTCAGGAACTTACAGAGCTTGCTAACAAGAGATACGGTGTCGTTTCAAAATAAGGAGGCAAAAATGAAGATGAAAAATTTAGGGGGGGGTATTGCAAACGTTGAAATTTCAATAACGGTAAGCACTGCCCTCAAATTATTAATTGACGCCATCCGCTATGGTAAGGTGGTGATACGGCTATGAAGGACAGAATAGTTCAATACCCGAATCGCTACACTGACCAGAACGGCAATACGCTGACACTTACACCCGCACCCGGAACCGTGACGGAAGAAGGCACACCGCTCAACAAGGCAAATCTTTTAACAGACGCGACGGCTACTTTGGTAGGTCTTTCTGAGAACAATGCGACACCGGATAAAGCTTTTGAGCGTATAAAAACAGATTTTGAGGCAGGAGATGCGTCACTCTCGGGCAGGATTAACGTTAATGCACAGAATATTGAGGCGCTCACTCGCGACAACTGGAAGTTGTTAACAATAATTCCTGCAGGTGAGGTCTCACAAGTAAATATTGATTTGCCCGACGGAGTTAAAGAAATAAAAATTTCGTGGGCGAATACATCGTCAGTAAAAAGTATTTCTCTTGATTTTAATACAAAATCAAATCCATCAAAATCAGGAAGGAACAGTTATATTTATGTGGATGGTTCGGTAGTTAAAGCTTCGCAAAGCACCTCAACATCACCGTATATCGTATATATACCGTCGGGTAACTACATTGCAATATTAGAGTCTATCATACATCTTGAACAAAGACCGGGCGGTGGAAGCAATATTCATAAATACGCAGATGCAATATCTATTTTTTCGTCGGGTTACTACCCTGAAATACTTTCGACTGAATGGAGCTCAAGTTCTGATACAACACCATTTAGCACAATGACATTAAGATTTAGTAGTGGTTACTCATCAACAACAATCAGTGCAGATATGCCTATTTATTGGAGGTAGAAACATGAGTGAAGAATACATAACAGACGAATACGGCAAGTGGAGAGTCATTCAGAATGGCAAGGTTTTAGTCGAACCCTCACAGAAATGGTATGATGAAAACCCTATCCCACCCGAACCCGAACCACAGCCGAGCGAAATTGACCTTATAAACGAAAGGTTTGATGTACTTGAAGCCGCAACGACCGAACTTGAAGCTCTTGAAGTAGAACGCATGATGAATGAATACAATTCGTAGGAGGAAACAAAATGTACACAATTCTTAAAAATCTTATCAACAAAAAGTATTACCCAACTGCAGAAGCAGCACAGGAAAATGTAGACGTTGCATGGGCAATGAATCGTATTACAGACGAACAGGCTCAGGAACTGACAGAGCTTGTGAATAAGAAGTATGGTGTTGTGAAGTAAGGAGGTTTAAAATGAACAAAAGAAATTTCGGGGGGGGGTACTCCGAACGTTGAAATTTCAATAACGGTAAGCACTGCCCTCAAAATACTACTCGATGCAATCCGTTATGGCAAGGTGGTGATTCGGTTATGAGGGACAGAATAGTTCAATATCCGAATCGTTACACTGACCAAAACGGAAACATATTGATTCTCACGCCCGCACCCGGAACCGTGACGGAGCTGGGAACACCATTGAATAAGGCAAATCTTTTGAACGATACGACGCAATCAATGCTCGGACTTCCTGACAATAGAGCTACGCCAAGCGAGGCGTTTAAACTGCTTCCTATAGGAATAATAGCAATGTGGAGCGGTGCAATAGAAACAATACCTGAAGGCTGGGCTTTGTGTGACGGTAATAATGGAACACCGGACCTACGCGATAGATTTATTGTTGGAGCAGGTTCAACGTATCCCGCAGGAGATACAGGTGGTAGTGCAACGTATGCAGTATCTGCACATTCGCATACGTATAGCGGCAAAACGCAAACTGAAGAAGCTACAGGTACGGGAGGGTCAAACATCACAGGGATTGTCAGGGATGGTGTGAAAACTAAGTTCCGTCACACCCATAAGTATAGTGGTACCACAGAAACTGCAGGAGCAGCGACGATAGATACAATTCCGCCATACTATGCACTGGCTTATATTATGCGCGTGGCTATTACAGGATAGGAGGGGACGACATTATGTACGAGAAAGAAATTTTTAGTTTTGTCATACCAATGACAAATATTACTGCGTGGGGATATTCGGTCTTTAAGGAGCACATCACGCAAATTACCGTGTATTACAAAGACGGAAATCCAATGACAGAAGCGGAAGCCGATACAGAGGCTGAGGCATATATTGAACGATTAACCGTCACACAACAGGAAACGAGGTAAAAAATGAATGACGAATTCAAAAGACAATTAGATTATTGCAATGTTACAGCTTGGCATGAAGCAGGATACAAAGGAAACGGCATAACAGTATTCATGGATGATACAACGGTAGGAAATCATAACGAACTGACAAAATCAGTTGTTGAAGCAATCTTGCCGGAAGCAACCGTCCTTACCGGAACTGTCGGGCTGACGATTGCATCAGGCAGAGTTACAAGCGCAGTTATAAGCTGCAACGAAACGAATGAACAGATGCCGTTTGAGACGTTTGTAGCTGCTCACAACATCGATATTATCAATAACAGCAAAGATGGCGGCACACATGATGAGGACAGCCCAAAGGCTGTATGGCTTCGCGAAATGAGGAGTGCATACAACCTGATATTAACAGCCTCGGCAGGCAACGGCTACGGACAGCCTTGCAACAATTCGTATTATGGCGCCGGTATTATTGTCACAGGAGTTAATTCAAAAAAGAAAAGCACTTATGCCGAAGATGATGTCATAGACTTTGCGGCTTTCACAGCTGATATGGCAGGCACAAGCTTTGCGGCTCCGTTCTTTGCAGGAATGGCAGGTCTTCTTCGTTGTATCAATCCGGAGATAACGCAGACAGGTGTCTGTGAGTACTTCCGGAACAATTGTGAAGACTTGGGTGTTAGCGGAAAAGATCCTGTGTATGGCTACGGACTTGTCAAGATGGGAGAAGTCGCAGCTCCGGTTCAGCCAACTACGGAAGAGCCGCGCAGGCATTGGGCAGAAGTTCATCTTGATTCCCTGACCGCAAAAGGAATCATCAACAGTCCGGAACTTCATAGAAGCAAGCTGAATGAGCCGCTATCCAGAGGCGAACTCTTTGCAATTATTGACAGAATAACAGATTGACGAAGGTGAAAAATGAAGACATTTGAATCAAAACTGGGCAATGGTTACAGTGTAGCAAATCCTGCAATATATCTCGTAGCCGGTTATGAAGAACTTGATCCGGTCTTTGCCGGAAGGCTTGCTTATTACGCAAAGTGCAACGGCAGCCGAATCATAATTACAGAAGGTTATCGCTCCCCTGAAAGACAACTGCAGTTATACAATCAGTACCTTGAATACAAAAGGACTGGGAAAGGGAGTATAAGGCTTGCCGCAGCACCGGGAACCTCTTGGCATGAGTACAGACTTGCCATTGATACGAGTTCATATCCGGCAAGAGGTGCAAGCAATGCAGAACTTGCGAAGTATGGGCTTTGCAAACCGATAAAGAGTGAAGGCTGGCATATACAACCGATAGAAACGATGAATCAAAGCGACAGAAAAAAATTCGCACCGAAGGAGGTAGAAGACATGACTGAATCAGAAGTTAAAGCATTGCTGAATAATCCGCCGGACAAAGCACCTGCAGACTGGGCGAAAGCGTCTTGGCAATGGGCTACGGCAAACGGTCTTGTGGATGGTTCAAGACCGAACGCAAGAGCCACGAGGCAGGAACTGGCAAAGATGTTCAAAGCTTTTTATGATTTGCTTTGTAATGCGAATAGGCTCAATAATATGCTTCCTTAGGCGGTGATAAAAATGACAGTCATTATATCGGCCGGAATAGGTGCATTTATAACTGCAGTGGGAATGTTGGTCGGGAAGCTTCTTGACCACCATTTAAAGAGAAAAGATAAAAAAGAAGATACAGCGGAAGAAAAAGCGGATGAGATTGCAAATCTTAAAGCAGCCATGCAGGAAATCAATCAGGTTATCGTAGATGTCAAATTTACGTTGGAGAAGCTTGAGAATCGTTTCGACAATGTAGAATACACGAACCGGGTTATTTTGTATGACAGAATCAAGCATCTGGGCACGAAGCATATCAAACACGGGACGATCACTTTTGATGACCGTCGTGCACTCCGGAATCTTCACGATGCTTACCACAATAAGTGTGGTGGAAACGGAGATTTGGATTTGATGATGAAAGCGATTGACCAGCTGCCGCTTGCAACGTTCAAGGACAGTTTATTTCTGAAAGGAGAAAAGAAAAATGATTAATTGGAAATTGAGATTAAAAAACAAGACAACGCTGCTCTCGCTGGCAGCAACCATTGTGGCGTTTGTATATCAGATCTGTTCGATTTTTGGATATGCGCCGCCCATAGCCGAAGATCAGATTACGCAGCTTGTTGGCATCGTAGTCAATATTCTGGTGGCAATCGGTGTTGTGGTGGATCCTACCACAAAAGGAATCTCAGACAGCGCCAGAGCCAAGATGTATAACGAACCGAAATAATATATGTAGACAATAGGGTGGCATCCCGGTGCTACCCTATTTTTTATTTTTTAGAAAGCGGGGCGTTTTTTATTACTAAAAATCGAATTGGAAAATTATGTTGGTCATATCTTGGTCATACTTTGGTCATACTTTATATGAAAAATATCAAAAAAGAGCGAAAAAGAATGAAAAAGAATAGCAAGGAATAAAAACCGCAAAGCGTTGAAATTCCAATAAAAAAAGAGGGAACCGTTGAAAGCTCAACAGTTCCCTTTTGGCGGAGACGGTGGGATTCGAACCCACGCACCCCGGAGGGTGACCGCATTTCGAGTGCGGCTCGTTATGACCACTTCGATACGTCTCCGGATACATTTTGAGGAACAGATTTATCTGTTCGCAACGCTCAGATTATACAATTTTTTTGACCTATTTGCAATACCTGAATTATTGCATATTAGCAAAATGAACCGGAACAGTCCTGAAAATGCCGGACAATCTTTTGTTACTCGATAATGAAACAAGGTTTCATAGCAGAAAAACGTTCGGGCAATATGCATCAAATGTATAAAGCTTTGTATGGTTTTGTCGATAATTTATAGTATTGAGAGAATAATTTTGCATTTCCATTAACATTTTCTAATCACAATTGGCGGAATTAAGTAAAAATTTTTACATTTTCGAGACATTCTTGATTTTGACTTGAAAAATGCGGCTTTCTGGGCTAAAATTGAAGGACGAAGGTTACACTTTGGGGCGAAAGCAAAATTGTTTTCTTAAACGATACGTTATATCTGTTTTGAATTAATTTAATTGGGGGATTAGATTATGCAAAGTACATGTGTTCAGGGCGATGTTAGAAACAGACTTATGATTGTTGAAGATGATGGAAATCTTTCAGAGATTCTTACCTTCAACCTCTCACACTGCGGGTACACTTACAAAGTTGCAGGGAACTGTAAGGAAGCAAACGAATTATGTCAGGATTTTCAGTATGATGCTGTTCTGCTTGATATCATGCTTCCGGATGGAAACGGTTTTGATATCTGCAAAACTATCAGAGAAAAATCCGGTGTGCCTATTATTTTCATGAGCTGTTGTGATGATGACGATTATATCAGTCAGGCATTTGCACACGGCTGCGACGATTACATCATCAAGCCGATTAATTACAAGCTTCTTGAAGCAAAGCTTGCGGCAAACATCAGCAAGTACTATGATTCAAGCTTCTCAACAAGAACAAAATTCAGCACTACGGCGCAGGTTGGTGACATTACGGTAGATAGGACCAATCACGTTCTGACTATTCATGACAACAAGGTGTACTTGTCACCGATTGAATACAAGTTGTTCATGTTTTTCTGTGACAATCCAAACAGACTTCTTCTCTACAAGGAGATTTACAATCACGTTTGGAATGAGCCTGATCTTGATGATTGCCGTACGGTTATGGTTCATGTCAGCAATCTCAGAAAGAAAATGGGCGTTTGCCAGCCGCATATTAAGACTTTACGTGGTGCCGGCTACATATTTACTACAAATGAGGACTGATGACAGTCGCCAATAATTAACAGCTTTATCAATTCGGACCTGTGAGTACTCACAGGTCTTTTTCAAAGAATGACATAACATAAGTTAGTGACATAAGTTAGTGACATAAGTTAGTGACATAAGTTAGTGACATAAATTAGTGACATAAATTAGTGACATAAATTAGTGACACAAGTTAGTGACATAAATTATCGAAAGCGAGAAATGCAATATGACAAAAATTAAAACAGACTTTTTTGTAGCTAACCCTGCAGGGAATATCACAATTTTTGTAACTTCTCCGGTAGAAAGAAAAGATTATGCGGCAGTTGCGAAGAAACTTCTTGAACTTAAGGAGTACAAATGCGAACAGGTCGGTTTCATCAAAGAAAAACCGGAAGATGCTGACGGATGTATGGAAATGTGCGGTCTTGAGTTTTGCGGAAATGCCTCAAGGAGCTTTGGACTTTATCTTGCCGGCAAAGGCGCAGGACGTGAAATTGACAGTGAGGAAGGTTCAAAGGGTGAAAAGGAACTGGTTCTTCGTGTAAGCGGAAGCACCGAACCGGTCAAAGTCAGGGCAAATCAAAAGAATTCATATGCCAAGATATTTATGCCGCTTCCCAAAAGCATTGACATGGTGGTGGGAAGCAGTGACGATGTGCTCAATGGCAGTATAGTCGTTGATTTTGAAGGAATTACCCATATGATTCTTGAAGATGTTGAAGCTTCTGACGAAGTGTTTGAACAGGCTAAAAACTACATTAACAAAGAATATAACAATCCTCCATGTCTCGGAGCAATGTTTTATGATACAAAAAATGACAAAATGGTACCGATTGTTTACGTACGTGATGTTGATACGGTATACCATGAAGGAAGCTGCGGATCCGGGACCTGTGCAGCAGGTATTTCAAGATGCGTCGGCAGATTGAATGATATTTACAGATATGAAATCCGTCAGCCTATGGGAACTCTTACGGTTGAGGTTGCGATGCATGAAGGAAGACCGTCCCAAGTTGCGATTGAAGGTACGGTTGATATAGGCGATATGCACAGCATTGATATTGAATTATAGGGGATTATTCAAATTGGAGGAACAAAATGCCATCATTCGAAACAACTTTAACTAAGTCACAGCTGAAGGAAATGCGCAAAAGAGAAGAACTTATGCGCAAGACGGCGATGGAAGACAGCGCCTATGCAAGCAAAATGGCAACTTCGCCAAATCCGGCTTTTCAGTATGAGAAGAAAAAGTCACTTGCGAGAAATTACAGAGATTATGAAATCTATACAAGAATGCATCTGCCGGAAATGGATTCTTTCGGAGAATTTCAGCCGGTTGTGGATCAGCTGAGTGAACGGATTTCGGGTATTGCAGGTGACAGCGATGCATTGTTTCTTCCGGAAGGACATTTTCAGGCTGAACAGTCTTCGAGACTAAAGATGCCGGATGTGATGCGCAGGCTTGCAGGGAGCAGCCTTACAATGGAAGTTTCAAGCGTTGAAGAGTTGAGCATGATTCAAAGCTCTCTTTTTGCAGGCCTCGAAAAGCGAAAAAACGGTGAAGATGTGCCTGAAAAGGAAAAGGAAACCGAAAGAGAAGGACTTGCGAAGCTGCAGAGTCTTTATTTCAGACATCTTGAGGCTTTGGATTCAAAGTACGGCGGAGCAGATCTTGCCAAAATGACACCGGCTGATTATCTAAGGAGCCTTCCGGGAATTCAGCAGGATTTTGCATGCCTTGAAGATATGAAGGTGTTTATAAAGCAATACAGACCGTTCAATACTGAAGATCCCGAACAGGTATTATTGATGAAGAAACTGACATATTACCTC
>JAEEGL017388330.1_pt1 | contig 11544 bp, 8 predicted proteins | sample 9134231 | NCBI WGS metagenome assembly JAEEGL01 (sample SAMN16246548, study PRJNA631951) | gut metagenome | biome: gut microbiome; feature: rumen; material: fiber-attached | host: Bos | place: Iran: Karaj | collected 2018-10 | reverse complement strand
TGAGCCCTGTTTTTTGGAGCAGACAGAGCATTCACCATCATGGAAATTGTGGCTTTCCTTTCCCCAAGTATACCCATCGCCATCCTTACATACGTACCAGTGCTGAGTGCCATTGCTCTCCATGTCGTAACCCATATGGCGGTGGAAGAGGATGTATACTCTGAAGTTATTCCAGCCGGGATCCCATTTGTTATCAGCTGCCCATGAATCTAACTTAGTGCTTCTGTACGGAACCGTCACTGTCAAAAAGTCAGAGCCAATCTGCATTGTAGAATGGAACTCCGAATCATCACGATCAGCAACTTCTATTCCGTAGGGCGAATGACAGGTATCAACGCGCCACATATATGCGCTCTGGGGATCGCAGTTTACCGGGACGGGAAGCTGCACTGTAATATTCCCCTCAGTACCGTCGCTCAGCCACGACCCATGAATAGATATTTCGTATTGTACTTCGAAGTTCTTATTGCTAACAATAGGAACGAAAGTGCCATCCGGTGAACTGTACCACATTCTGACCTCTTCTAAATCCTTATACCCTGGAGTATAAAAATCCTCATCAGACTGCAGATCCTTATTCAGGTTATCCGGGCTATATATTCCTCCACTTGTTGAAAATGAGGCTTCATAATGATCTGGCTCCACAATATTATCGTTTTTCAGCCAGGTGTCAAAATACTGCCATCTCCCCGGAAGCACATCTCCTGCCCGTGCGGTTATTGGCGGTAAGAAGAGAAATGCAAACATCAATACAAGTGCTGTAGAAAGCAAACCCCTGAGAATGTGAAGATGAGCAGATGAATTTCTATTTTTCATTATATTGCCTCCTTGAATCTCCATTTACTGCTAAATTCTGCCGTACATTTTCCGGCATCTTCCATCAATTTGAAAAGTACGTGCATTGTCCATACATCTTTTTCCTCATTAAAGTCCAAAGAGTTTCTTGTATGCCTTTTCTTTATTCTTCGGGAACTTAAAGGTCAGCTTTTTATTGCATTTTCCGAAGGCATTGGCACCAATTTTAGTGATGACAGTTGACTTCACGGTTACTTTCTTTAAATTCTCACAATCATAAAACGCCTTCGCTCCTATTAACTTAATGCCTGAAGGAAGCGTCGCTTGTGTTGCTTTTTTGTTGCCCTTCAAAGCCCCCGTGCTTATGGCTGTAACCTTGTATGAATACCCTCTTGAATCTTTGATATTAACCGGAATCTTGAAGTTTGTCTTTTTCTTGTTTGTGGTCCCACTAAATGATACCGTACCATCGCCGGTTACAACGTATGTATCCCCGGAATAGCTGATCTTGGAATTTTTCCCGACTATCCTGAAATCTTTTTTGCAGGTGTCACAATATGCACCGCATCCTGTTATGATAACGCTTCCGATTCCTTTTTTCTTATTGTTCTTGTATGTGATGGTATAATCACGGTTCTTTTTCAGGGTCTTTTTCCCCAGCACAACCGAAGTTACTTCCGGCTTTTTAAAGGAGCCGTCATAGACAAAGACATCCTTTTTTAAGCTGACTTTAGCCTGAGAAATAGAGATGCGCGCCGGAGCTGATGGATCGTCTGTCGGATTCTGTGTCCCTGTCTGAGACGTGTCATTATCTGTTCCATCCCCGGGTGCTTCAGGATCCGTGGAAGTGCCATCACCTGCGTCCCCTTGATCTGGAGAATTGCCCTCGTAATAATCCTTGTATTCGTGTCCACATCTGGAGCATTTATAGAGTATATATCCCTGCTCTCCGTTAGCAGGAGGATAAACTGTCTGGGTATACTGATGTTCACCGGTATCAATTCCCATCACAACATAATAAATAATATCCTCGTTCAAATTACATTGATACAGTTCATAATCCTCACCACCGCATATGAACTCCCTAAGAATAAAGGTATGAGTATGCGGATCTCCGCCGGTGGTACCATCCTCATTTGTCCATATTCGACCTAGCCTTTTACAGTTATCTTTGCCTCCGGCATACTGGCATGGATAGTATTCCACTCCTGCCCTGTCAGTGAATACTCCAACGTCTTTCAGACCACCTCTTTCATAATCCGAAACAGTCTTTACATCCATTCCCCATTTGGCCGCTCTCGCGTCTATAGAACAGACACCAAACATCATAATGATTGTCAAAACCGCTGTTAAAATCATCATCATACCCTGTTTATTTCTCATAGTGTCCCTCCTGTAGAAATATATTCTATATGCTTTTTTTATTTTCTCACATACAAATAAACCATCCATAAACTCCCTCTCAAAACTTTATAAAAATATAAGCGGGATTTAATTGATCGTTACTGTGTGATAAAACTGTGACATTACTCCTGATACTATATTAAACGAAGCACGCATGAAGCTTGAAAACATGATAGATTTCTTCTGCGAAGCATACGACCTTGATAAACCAAGAACTTATCGCAAGGTGGCACACAAGGACTATCTTGCATTTGCTCGGTCGAAGAAACCGACCAAAGAAGCAGTGCGCAAAGCAGTAAAAGCTCAGCTGAGCTATGTTCGTAGAGACCTGAATTACATTGATGATTTCATGCATGAGGGCTATGCTCCTGCTGAAAAATTCATAGACAACATCATCGTAATTCATATCCTGTATGAACAGCAATTGTACATGTATGAAAACAACACTCATAAGGTTGATAACCGCATAGTCAGCATCCATCTTCCGTTCGTTAGGCCAGTCATGCGTGGAAAGGCTAAGGCTCCAACTGAGTTTGGTGCAAAACTCCATCTCAGTGTTGACGAACTTGGTTTTGGAAGAATAGAAAACCTTTCGTTTAACTCCTACAATGAAGGACCGATGCTGATAGAAGCGCTTACCGCTTACAAATAGCGCAATGGCGAATACCCTGAGCGCGTTCTTGTTGATCAGATATACCGCACAAAGGCGAATATTGCATTCTGTAAAAATTGCTATGTCAACGGCTCTTCTTCATCTCATACAGCTTTTCATCCGCCTTAGCAATCAGCTGCGGAATAGTTACCGGATTATCATAGTCATATTTAGCATATCCAATGCATGCCGCCAATTCAAAAGGCGCACCGGATTCTTCATTGAGTCTTGTAATATCCTCACGTATCTTGTCACAAGTTTTCTGAACCTGTTGTTCATTTTCAGCTTCCATTATGACAATGAATTCATCCCCTCCAAACCTGGATAAGAATGCTCTGTTTTTGGCATCTGAACAAGAGATTTTTAAAGCCTCGGAAACCGTTACCAAAGCTTTATCGCCTTCTATGTGTCCGTATTTGTCATTTATCCCTTTAAAATGGTCCACATCAAGGATCAGCAGATAAAGATCCGTCTTTTGACTTCGGGATTTCATTTTGAGCGCAAGGTATCTTTGCATTTCCTGGCGATTATTAATCCTGGTCAGAGGATCTGTCGAAATCCGGTTTCCCATAGCTACTATGTACAGCAGCAATACCGCAGCTGTTGCACCATAGCACATGATTGGAGTAGTTAAGAAAAAAGCCTGCAACACCCCACACACCATAGGAGTTATTGGAAATAGCCCCATGGCAATATAAAGACTGTGATCATAATATCTATTACTGGTATATGCCCTGTAAAAGGCTTTGACTGAAGATGACAGAAGGTACCCGAATGGAATGCTTAATAATACAATGTACAAAAAACCATACTCCAGATAACCATTCTCATAGATAACAAACAGATAATCTATGAAAACTCCAATTAAAAGAATTATAATTGCAATCCCGAAAGGAACCGCACATAAAAATGCCCTTAGACGGGTAAGAATCCTGGTATTACCCTGAACAATCTCACAATATATATACCACTGCCATGAAGTTAATAACAGACAAACATACGGTACAATAGTTAGTATATACATCACTGTTTTATCACAATGAAATACTCCGCATTCGAACAATACCCATATCGCGTCTGATGCAAAATAGCCTATTAAGAGCAATACTATTCGTGTGAGCAATATTGTGGACACCTGCTGATCCACACCTCTTACAAGAGTAAATAAAACTATACTCAAAAAAATAACACACGCAACATTTGCTAAAATGTAGTTCAGACAATCTGCCACTGCTGCTCCCCATAAATCCTGCTTTGATATACAAGTTTCAGTATCCTCTATATCATATCATGTAAGAGTTTATTGCTATCAGTTTTTAGATTATTTTAATAACTACATGCAGGTTTTGGGGTCCTTATTTCCAGGGATCTCACAATTATGACTGGCAACAGCATTTCCTATAAATTCTGCGATATATGATGCAAAATATGAAACTACAAACGTGAAGTCAATAAAGCATTTGTAAAAGATTTATGATTGCTACGTTAAAACGATTTTGTTTATTTTTCAGGACATTTAATTTATCATCATACATGCTCCAACTTTACGACAACATCTTTTCCTCTTTTAAGAAGCTGGCATGTATCTACCTCACACTTCATATCATGAGGTACTGATATCTTAAGGATAATAGAACTGTCCCTCTCCTCTACATCAACGATTATTTCTCCAGAAGCTGATCTGTATTTGCAGGTAAAGCAATGCATTGACACAGGCAAAAACGGTTTGACGCTTATCTCAGAAAACCCTGGCTTTTTCGGTTGTATACCTGCAATTCCGTTGTAATACCATTCAATAATATGCCCCATCATATCATGACAATGGCTCCTTGGATTCTTTTCCCAATATTCCCCAAGTGTTGTCATTCCATCCAGAATAAAAGCATAATAGCTGGGATGTTCACTACGCATGATAAAATCTGCTATTTGTTCATTCATCCCGTACGCTCTGGCCACCTGAATAATATAAGGAAGCCCTATTTCTCCGGATGCAAAACAGTTTTTTTCTAACAGAGTAGCCTTAAAAGCCTCTACTACGTCATTTTTAGCATCATCCGGTACCATTTCAAAGTAAAGAGGAAGTGCTTCACACGCCTGTGTCACAATATTTTCATTCCCATGCTCGTAGCTTCGGTAATAATACTTCCCTTCGCTATTCTTCATCAGAAGCTTACTGTTGTAATTGTCTCTTACAGAAGATGCATATTCCAGAAGTCCTTTTTTATCATTATCCTTCCCCAGAATATTCGCAAATTCTGCGAGCGCCATAGTATCAGCATACAGGAAAGCCGTCTCAATGTTTTCCCTTGCGAGCTCCCTATCAGGATTACCCCAGTCACCAAGGCCATGATTGATAAAGCCATCTTCATTAACCTTTGTCTTCAAATACGAAAGATACCTCATACCTGCATCATAATTCTGCTCTATTATAGAAACATCTCCATAAAAAAGGTAATGCCACCTTGTACCTAGAATGCATGTTGATCCCCAAGGAATAATATCATAAAAGCTTCCCATTCCCGGAACAGGGATGACATTGGGGATGTAACATGGACATTGGGATGGCATCAAACCCTCGCCTGCACAAAAATCATTCCCGTTATAGTCTTTAAAAATATCTTCCGATCCATGCTGCTGCACACGCATATCCATAAGAAACTTTTCCCATAATAGACGTCCATCCTTCATGAACATGATAGATGGTGCCATAAGATGATTAGGCTCCTGCCATGCAAATCTCTCAATAGTTGGACAGTCTGTGTGGACACTGAGCATATTTGCCTCGACTGTCTTCTCAATCATGTCATATATGCGGTTATACCTTTCATCATCACATGCAAACTCACCATCAGTTTTATGAGCGGACGTGATTGCACCAGCCATAATGCTTTTTATCTCAATATCCGAAGAACTCTTTTCTACAGCCACTACTTTTCCTGCAAAATAAGTAAACTTCTGAGTATATGTCTCCCATTCCTCTGAACCAATTATCACAGTGATTACTGTATCAACAGTTATCCAGCCTTTAGCAACCTGATCAGCATCACCGTTTTCATCAAGCTTTTCCGCAGGAAAAAGTTTTATTACATCGCCAGGCTTCCCCTTTACTGTTACTGTCAGTATTCCCGCCATGTTTTGACCAAAATCGTAGATCTCACGGCCATTTACCACACCGGTCCTGATTCCGGTATAACTCTTTACCACTTTGATTGCCGGCTGTGTCATGGCAATAAGCTTGCCTTTTGGTCTGTCGCTCTCAGATACAATGACTGCTTTATCCCAGTCTGAATCATCAAACCCGATTTTGTTCCAACCGTTCTGTCTCATTCTGCCATCAAAGGTCTCTGATCCATATACATTTGACTGAATGCAGTAATGTCTACAGGTTTTCCAGTTATCATCAGCATTTATTATGCGTATGCTTCCATCTGAAAACTCAATAGTAAGTTCAATGGTAAATACCAGTTCTTTCCCAAAAGGTTTGTAGGGATTGGGATTTGGAGGCATGAATCCCGGAAACGAGAAAGTGTAATGCTCATTGTTCATAATGAACCATCCATTTCCCACTTCAGCTCCAAGAACATTCTCTCCGTTCATGAGATATTCGGTCACATCAAAAGTAACGTACTGTATTACCTTGTTGTAATTCGTCCACCCCGGATCAAGTTCATGGTCTCCGACCTTTTCACCGTTAATTGAGAAAATAAACTGCCCCAAACCGCATACCCTCGCAGTTGCCTTCCTTATATCCTTCTCAATAGTAATAACTCTTCTTGCATAAAACGGGAAATCCGTCCCATTAGTAATAAACTTTCCAAGATCAGCCATATTAGTCAAACCTCTTCTCTTCCTTCCTACGATTCAGCTCACTAATAACATCCTGTGCTATTTCGTCATAATGATAACCAAAACATACGATTAAAAAAATGATTCCCAGCAGAACTGCAGGTATCCATGCAAAAAGTGCTGTTATACCTGCATTTACAGCTGCAGTCTGCGCTTCATTTGCCACATATCCGGTTAATGCAAGAATCCAGCCAACGGTAGCCATTCCAATACCTGAACTGATTTTCTGTGAGAAACTGGTTATTGCTGATCCCATGCCTTCAATTCTTTTATTTGTCTTGTATTCACCATAGTCTATTCCGTCAGCAAACAATGTACTTACCGGCACAGCCAGAAGTCCGGTGCAGATTCCCGCCAGTACGGTTCCGACAATCAGAACGGGTACGCTGCCAATAGTTCCAGCTATACCTCTTAAAACAAAACCGACCAGCTGGCCAAGAATACCAAAATACATACATTTCTTTTTCCCAAACTTTGCAAGAGCCGGACCAACCAGTACAACGATTCCCACAAGAATCGGTACAATGCTTACCAGATTCAGTTTTGTTGTTAGATTTGCATCGCCCATTGTATAAGTATAAAAATATGTCTGAGAACTTGAGTTGATTTGTGTCACAAGATTTACCAAAACTGTCATTATCAAAGCAAGGATAAGGTATCTGTTCGTAAAAAACAGCTTCACACCTTCGATAAATGACATTTTCCTTTTATTTTCATTTTCTTCATCGATGACACTTTCAACCGATGTGACATATTCCCTGGAAAAGAAAAATCCGTATAACAGCCCTGCAATAACAACCAGGCCATAGACTATAAATACAATCTGCCATGCTCTGGTATTTCCGCCAAACTTAAAGATAAGAGGGAAGGTCATCGATATTCCAAGTATTGTTCCACCCAATCCAAAGAACATTCCAAAAGTCGCCATCGATCCACGCTCTCGCATATCCTGTGTCATCAGTGCCAGTAACGAACTTCTTGCTATGCCGGTGATTGTGAACATTACAGCTGTATACAGGTTGTATGTCACAAATGCGTAGATCATCTGCATGGTTTTTGAGCCATCCTGCGGGATGAAGAATATTAGAGCAAGCGCAAGCCCCGTGGGAACCGAAAGCCATAATAGCCATGGTCTCGCTTTACCCCATTTTGTCTTTGTCTTGTCAATAAGTGTGCCTGCCAGTATATCAGATATACCATCAAAGAGCTTTGAAATAAAGAACATTGTTCCAATCGCTCCTGCTGCAAGTCCGATGTTGTCTGTGTAGAACATGGACAGAAATGCTGCCAGAATTGAATTCGCGGCTTCAGGAAAATCCGACAACCCATATGACAGTTTTTCCGAGAATTTAAGTTTTCTTGAAGTATCCATTTTAATCTCCTCCATTATCGTTTCCAGATTCAAACTTCTTAACTGATAGCAAGATTTTATATTGGTACAGAGATAAAAAACACAACGATGTACGACTCAAAAAGGTATAAATTACGACATTGACATGTTATACTTTGAAATATCAGTATTTCTCATAAGGAGGCTGAATATGACACCCGGCATCGCTAAAAACATGGCTCTTAACAGTACAGAAAACGCCCTTAAAAACATTTATCTTTCGCATCCTGAACGCCATCTTGATCTGCCATGCGATTATGAAGAAGTAAAAGATGTATTTGACAGAGCATACGCTGCCGACAATCTGATGAAGAGTGAAAAGCTTCCTGAAAGCAGCTTCATTGAAAACAATATGGATTGTGCACTCATCCGTCATATGCGCTATACTCCGGCAAACTGGCACATGCATGAATTTTTTGAACTTCTTTATGTGATAAACGGCACATGTATCAACACATTTTCTGACCGCTCCTTTGATATGAAACCTGGCGATATCTGTATTTCAGCTCCCGGTTCTGTACACTCTATATCCGCATTTTCCGATGATGCGATTATGATCAATATCCTTCTTAGAAAAACCACGTTCGAACATGCCTTTTTAGGATTGCTTGATGAAGATGATATCCTGGCATCATTTTTCCGCCGTGCCTTATACAGTTCAGACACTATTCCATATCTGCTTTTCCACACCGGCCAGGACAAAGAGCTTTTTTCTATTGCAGACCGTATATATAATGAATACCATGCCAACCATCGCTTCAGACGACAGATGGTAAATACATTATTATCTGAGTTCTTCGTGCTGCTCCTTAGAAAATATGAACAATACGTAGAATCGCCTTTTTTTGGTACGTCCGAACATGCGGAAAATATCATATATATCCTTCGCTATATTCAGGAAAACGCTGAAACGGTTACTCTGGGCACCCTTGCCTCTTTCAGCAACTACAGTGAGCGACAGTTACAGAGAATAATAGAACATGCTACTAACATGTCATTTTCTACGCTTATCCAAACGCTGCGCATGAAAAAAGCCGCTTCCCTGCTAAAGGAAAGCGACCTTTCAATCGAGATGGTTTGTGAACAGACAGGATATGCCTCTGCCAATAATTTTCGACGTGTTTTTTCTAAACACTTTGGCTGTACTCCAAAAGAGTACAGAAAAGCTTATAAAGTAAAATAGCCATGTAGAAACTTCGACCTTTATATAAACATTCCGTAATATGAAATGCCCCAGCTGCCCATCACTTTTTCACCAGTTCATTCATCACAACATCCATGACCAGTTCTCCATTTGCCTTAAAGCTGATTCCTTCAGCCTTAATGTCAGTAAAAATTCCCATCGACATTACCTGCTCTCCGTCATTGATAAAGAGTTCCATGCTGTACCTGTCAAGAATCATGCGGAGTGAGATCTCACCATTGTTATTTGATACCCTGCATCTTCTCTGATGCACAATTGCCCTTCTGCTCCCGGAATGCTTACGGTCAATTTTTATTATGGATTCTATCGGGTCATATTCGATGGTGGAGTATGATTTACCATTATCAGCAAAACGTATCTCAAATTTCCTGTATGACAGTCCAGGATCCGTGGATCTGACCTTGACCGTCATGTCAATGCATCTGCCATCTATGCTTGAAAGCGCACAGGTATCAGAGATATGGACATTTTGCCTGCTCACTCTTTTGCCATAATAATTCTCTATTTCACTAATCGGCTTTTGAATCAGCTTACCATTTCTGATAGAGATTTCTCTGGGCAGGCTCATTTGTCCAAACCATGGGAAGTCATCGCGTCTTATTCCCACAGTATCCCAGTTTTGCATCCAACCGATCATGACTCTTCTGCCATCCTTTGTAAGTATGGTCTGTGGAGCATAAAAATCTATTCCGTAGTCTACAGCCTGACAATTCTCCTCGCAGAAATCACCTTCATTGTCAACACTTCCGATTATGCATAACGTGCCATTGCCATTGTGGAATTCCAATTCCTCCGGAAGCATGTCCTGAGGACTTGTGAGAAGTACCTGTTTTCCATCAAGCGCAAAATAATCAGGGCACTCCCACATCACTCCAAATCTGTTATTGTTCTTTATCAGAATCTTTTCATAATTCCAGTTAAATCCATCATCACTTGAATATTGCAGAAGCTGTCCATCCCCGTCTACTGTTTTATTTCCGACAATAAGATAGTACTTACCGTTTTCCTTCCAGATCTTAGGATCCCTGAAGTCTCTTTTTCCTGCCCCTTCCGGAAGATTATCCCCTGTGATCACCGGATTCATCTCATACTTATCATAGTCATTTCCATCTCCGACAGCCACGCACTGAGTCTGGACATCATAATAGTTGCCGTTCTCATCCTGCTTTCTGAGGACTCCTGTATACAGAATCAGATGCTTTCCATCCTCTGTTTCAATCGCACTTCCCGAAAAACAGCCATCTTTGTCGTAGTCTGTTTCCGGTGCCATGATGACCGGCAGGTACTTCCAAGTGATAAGATCTTCACTTTCTACATGTCCCCAGTGCATAGGCCCCCAACAGGTATCATAAGGATAATACTGGTAAAAAAGATGATATTTGTCCTTATATATACTGAATCCGTTGGGATCATTCATCCATCCGCATCTGGGTGTAAGATGGAAAAGAGGGCGAAGTTCCTCTCCTATTGTTTTCTCTTTTTTGCACTCATACTCACGAGCCTTTAATAACTTATCATTCATAACATTCCTCACTTACCATATATCTTAATATTGTCTGCTTTAGCTCCCTGAAAACGCATTCTCCAGCTGGCTCCTACCGCAGAATAAATGCGGTTTGACAGCGCTTTCTCTCCGTCAACGTAGACCACTACAATATCTTTTTCCTTTATACTCACAGGTTTTTGCTGCATAGAATTGCCACGGACCTCTGATATTGTCTGAAATTCTGTAATATACAACGTTATTCCAACTGAATGTCAGATAATAATTATTCCCCATTCTAAATAAGTCCGGGCATTCAGCTCTTGGGAAAAGACATCCGTTATTATCTTCTTTTGCACATCCCGATAGCATCATCAGGCATATGAGCATAGTATACAAAATATATCTTTTCATATTTCATAAATGGGGAGGATTATCTCCTCCCCATCTCCCTAAACACATTTGTAATGATTCCGCAAATTACTTGTAAAACTCATCAAAATACTTCTGGTAGATCTCAAGGTATTCATCAAGTCCATATCCGTTAACCTGGTTAAGATATGCGTCCCAGTCAGCATCTGTAAGACCATCCATAACGAACTTACTTCTGCTTGAATTGATATAGCTAATGAGATCCTGCTGGATAGATGTAAGCTTTTCTGTGTCTTCTGCTGTCATGAAAACGTTGGGATATACATCCTCGCAGTGCATATCATCTGTGTAATACTCCTTGATCCAGTCAAGACGGTACTGCGCATCATCAGGGCAGG
>JAEEGL015763527.1_pt1 | contig 11544 bp, 9 predicted proteins | sample 9134231 | NCBI WGS metagenome assembly JAEEGL01 (sample SAMN16246548, study PRJNA631951) | gut metagenome | biome: gut microbiome; feature: rumen; material: fiber-attached | host: Bos | place: Iran: Karaj | collected 2018-10 | reverse complement strand
CGTACGCTCGCTGATGCTGTTCTCCACGTCGCGTGAGTAGTTCACGATTCCACTCTGACGTTTGAACTGCTCCAACTGTGTCTCCGACATGTCGAGTTCTCGTGAGATGAGACTCAGACGCTCATCGATGAAGGAAGCGGTTCGAGCAGCCTCCTGGTTGTAGTCGTCGTCTGCCTCATCGTTGTAAACCTTTCCGAGGTGTGTGAGATAGTCGCGGGAACGCTCCGGGATATTATCGTTCATCGACAAAATGGCAACCGTTGTCTCAGTAGAGACAGGGCGTGCCTGCAGCATGCCAGTGAATCGTCCTACCACAGAAGACAATGGTTGGATGGTAGCAGTGATTTTTGCACCAAGCTTACGGTTCTTGTATTTGTAGTTGCTGTTTTCCAGAATGTAGATATCGCCAATCTGAGAGTGGATGATGGACGGGAAGAAGTTGATGTCCTTATTGATTTCGTATGGCACACCGTCCTTGCCCCATGTGATATTGGCATGGACTCCGCTCCCCTTGCCTGTCAGCTCCACACGGATGGTCTGCTTCAGTGAGTCTATCATAGAGTTGTCGTAGTCCACCACAAACGGAGTGTCCTTGTAGTAGATCTCTACGTCCTTGATATTACCCTCCCTCACGTAGGAAGTGTAGAGCTTCAAGTCGCGGACCACCTTCGTGTTCAGTGTACGTGTCTTGATTACCTCCATCTCGTTCTCAAAACCGTTAGAGAAGTTACGGCGTCCCATATCACTCAGCGTTGAGATAATGGAATTGCTGGCGTAATAGGATTTTCTCTCCGGATTCTTGATGAGCATTTTTGAATAGGTGTAGTACACTTCCACGGTGTTGTACTTCAAGTATGCATATGCGATAGCCATACAAACCGCAATGGATATCAAGAGGAAATACTTATAACGGAGAATGAGATACCAGACGACTTTAATATCAAAACCGCCACCCTGTTCCTCATTATTGCCGGAATAGCCTTCGTTATATTCTTTCTTGTGGACTTCTTGATTTTGGTCTACATTTGCCATGACAACTTATCTGAGTTTTATAAATTTGGAATATTCGGATTTCATTTGCAAATTAGCAAAATTATTTGCAAAGTTAGCAATAAACATTCAGATACGCAAAAAAAAGAGGTATAATATTATAAATATTAACCTCAAACTGTCATTACAAATATCAAAATTGATTAATATAAGCGTGGGAAAGTGAATATCATTATTCCGGCGGGATTCGAACTTGAAAATTAAACACGCAGCGTTCAACCATAATCAGCGAACGCTGAGCCATCTCTATTTTTCAAGGCATCACAGTGTCTGTGCCTTCGGAAAGCAACTTTGAAAAGATGCGGTTTTGGGCTTCGTCAAGTGCTAACGAACAACGTTCTTCCACATCCTTCACGGTCTTTGAACGACTCAAGTCAAGCACACCAGGAATTGATTTTGCCGAATCCAACAAATCCTGGGCACAAACCAGTCCATCCATATCATTCGTCTGCTTCAACTGCTTAATGCATTTCTCCATGGCATTCACATAACTCGATTCCACAGCAGGATCATTGCCGCAGGAATAGAGAATCATAGCTCCGAAAAGAGCGGGAAGCAACAACAATTTTCTCATAGGTTCTGATGAAAAAATGATAGATGAATTATCCGACGACACCGTCTTCGTCGTTCAGCTGCACTATCGACTTCTCAAGTTCGTCTATCTGATGGGTGAAGTACTGGATTGCGTTCTCCTGAGCCTGTGAAAACTTGCTCATGGCCGCCCTAACCTCGCGTGCGTCCTCGTCGGTGAGAATCACTTCCGGATGCTTGTTCTGAAGTAAGGACAACGAATCCTGCAACATGTCAGGGATTTCTTTTAAATGTTTAAGTTCCAAGTTATCAAGGTCTTGTATTTGAATCGTTGCCTTGTTAATCAAGCGCACAGATTCTTTCACAACCACCTCACGCTCATTCTTACAGGAAGTAAGCCCGATGGTTGCGAACATCACCACGAACAAAAATCTGATAAATCCAGGACTGATAAACTTCATTTGGAATAAAGGATAAAAGTAACACTAAAAGACACCGCCCAAAAGACGGTCCTTGGCAACTTTTGCTTTGCAAATATAGAATTTTTGACAGAAAAAAATGCTATCATACCCCCAAAAGTTTTCAACACCACCCGCTCCCCGATGTTCATAACATTCATAAATTATTGGTAACTAAAATCGTGATGTTCCACGAAAAATTTCTCCCTCAAAAATGATTGTTGTAAAATGATATCCTCGGATGACAATCCGAAGGAAAACGGTCAGAAAAGACAACCTACGACCACCTCAAAAAGTCAAAAAAAGAGGGTGCGGATAACGCGCCCTCCTTAATTCTTTTGCAATCGAAGTTAAAATTTACTCAGCTTCAGCTGGTGCAGCCTCTTCCTCGGCAGGAGCAGCCTCTTCCTCAGTGCCCTCCTCCTCGGCTACAGCTTCTTCCTCAGTGCCTTCTTCCTCGGCTTCAGCTTCTTCATCCTCTGCAACTGCAGGAACGAACTTCTTCATAGCCTCCTGCATAGCAGTCTCAAACTTTGCCTGAGCCTCTTCTACCTTCTTCTGCTCTTCAGCTGATGGCTCATAGTTCTCACCGTACTCCTTAGTGCCCTTCGCCTCGAAATCAGCAAATTCCTTCTGCATTTGCTCACCGATTTTCTGTACATCTTCCATGCTCTGAGCCTTGCTTACTTTCTCTGCATAGTCGTTGAACATCTTGATTGCGGTTTCTGCAGGAGAAGATTTCTTGCAACTTACTGCCAATACTGCTACGAGAGCAACCAAAATAACTGTCAGTTTCTTCATTTCTCTTAAAATTTTTTGAGTTAATAAACAAATGTAATGAATTCGGCGGCAAAGGTAGTGCTTTTCATTGTTATCAACCAAAAAAAACACACTTTTTCAGCCAATTTTTAACAATTAATAAGTAACTTGTGTGTTTTAAGATGATTTTTGGAATGTTTTTTCACATTTCAGAAGAGCACATCATAAAAACGTCATCTTTTTCACAAGAAAACGGAAAAAAAATCGTATATTTGCACAAACATTACAATTTATAAAGTGGAGACACGAAAAGTTAACATCATATTCACAACCGACATCCACGGTAACTACTTCCCTTATGACTTCCGCCATGACTGTTGGGGAAAGGGAAGCCTGCAGAGAGTTCACGGATTCGTGGCGCAACAGGTGAGAAGGCTGTCGGGCAGCACCATCCTCGTCGATGGTGGAGACATCCTGCAAGGAGAACCCACAGCATATTATTTCAACTTCGTGGACCGAGGAACCAAGCACAAAGTCAGCGACATGTGCAATTTCATCGGATACGACGTGGGAGTCATCGGCAACCATGACATCGAGTGTGGTCATGAGCTCTTCGACGCCTATGTCGACGGATGCAACTTCCCCATCCTCGGGGCAAACGTCATCAGCCTGGATACGGAACAGCCGTATTTCGAGCCATATACCATCCTGACAAGGAGCGGAGTGAAAATCGCTATCATCGGATTCACCAGCCCTGCCATTCCACACTGGGTGCCTCACCGCGTCTGGAAGGACCTGCGTTTTGACGACATCAAGGAGAGTGCAAAAAAATGGATACAAATCGTCAAGGAACAGGAGCAGCCAGACTTCATCATCGGACTCTTCCATTCTGGCATGGATGAGGGAATTGTAACCGACGATTACCGGGAGAATGCTGTCAGGGAAACCATCTCCAATGTCGACGGATTCGACCTCGTCCTGTACGGGCACGACCACTCCAGTAACATGGAGGAAATCGAGAGCCCCTCAGGAAAGAGCGTGCTGTGCGTCAACGCCGGAAGTTTCGCACACTCTGTTGCGGAAATCCGGATTAAATTCACCATCGACGACAACGGAGCTATCAAGCACGACATGACAAGCCAGCTCTACTACATAGGCAAACTGCACAACGTCCATTGCGCCGAGTTCAAACGCCATTTCAAGGAAGAATTCCTGACTGTCAAAAAATTCGCATCCAAGAAAATAGGACGTTTCATGAAGCGTGTGGACGTCTCCGACGCATATTTCGGGTCATCGGCATACATCGACTTCATTCATCAGCTGCAACTTGAGGTCAGCGGAGCAGACATCAGTTTCGTAGCACCGTTCTTTTTCAATGCAAGCATAGAGGAAGGCGATGTCAAAATCAGCGACGTTTTCAACCTTTACCGGTTTGAAGACAAGCTTTATACGCTGCTGCTCACCGGAAAGGAAATCGAACAGTATCTTGAAATGAGCTATGCCACCTGGACCAGCCAGATGCATGGTCCTGAAGACCCACTGCTCCTGCTCAGTCCGATGAAGAACAATCCGGAAAAGATGGGATTCAAGAACTTCCTGTTCAACTTCGACTCGGCTGCCGGTATATGCTACGACGTTGACGTCAGCCACCCTGCAGGCAGCAAAATCAGCATCCGCTCTATGGCCGACGGGTCCCCCTTCAGCTATCAAAAAACATATAAGGTGGCAATGACAGCATACAGAGCCAATGGTGGAGGAGAGTTGCTCACCAAGGGTGCAGGACTCACGAAGGAACAAATCGACCAGCGGACAGTCACATACTCAGAGCACGACATCCGCCACTACATGATTGAATACATCAGCCGCATGAAGAACGTCACCCCCGAGAAAATGGGACACTGGCGATTCATTCCCGTCGACTGGGCTGAGGCAGCGGAAAAGCGAGAACGCGAAATACTTTTCAGCAAATAAAAGAAAGGTCAGACAATGCTCACCATCATAGGACCAACAGCCTGTGGCAAAACCAGTTTTGCCGTACGCCTGGCTAAAGAGCTCCACGGAGAGATTCTCAGTGGAGACAGCCGGCAAGTATACCGGCGGATGGACCTGGGCACCGGCAAGGACCTGGCGGACTACACCATCGACGGACAACATATTCCTTATCACCTCATTGACATTGTAGAACCTGGAACGAAATACAATGTATTCCAGTACCAACGCGACTTTATCCGAGCCTACCGCGACGTCACATCACGTGGGGTGTTGCCCATACTTTGTGGAGGAACCGGACTTTACGTGGAGAGCGTCATCCGCGGATACCGAATGTCCTTCGTGCCTGAAAACAAAGAACTGAGAGCCCGTTACGAAGGCAAGTCGCTCCAAGAACTGACCGACATTCTGCGGAGCTACAAGACCTTACACAACAAGACGGACATCGATTCCGCACAACGGGCCATCCGGGCTATTGAGATTGAGGAATACTACCGCACACATCCCGATGAAGACTGCACGTCGGAAGAAGACGAAGAGCGAAAACTCATTTTCAGCCAGATTCACGACAACAACACCATCATCGGGCTTTCTATCGACCGGGACATCCGCAGACAACGAATCACCCAAAGGCTCCGCCAACGACTCGACGAAGGGATGCTCAACGAAATAAAAGCACTCATCCAGGAAGGCATATCTCCGCAGGATCTCATCTATTACGGACTCGAATACAAATATCTCACACTGCATGTCATCGGTGAGCTGAGCTATGATGAGATGTTCAGACAACTGGAAATCGCCATACATCAGTTTGCAAAGCGCCAAATGACCTGGTTCAGAGGGATGGAGCGAAGAGGTATCAGCATACACTGGATCAACGCGATGGATGATGCTGAGACAAATATCAAAAAAGTAAAAGAAATCATCGAAACCGCAAAAAATCATTAAATTATTTTGTTTTGCAATTGACTTTTCTTAAATTTGCAACATGTATTGGTTTATTTTCATAGGTAACAGCATCATACTCACGAAGAAAGGAGACAAATACGGCATTCCTGAAAGCAGCCAGCCCCCTATCCTCTTGAATCCCTGGGACCACCTGCAGGTTCTGCCACAAACCGACGGGAAGGAATGCAAATCCTATGGAATAAACACCATCCCTAAGGGAGGACTGCCCGAAGGAATGACAACCATGGAGCTCCGTGCCTCATTCAAGGTGCTGCCACGCAACCTTTACGACATGGCGGGCAAAGCGTGGGAACTGCACTATTGGGACATCAACAACAGGTTCTGTGGATTCTGCGGAGGAAACATGTCGTGGACCGGTGACATCTGCAAGACCTGTGACAACTGCAAACGGGAATGTTGGCCACAAGTCACGCCAGCAACTATCGTCAGAATCAGGAAGCCGGAAGTGAAGTCACCGGACGGAAATATCCTCGAGCCAGAGAAAGTGCTGCTCGTGCATGCCCATAATTTCAGACGTGCCGAATACTACGGACTCGTCGCGGGGTTCCTCGAAACCGGAGAGACGCTGGAACAATGCGTCAGACGTGAAGTCAGAGAGGAAGTGGGAATTGAAATTACCAACCTGCGCTATTTCGGTTCGCAGCCCTGGCCTTACCCCTGCGGAGTCATGATTGGATTCACTGCCGACTATCTCTCCGGAAGCATCCACCTCCAAGAGGAAGAACTCAGCAGAGGCGGATGGTTCGACATAAACCACCTGCCGATGCTTCCCGACAAACTGTCCATCGCACGGATGCTCATTGATGACTGGATTGTTTCTGCCACACAAAAGGATGATAATTACGCAAAAAAGAATGAAAATCCTACTCTTGCGATTTAAACCTTCCATCAGAAAAATAGTCCAACCTCTGCAAGCCTAAAGTGCATGGCCGTAACATGACGTCATACCACTCTTTGTTCTGTATCTCATAATCTCTCTCAACTCTAAACCATTAACTATAAACTTTTCCTAAACCATTAACAACCATAAAACGAAAGAAAAATGAAAAAGATTTTTGTTTACGCAATCAGCTCCGCTCTGTTGGTGGGCACCACCCTGAGCAGTTGCACCTACAGTGGCTACGAGAGCTATCTCGGCACCATGGCTGGCGCTGAAATCGGAGGTATTATTGGAGAAAGCATCGGATGGATGAACACCAGCCGACACTCAGGTCCTGGCAACGCCATGCTTGGAGGCATAATCGGTACCGTGGCCGGTGCTGCCATCGGAAACGCCATCGGAAACGAGGCTGCTGAATCAAGAAAGGCACAGGAGCGTAAATACCGCAGGCACAGAAGGCAGCAACATGAAAACCAGCGCTACCAGAACAACTCCTCCGACACGTACAGATTCGACGGCGGCGGATATCAGATTGAAGGAGGCCGCGATTACACAAAATCGGCCAGCAGCCTCATTATCAGTAACCTCAAGTACGAGGACGAGAACGGCGACGGACTCATTAACAAGTACGAGACCATCAACATAATCTATGAAGTGACCAACCCTACCAGCCGTGATGTAGAAGTAAGACTCATCACAGGAAACAACTCCAACCACAATTTCGAGTTCTCGCCAGAGACCACAACCACCATCGCCGCTGGAAAGACTATCAGATACAAAGCCAAAGTGTTCTGCAAGTCAGTTCCTCGAGAAGCTTATTCTGAAATCCCGGTCTATGTCAGCTGCAACCAGGTTGGAAGCACGCAACAGTCAATCAGAATAAAGAACAACAGATAAAAGATTGGTTTTATTTAAATCAGACATTACACAACGGAGACAACATTGCGTTTGTCTCCGTTTTTTGTACTCCGAGGAAAGCATTTTCACTATCATATGCCTGTATTATCACTTCTGATTTACACATATTAACATCAAAACTGCATTATTTGAAAATAAATTGCTAACTTTGCAGATAATTTCTATCTCAGCATTTATAGAACCCACAAAAAGAGAGTAAAATGGCGAACAGAAGCATCGTGTCTATTTCGGACTACAGTCATGAGAAAATACAGTACCTCCTCGACATGGCACAGGAGATGGAGGCACACCCGAACAGGAAAATCCTTGAGGGGAAAGTTGTGGCTACCCTTTTCTTTGAGCCCTCAACCAGAACGCGTCTCAGCTTCGAGACGGCGGCAAACCGGCTCGGTGCCAGAGTCATCGGATTCGCCGACCCTAAAGCCACCAGCTCCACGAAGGGCGAGACGCTGAAGGACACAATCAAGATGGTGTCGAACTACGCTGACGTCATCGTCATGAGGCACAAACTCGAAGGAGCTGCTCTCTATGCCAGCGAGATGACCGACACACCCATCATCAACGCAGGAGACGGGGCCAACCTGCACCCCTCACAGACCATGCTTGACCTCTACTCCATCTACAAGACACAAGGAACACTTGAAAACCTCAACATCTATATGGTGGGAGACCTCAAATACGGACGGACAGTCCACTCTCTGCTCATGACAATGTCGTCTTACAACCCCACCTTCCACTTCATTGCGCCTAAGGAGCTCAGAATGCCTCAGGAGTACAAAACCTTCTGCCTCAAAAACGGAGTGAAATTCATCGAGCAGCAGGACTTTACCGCTGAGACCATTGCAGACGCCGACATTATCTATATGACACGAGTGCAGCGCGAGCGCTTCACCGACCTCATGGAGTACGAAAGGGTAAAGGACGCATATATCCTTCGAAAGTCCATGCTCGAGACCTGCAAGCCCAACATGAAGATTCTCCATCCGCTGCCCAGGGTGAACGAGATTGAGAGAGACATCGACGACTCACCACATGCCTACTACTTCGAACAGGCAGGAAATGGTCTTTTCGCTCGCGAGGCTCTCATCTGCGACGTGTTGGGAATCACACTCGACGACTTAAGAAACGACAAGACAATCATTTCGTAATCATTATCACTTGTCTGAATAGTAAATCTTCCAGGTCCTCTATTCTAAGCATAAACAGCTCTGCCTCATCCTTTGCCTGTCGGACGTAAAACGAACCATTCCGAAAAAAGGACGGCATATTACGGCTAAACGCTCACTTTCATCCAGACTATCATTTATTCTTAACAATAAACTCTCAACTCAATGGAGAAAAGAAAAGACCTTCTCGTGGCCGCACTTGAAAACGGAACGGTCATCGACCACATACCAACTTCAAAGCTCTTCACCGTGGCGAACCTTTTGAAACTCGACACATTCCCTGAGCCTGTGCTCATTGGAAACAACCTGAACAGCAACAAAATCGGGAAGAAGGGCATGATTAAGATTGCCAACCGTATGCTCTCTGAGGACGAAATCAGCCGACTGGCGGTCGTTTGCCCCAACATCAGGCTGTGCATCATTCGCGACTACGAAGTGGTTGAGAAGAAAGAGGTTCAGCTGCCCGACACGCTTGAAAACGTTGTAAAATGCGCCAACCCTGTCTGCATTTCCAACAACGAGCCTATGCGGTCATTCTTCTACGTGACAGACAAGGAAAACGGAATCATGCGCTGCCACTACTGCAACAAAGAGCAGAAAATCGAAAAAGCCGAGTTCTACAAGCAGCTCATACTGAACATATAATTTGAATTATCCAAGGTTTTATAAATAAACTCAACAAAACATAATGAAATTTGCAGAACGCTCGCGACTGAATTTAAGCGAGGTAAACAAAGAGATTCTCGAGAAATGGAAGGAACAGGATGTGTTCCACAGAAGTATGTCTGAACGCGAAGGATGCCCCTCCTTCATTTTTTATGAAGGACCACCTTCTGCCAACGGCCATCCGGGCATTCACCACGTAATGGCAAGAAGCCTTAAGGACACCATCTGCCGCTACCGCACCATGCAGGGCTTCCAGGTGAAGCGAAAGGCAGGATGGGACACCCACGGACTACCTGTTGAACTGGGTGTGGAGAAAGACTTGAACATCACCAAAAAAGATATCGGAAAGAAGATTTCCATCGAGGAGTACAATGATCGTTGCCGCAAGAATGTGATGATGTACACCAATGAATGGGCGGACCTCAGCGAGAGGATGGGATACTGGGTTGACCTCGAGCATCCCTACATCACCTATGAGAACAAATACATCGAAACGCTCTGGTGGCTTCTCAAACAGCTTTACGACAAAGGCCTCCTGTACAAAGGCTACACCATTCAGCCTTACTCACCTGCAGCCGGAACCGGACTGTCAAGCCATGAGCTCAACCAGCCGGGATGCTACCGCGATGTGAAGGACACCACTGCCACCGCCATTTTCAAGGCCATTGACACAAAACCGGAGATGGAGAACTGGGGTACACCATGCTTCATCGCATGGACGACCACTCCATGGACACTTCCTTCGAACACCGCGCTCTGCGTAGGACCTAAGATTGACTACGTTTGTCTGCAGACCTACAATCCCTATACTGCGGAGAAAATCAGTCTGATCATGGCGGAGGCGCTCGTCAACAACTACTTCAAGCCTGAAGGTGCTAAAGCACCGATGGACTCGTTTGAGCCGGGCAAGAAAGTGGTGCCTTACCGGATCGTAGGCCACTACAAGGGAAGCGACCTGCTCGGCATGCGATACGAGCAGCTTATGCCGTGGATAAAGCCTTGTGAAAAACTGACCTCCAATGCCGCAGACTACGTTCAGGACTACGCAAAGACTCACCCGGACAGCATTTTCAGTGTTGGAAACGCTCAGTTTGTTGAGATGAGCGACGCCGCATTCAGAGTGATTCCAGGAGATTACGTCACTACCGACGACGGTACAGGTATTGTGCATATCGCACTCACTTTCGGTGCCGACGACCAGCGTGTGGGACGTGCGTCAGGAGTGCCTTCGCTCTTCCTTATCAACAAAGCAGGAGAGACACGTCCGATGGTGGACCTCACCGGTAAATACTACCTTATTGACGAGCTCGACGACAACTTCGTAGCCAAATGCGTCAACAAGGAACTCTATGCCACCCATGCCGGTGACTACGTGAAAAACGCTTATGCCCCCGAGTTCAACAAAGACGGAGTATACGACGAGAAAGCAGCCAGCAAGGCTGAGGACCTCAACATCGTACTTTGCATGGAGATGAAGAAAGCGGGAACGGCGCTCAGAATCGAGAAGCACGTACACAACTACCCGCACTGCTGGCGTACCGACAAGCCTGTGCTCTACTATCCGCTCGACTCCTGGTTCATCCGCTCCACCGCGCTCAAGGACCGTATGTTCGAGCTTAACAAAACCATCAACTGGAAACCGGAAAGCACAGGAACAGGACGATTCGGCAACTGGCTCGAAAACCTCAACGACTGGAACCTCAGCCGCTCACGCTACTGGGGAACACCGCTCCCTGTTTGGAGAAACAAGGACACCAAAGAGGAAATATGCATCGGAAGCGTAGAGGAACTGTATAAGGAAATTGAGAAGAGTGTGGCTGCCGGAGTCATGCAGTCCAACCCTCTCAAGGAGAAAGGGTTCGTTCCTGGCGACATGAGCGAGGAGAACTACCACCTCATTGACCTCCACCGGCCTTATGTCGACAACATCAAACTGGTAGGACCAAGTGGAAGTGTGCTCACCAGAGAGCTCGACCTCATCGACGTATGGTTTGACTCAGGCTCCATGCCATACGCCCAAATCCACTATCCATTTGAGAACAAAGAGGAGTTCGACAGCGGAAACATCTATCCGGCCGACTTCATCGCAGAGGGAGTGGACCAGACCAGAGGATGGTTCTTCACCTTACACGCCATCGCAACCATGGTGTTCGACTCT
>JAEEGL015671456.1_pt1 | contig 11544 bp, 7 predicted proteins | sample 9134231 | NCBI WGS metagenome assembly JAEEGL01 (sample SAMN16246548, study PRJNA631951) | gut metagenome | biome: gut microbiome; feature: rumen; material: fiber-attached | host: Bos | place: Iran: Karaj | collected 2018-10 | reverse complement strand
CCGACAGAAGGACCGCGTCCTCGTAGTTGTAGCCTTCCCAGGTCATGAAGCCGATGAGCGGGTTCTTGCCGAGGGAGATCTCGCCGTTGTTGGTGGACGGTCCGTCGGCGATCACGTCGCCCGCCTCGATCTGCTGCCCCTTGTCCACGATCGGACGCTGGTTATAGCAGTTGCTCTGGTTGCTGCGTTTGAACTTGGACAGCTTGTATTCATCCACCGCTCCGTCCGCACGGCGCACCACGATGTGGTCCGCGTCCACGCTGGTCACGGTGCCGGCTTCCTTCGCGATCACGCATACGCCCGAGTCCACCGCCGCCTTGTGTTCCATGCCGGTGCCGACGATGGCCGATTCGGTCACCATAAGCGGCACGGCCTGGCGCTGCATGTTGGAGCCCATCAGAGCACGGTTCGCGTCGTCGTTCTCCAGGAAGGGGATCATGGAAGTGGCTACCGAGAAGACCATCCGGGGCGACACGTCCATCAGATCGACGCGTTCCTTCTCGAACTGGCTCGTCTCATCCCTGTAGCGGCCTGTCACCTGGTCTTCCAGGAAATGGCCTTCGTCATCCAGCTTCGCGTTCGCCTGCGCGACGACGTAGTTGTCCTCCTCGTCCGCAGCCAGATAAACGACCTCGTCGGTCACGCGGATATTGTCCGGGTCGCTCTTATCGACGATGCGGTAGGGAGCTTCCACGAATCCGTATTCATTCACCCGGGCGTAGGTCGCCAGGGAGTTGATCAGACCGATGTTCGGACCTTCGGGCGTCTCGATGGGGCACATACGTCCGTAGTGGGAGTAGTGCACGTCGCGGACTTCGAAACCGGCGCGGTCGCGGGACAGGCCGCCCGGGCCGAGCGCGGAAAGGCGCCGCTTGTGGGTCAGTTCGGACAGAGGGTTGTTCTGATCCATGAACTGGCTCAGCTGGGAACTCCCGAAGAACTCCTTCACCGCCGCCGTCACGGGCTTGATGTTGATCAGGGACTGCGGAGTGATCTCCTCCTGATCCTGGGTGGTCATGCGCTCGCGCACGACGCGCTCCAGCCGGGACAGACCGATACGGTACTGGTTCTGCAGAAGCTCGCCGACCGCACGGATGCGGCGGTTGCCCAGATGGTCGATATCGTCGAAATTGCCGAGCCCGTAGAGCAGGCCGCAGCAGTAGCTGACGGACGCGTAGATATCCTCGCGGGTAATGTGCTTCGGAACGAGGTCGCGCAGGGCGCGGTGCAGCTGCACCTTCTGCTCCTCTTCATCCGGGAACGCTTCCAGGAAAGCCATCAGCGCCGGATAGTAGACCAGTTCCTTCACGCCGAATTCCTTCGGATCGTAGGAGACATAGCCGCTCATGTCCACGGTCAGATTGCTGAGGACGTTCACCTCGTGCCCGTCCACGTCCAGCACGATCTTCGCGATGCCGGCGTTCTGGATCTCGTCGGCCAGTTCGGCCGTCAGGACGGTGCCCGCTTCGGCGATCACTTCGCCCGTCTCGCGGTTCACGGCATCCTGCGCCAGAAGACGGCCGGTCACGCGGCGCTTCAGCTGCAGCTTCTTATTGTATTTGTAGCGGCCGACCTTCGCCAGATCGTAGCGGCGGGGATCGAAGAACATGGCCTCCATCAGGCTGCGGGCGTTATCCACGTACAGCGGTTCGCCTGGCCGGATCTTCCGGTACAGCTCGAGCAGGCCCTCGTCGGAGTTGTTCGCCGGATCCTTCGCAAGGCTCGCCAGGATCATCGGGTTCTCGCCGAACATTTCCAGGATCTCCGCATTGGTCCCGATGCCCAGCGCGCGCAGGAGCACCGTGACCGGCACTTTGCGGGTGCGGTCCACACGGGCCCAGAACACGTCGTTGGAATCGGTCTCATATTCCAGCCATGCGCCGCGGTTCGGGATCACCTGGCTGAAATAGAGGGGCTTGCCGAGCTTGTCGTGCTCCTGGCTGTAGTACACGCCGGGGGAACGGACGAGCTGACTGACGATGACGCGCTCCGCACCGTTGATCACGAAGGAGCCGCTCTCGGTCATCAGGGGCATGTCACCGATGAAGATCGTGTGCTCGCGGATGGTCTCGGTATCATGATTGATCAGGTTGACCTTGACCTTAAGCGGGGCCGCGTAGGTCGCGTCCCGTTCCTTGCACTCTTCGATCGAATATTTGACTTCGTCCGCGCAGAGGCGGAAATCGACGAATTCCAGGCTGAGATTGCCGTTGTAATCAGAGATGGGGGAGATATCTTCAAATGCTTCCTTCAGACCTTCGTCGAGGAACCATTGGTAGGATTTCTTCTGTATTTCGATCAGATTCGGCATTTCCAAGACATCGCGCTGTCTGGAGAAGCTCATGCGTGTATTTTTCCCGGACCGGACCGGGCGCATTCTGTCTTTTTCCATAGACATTTCACCCCGCATTGTAGTATACTCCAAGGGAATTTTGGGCGCAGTGGCACAACACCCCAATATAGAGCAAACTTCATACTATCAAATCGATTTCAAGGTGTCAAGCAACAATTCGACTGATTTTCCTTCGAAAAGAAAGACTTTGCTTTCTTTTCTTAAGCCGGCTCGGTATTCCCCCTTCCTTTCCGCCCCGCACTCCTTGCTTTTTACGGTCGTGCCTGTTATACTGTGCCTCGTCATACAAGGAGAAGCTCCATGATCAGACTGACGATCCCCCGGAAAGCCGCCCAGATCCTCCGCCGCCTCACCGACGCCGGCTACGAAGCCTGCGTCGTGGGAGGCTGTGTCCGCGACTCCCTGCTCGGAAGGACGCCCGGAGACTGGGATATCACCACCTCCGCCCTGCCCTCCGAGGTCAAGGCGGTCTTTCCGCGTACGATCGACACCGGCATCGAGCACGGGACTGTCACCGTCCGTCTGGGCGGGGAATCCTTCGAAGTGACCACTTTCCGTGTCGACGGGAAATATTCCGACAGCCGGCACCCCGACAGTGTCAGTTTCACCCCTTCTCTCTCCGAAGACCTGCGGCGCCGGGATTTCACGGTAAATGCGATGGCCTATCATCCGGAGAAGGGCCTGGTCGACCTCTTCGGCGGCCTGGACGACCTGAAAAACGGGATCATCCGCGCGGTCGGAGATCCGTACGAACGGTTTGACGAGGACGCGCTGCGTATTCTGCGGGCTGTCCGTTTCGCCGCCCAGCTCGGCTTTACGATCGAGCCGGAGACGTTGAAAGCCGTCTCGCATTTTGCGCCGCGCCTCTCGCTGGTGAGCCGGGAGCGGATCCAGACCGAACTGACGAAGCTTCTCGTCTCCGATCATCCCGACCGTTTCCGCCTCCTGTATGAGACCGGCATCACGGCCGCCCATTTTCCGCTGTTCGATCAGATGATGGCCCTGCCGCAGAACTCTCCCTTCCACTGCCTGAGCGTCGGCGAGCACACGCTGGCGGTCCTGTGCGCGGCGGAGCCCGACAGCATCCTCCGGCTCACCGCCCTTCTGCACGATACCGGCAAGGTCGCGGCCCATACGGTCGATGAGACCGGCCGAGATCATTTCAAGGGGCACAATCTTATCAGCACGGAGATCGCCGAACGCTTCCTGAAGGAGCTCCGCTATGACAACCGCACAGTCGACCTGGTGACGAAGCTCTGCCGCATCCATGACGACCGCTTCCCTCCGACGCCGGCCGGCGTCCGGAAAGCCATTCACCGCTACGGAGAAGAGCTCTTCTCCTACTATCTTCGCTTCATCCGTGTGGATAACCTGGCCAAAAGCGAGTTTGCCAAAGCGGAATTCGGCCCCCGCTACGAAGCCCTGCTCACGGCGGAGGAAGAAGTGCGGAAAGCGGACGACTGCCTGAGCCTGAAAGACCTGGCTGTCACCGGATCCGACCTCAAGGCGGCCGGTCTGAAGCCGGGCCCCGCCATGGGCCGGACCCTGAATGCCATGCTCGAAGAGGTGCTGGAACGGCCGGAACATAATACGAAAGACTATCTGATGGGAAACCTGGCGCAGTTCAGCCAATAAACGCCCGGCAAAAAACAGCCCCGCGAGGGACAATACTTTCGCAGGCGCATTGACCGATAGGTCGCAGCGCCGAGAAAGTTTTCGTCCCGACGCGGGGCGTTTTTTTGTATCTTTGCCTTATTTCGTAAAGTCGAAGTCCCGGAAGAGGACGGTATCCCCGGCGCACATGCGGGCCTCGCAGCGGCAGTGATACTGTCCGGGCGGAAGCAGTTCCGGCTGAATTCTGTTTCCGCTCACAGGAAAGAACTCAAGGCGGGACAGGTCCATGGAGCGAAGCTTGCTTGTATTGTTGTAATAAACACATTCCTGAACGGCAGTTCCGGTCTGATCGGTGATCACGATACGGACCGCACTGATCCCGAAGGGAGTCCTCAGCGTGCCTTCAGCCAGGGTGCCGATCGACACATCTTCCTGTCTGATCGAATCTGTTACCGACTGCTTCGGTACGGGAGCCTCCGGATCGATCAGTTCCCGGCAGGTGATCGGCAGATATCCGGACCGGTAAAGGCTGGAAAAGCTAACCTTTTTTTCGAGATTCCCGACGATGTACACTGTCTTGCCGAGCATTTCATCATAAACGCCCGTCTTCTTCCGGTTCGAATTGCCTGATGTCTGATCCATGATGAGCACATAGCTGTTTGACAGCGGCTTACCGTCTCCGTCCCGCACCACATGGGTCTCTTTGATCATCATCACGTGGCCGGAACCGGACCAGCGGACGACCGCGTCTCCCGGCTGAAGCTGCGCATAAGCCTGATACATCCTTCTTACGCCGTTCTCCGAACAGGTCGTGACCGTATTCGTATAGCCCGTCTCTACCGAGTTGTAATCCCCCACCGGAATAAACCCGTTGCCCCGCGTCATATACCGGGTGGCGACACGGTCGGAGACGGAAGAAGCGACCGTGCTCCAGGCCTGCCAGAGCGTCCCGGAGCAGTCGGAAAACATCCATTTTGCCGAAACGCTGTCCACAAAGGATACCGAGAGCGTGTAGATTCCCGTTAAGTCCTGTCCGACGGCAAAATCCAGAAGGTTTTCCAGAGAACCGTGACCGTACATATACGGACATCCGCGATAAATAAGTCCCTTTTCAAAGGTGAATTCCCTGGTCTCGCACTGATATGTAAACGTCTCTGAAGGAGTCCAGCGGACGCTCACAAAGGCTTCCATCCGCCTGAGCACCTTCTGCCGGCGCTCCAGAAGTACCGCCTGCTCCTCCGGACTCAATTCCCGGTCGGCAGCCGGCGTCCCCTGCTCTTCCGTTTCAGTGGAAAGCGGAAGTTCCTCCGATGCGCCGGGATCTGCGGAGCTTATCATACCGGGATCTGCGGAAGAACATCCAGTCAGAATCAGAATAATGCATAAAACGAGCAACAGCTTACGCACAGCGGTTCCTCCTTTCCGAAAACTGTCTTCAGGTACAGTATACGTGTTTTCACGGGGAATTCCATCCCCGATCTGTGTCTTTTCGTCCGCTGGAGAAAAGGCTTGCCATCACCCCCTCCGGATGGTATATTGAAATACTCCCCCTGCAGGGGAAGAACGCATCAGGAGAGCATCATGCGCAATTACGAACAGATCACTCCCGCGCTGGAAAAGCGCATGCAGAAAGAAAAAAAGGAAGGCAGTTTTGCCGTTCTTGCCTATCCCGACAGCCGGGTGATACGCCGGTATGCCTCGAAGCAGGACACGGCCTCCGTCTGGCGGCCGGCCTTCGTCCGGGATGTGGACAAGATCCTCTATTGTCCCTTTTACAACCGCTACACCGACAAGACCCAGGTCTTTTCCTTCTATAAGAACGATGATATCACCCGCCGCAGCCTGCACGTACAGCTGGTCTCCCGGATCGCGCGCACCATCGGCCGGGCGCTCAATCTCAACACCGATCTGATCGAGGCGATCGGGCTGGGCCACGATATCGGCCATCCTCCCTTTGCCCACAGCGGAGAGAAGTATCTGGACGAGCTTTACTTTGCCCACACCGGCCGGCATTTCTACCACAATATCCAGTCGGTCCGGGTGCTGGACCGGATCTTCCCGAACAATATCAGCCTGCAGACCTTAAGCGGCATCGCAGCCCACAACGGCGAGCTGGAACTGGACGAATACCGTCCGAGGCCGCTGGAAAGCTTCGAGGAGTTCGACCGGCAGATGGCCCGCTGTCTGGAAGACCGGGACTTCTGCAACGCGCTGGTCCCCTCCACGCTCGAGGGCTGCGTCGTGCGCATCTCGGATATCATCGCCTTCCTCGGAAAGGACCGGCACGATGCGGCGCTCGCCAAGATGGACCGAGAAAAACTGTTCACCGACGCCGGCATCGGTTCGGTCAACCAGGAGATCATCAACAACCTGACCGTCAATATCATCGAGAACAGCTACGGAAAGCCCTACATCCGGCTGGACGAGGAGCATTATCAGGCGCTCCGGGAAGCCAAACGGCACAACTACGACGTGATCTACGAAGGCGTGGCCGAGACTGCCCGCCTGCGGGAGACCGTAAGGCCGATGATGAGCGAGATCTACGGGCAGCTGCTGGAGGATATCCGGAACAACTGCCGTACCTCGCCTGTCTTCACCCAGCACATCGCCTATATCAATTCCTACCGGAAGCCCGGCGATCCGCCCTACCATGAGACCGACCCGGACGATCTGGTGGTCGACTATATCGCCAGCATGACCGACGATTACTTCATCGACCTGCACCACTATCTCTTCCCGGGAAGCCACTACGAGATCCGCTACCGCGGCTATTTCGATTCCGAGAGTTCCTCCGAGGTGAAGCATGTTTGAAGAAGCCCTGGCGGTGATCCGCCGCTATGACCGCATCATCCTGCACCGCCATAAAAACCCCGACGGAGACGCGCTCGGCAGCCAGATCGGCCTGAAGGAGCTGATCCGCGTGAATTTCCCCGAAAAGACCGTGCTCATGGTCGGCGATCCGACCGTACGCTACGCCTTTATGAACGGCTGGGAGCCGGACGAAGTGCCTGACGAAGCCTACAAAGGCGCCCTGGCCGTGATCCTGGACAGTTCCACGCCCGATATCGTGAGCGACGCGCGCTTTGCGCTCGCCGGCGAGCGTCTGCGCTTCGACCACCACATCTTCATGGGCGCCTTCGCGGAGACCGAAGCCGTGGACACCTCCTATGAGAGCTGCTGCGGTCTGCTGACCGATTTTGCCCTGCAGAGCGGGCTCCGGATCACGCCGGCAGCGGCTGAAGCCCTCTTTACCGGCATGGTCACCGATTCCGGACGCTTCCGCTACGATTCGACCACTCCCCGCACCCTGCGCCTCGCCGCTGCTCTGCTGGAAACAGGCATCGACACCAACGAGCTTTACCGCCGGCTCTACGAGGAAGACCCGGTCTCCCTCAAACGCCGCGCGCATTTCATCGAAAAGATCCGCTTCACCCCGGCCAGGACTGCCTATCTCAAAAACACGAAAGAGGAAGTCGCCGCGCTGGGCATGGACGCCTTCTCCGTTTCCCGGGGCATGGTCGGTACCATGGCCGACCTGAAGGGCGTCTCCGTCTGGGTGAATTTCACCGAGGCGGACGAGGGGATCTTCTGCGAGATCCGCTCGGGCAAATACAACATCAATCCCGTGGCGGTCAAATATGGCGGCGGGGGACATGCCAAAGCCAGCGGCGCCACGGTCCCCGACTGGGAGACCGCCGATGCCATGCTGCGTGATCTCGACCGATATGCGGAGGAAGACCATGAATGAATCCGTCAAACGTCTGATACTCGACACCATCGCTGCGTCCGACAGGATCCTCATCACCCGGCATTTCCGTCCCGACGGGGACGCGATCGGCGCTTCCATGGGCCTTGCCCGCATCCTGCGCCTGACCTGGCCGGAGAAAGACATCCGGGTCATCAACGAAGACAGTTCGGAATATATCTTCTTTCTGGACCCTGAAGACGGCCCCGCTCCCGACGAATGGTACCGGGACGCCCTCGCGGTCGTCGTCGATACCGGCACCTTTGACCGCATCTCCAACAAAAAGACCGGCCTCTGCCCGAAGCTGATCAAGATTGACCATCACATCGACGAAAAGCCTTACGGAGATATTTCCTGGGTCGAGGACGAACGCTCCTCCCTCTGCGAAATGATCGCCGACCTTGTCATGACCTTCCCGGAGACCCTGAAGATCGACTCCCGGGCCGCCTTTGCGCTCTATACCGGTCTGGTCACCGATTCCGGACGCTTCCATTTCAATTCCGTGAACGGCGATACGATGCGCTGCGCCGCGTTTCTTTTGGATCAGGGGATCGACACGGACCGTCTCTTCTCCTATCTGGACCTGGAGGATTTCGAATACTACCGTTTCGAGTCCTGGATCCACAATCACATGAAGCGGACGGAAAACGGCGTCGCCTATATCGTGATCACCGCCGAAACGAGGGAGAAATTCGGTCTCAGCTATGAGCAGGCGAGCAATGCGGTCTCCTTCCTCAGCGGGATCACCGGCAGCCTCATCTGGCTGGCCTTCATCGAGTACGGGGACAGCATCCGCGTGCGGCTCCGTTCCCGCTTCGTCACCGTGCAGGAACTTGCCTCCCTCTACGGAGGCGGCGGGCATGCCTGCGCCGCCGGCGCCACCCTTCACAGCAGGCGCGACGTACGCAAAATGCTTTCCCAGGCTGACAGCCGGCTCAAAGAATACAAAGAGACCCACACCGACTGGCGCTGAGCGCCGCAGAAAGGCCCCTTTTCTTATGAAGATTCTGATCACCAACGACGACGGGATCCGCTCCGAAGGCCTCCGGCTCCTTGTTGATTTCGCCCGCAGCCTCGGCGAAGTCACCGTGATCGCCCCGAACGAGGAACACAGCGGCCTGAGCCAGAGCATCAATCTCAGCGGACCCTTTCTCTGCCGGGAAAGCCGTCTGTTTCCGGGCGTCCGTGCCTTCGAACTCGGATCAAGCCCCGCCGACTGCGTCCGCTACGCGGCCTGCGGTCTGCAGGAGCACTTCGATCTGATGTTTTCCGGCATCAACCGCGGATTCAACACCGGCCACGATATCGCCTACTCCGCCACCTGCGCGGCCATTTTTGAAGCCGCTTACTGGCAGATCCCCTCCGTGGCCTTCTCCACGGATTACGAGGGCTTCGCGGGCCCTGCGAAAGCCCTGCCGGCCGTATGGGATTTCTTTCTCCGAAACCGCCTGCTGGAGACACATCTGACCTACAACGTCAACATCCCGCAGGAGCCGGGCAGGATCCTGATCACCCGTCAGAAAGACGCGCCCTACTACCTGGACCACTTCGAAAAAGTCGGCGAAGACCTGATCATCGCCCGCGGGTATTCAGCCTATCGGGGAACCGCGGATCTGACCGTCGACCTGGACGCGGTCATGAACGGATACATCTCCGTCTCCCCGCTGACGGTAGACCGGACTGCAGAGAAAGCGTATGAAGAACTGAAAGGGATCGGCCGGTGCTGCGGTTGCTCATAAGAAAGTTTTGAAGCAAAACGATTTGGGCATCTGTCTGACAAGATTGGAAAAACGGACTGTTGTTTAGTTGCAACAGTCCGGTTTTTATATTGCTATAATGCATACGGCATGTTGAGATCAGTTTTAGTTTTCTCGAAAATCAATCTGCTAAAATAGGATCAAGACGCCATACGTGAGTTGATGTTTCATCAAACAGAGCACCGTAAACTAATCCATGTGTATCAGGCCCACGAAGTTCCACAAGGTATACATTACCATTTTCTAAGAATGCGCGGCATATCATACCTGGAACGGAACAGCGAGCAACTACAATACCTTCTTTATCAAACACGGTCATTTTATTCAGTTTCTCGTTTATCCCAAGGATTCGTCCATCAGGGATAACCAATATTGGGTATGCTGGGATTTCCAAAGTAGTTTTCCGAGATTCTCCACTTTGTAAATCGTAAAAAGACATATATCTATTGTTCCAAATATCTCCTTCCCAGAGGATGCTTCCGAATAATTGATCTTCCTCGAAGTAATAACTCCCGTTATAACCTTCTATGCACTGTTTTTCATCCATAGACTCATTCAGTACAACCAATTCATGAGCAGAACGCCGGCAAAACAAAAAGGCGTTTATTGAATCTACATGTATTATATGATGCACGTCATCTTTATAAGGGTAACTGTATGTATGAAGTAATTCTCCGGTCTCGCCGTCAATCTGCCAGATCAGCGTATCAGCCTTAATGATTGCATCTATGCCCGACGCAAATAGCGTGATTACACCACATTCGGAACTGTGGATAAATTGTATTGATTGATGCCTATTCATTTCGGGTTCAAAGCGCCATTGCTCGCTTCCGTCCCTGTTAAGACAGATTACACTGTAATGCGCTTGTATCCTTGGTCCCTCTTCCTTTTCGGTATTCGACAAAACAGTACATGCAATTAAGAATACCATTCCCCCGGCTTTTGTCTGCCACATTGTGCGACATACAGTACCAGAAAACGATTTTTGCTCCCAGCATTCCCCGGTCTGTCCATTCATCAGAATGAGATTATCAAGCCCTTCATTCCAATCTATCTTATAAGGATAAGCAATTATCTCCTTAGCATTAGGTACAATATATCGCTTCATGTCCGTTTCGTATAGTAACGAAGACAGATGGTATTCTCTCCAATGTGGACGCAGCATTTTTAATAGTTTCTGACGATACTTTTGCTCGTTTGGCCAATCCGACAATGGAAGTTCTGTAAGTATGAAACTGTTAGGCCGCTTTCTCAGCATTGCCTCGCGTGCTTTGATTTCCCGAAGTGTTGTATCACATTGTTTTACAATTCGTGGCTCTTCCTCCTGAAGATCATACAATGCTGTGCCTATTGTCTCTTCAAGTAACTTTAATTGTTCTTCCAGATTGAAGCAATGAGAAGCATATCGAAATGCTTTGGAAGGTGAATCATTACCAAAGCATTCGCTGATCTTTTTTCCCAGTTTTGTCCAAGATTGATTGTTATCGCACGATGCACTTTTCTTTCCGTTTTGGTAGAAGCTACATCTGAACATATCATCATCAAAGTAGTAGAATAACAACGCAACGGTATTGCTGTCTTTTGTCAGTTGCCGAGCCACCTTGCTCAAACGCTGAAAAGCATCTTCACCCGTATCATGCGACGGCACAACAGTTAACCATGGTGAGTTTTGATCTCGAAGTTGATCAGACGGAGCAAGTGCGGGTATAACTGATGAGCGCTCAGCATTGTATACATTCAATGTTGTTAAGGTCGTTCCCATACCAATTTCCCCAATCAGATTTTCTGTTTTTTTGAAAAGAGTTTTTCTTTATTCTACACGCTAGTATTGTTAATTTCAGTATTTGTCAGTGATATAAGCATTAAACGCGTAGCTCGCACTTGTGCGATCATAAGGGTTTGGGATTATCCCAACAAGCCAGGTTTGGCGAAAGTAGTTCCGATCCGGATCGGAACACTACTCGCCAAGTTCTGGAACCGTCCATCGGGACACTGCTCGCCAGTTACCGAGGCTATAACGGTTCCAGACGAAAATCTGCATACTCTTACGAGTATGCCCTGCTTGCCAAGTACTG
>JAEEGL015268649.1_pt1 | contig 11544 bp, 9 predicted proteins | sample 9134231 | NCBI WGS metagenome assembly JAEEGL01 (sample SAMN16246548, study PRJNA631951) | gut metagenome | biome: gut microbiome; feature: rumen; material: fiber-attached | host: Bos | place: Iran: Karaj | collected 2018-10 | reverse complement strand
TGATCCTAAAGGAAGGAAAGACATTCTTGAGGTGATAGATAATTATCACAGGAAGGAGAACAAGACCATTATCCTGGTCTCTCATTCGATGGATGATGTGGCCAGATATGCTGATACAGTTCTTGTTATGAATTCTGGAAAAGTGATGTATTATGACACGGTAGAAGAAGTGTTTAAGCATTCTTCAGAGTTGAGAGAGACTGGTCTAAATATCCCTACCGTTACGGATATCCTGCTTACGCTGAATGAGCGCGGGATCGGTGTTGATACGGATATCTATACAGTAGAAAGAGCAGCTGACACGATAACAGCTGCCGTGAAGAGAGAAGTGCATATATGAGAGATATCACATTAGGACAGTATATAAACGGTGATTCACCGATACACAGGCTTGATCCAAGAGTCAGGCTTATTCTTACGCTTGTATATATAATCATACTGTTCTCATTCAAGAGCATTCTCCAGATGATTCTTGCGCTGGTGTTTATATTGATCGCCTATGCTATCGTCAAGATCCCGCTCAAGATGCTTCTTAAGAGCCTTAAGCCTATCATACCGATAGTTTTGTTTACTTCCATTCTGAATATGTTCTTCATCAGCGGAGATGTGGTCTTCTCATTCTGGAAGATCTCGGTAACAAAACAAGGATTATATTACGCAGCCCTGATGTCATTGAGGGTGATTTGTCTGCTTGCCGGATCATCATTGCTGACATATACATCTACCCCCATCGAGTTGACCGGTGCACTGGAATCGCTTTTTAAACCACTTACCAAATTGGGATTTCCAGTGAATGATCTTGCGATGATGATGACTATTGCGTTGAGGTTCATTCCTACGCTTCTTGAAGAGACCGATAAGATCATGGCCGCGCAGAAATCGCGCGGAGCGAATCTTGATACTGGAAAACTGTTTGAAAGGATCAAAGCTCTAACACCGATCCTTATTCCGCTGTTCGTTTCTGCATTCAGAAGAGCTGATGAGCTGGCGCTTGCAATGGAATGCAGGTGTTATAACGGAGGAGAAGGACGCACTAGACTCAATGAACTCAGGCTGAAAAGATCCGATCTGAAGGCAACAGTAGTTTTCTGCCTGTTCTGTGTGCTGCTTGTCCTGGCGGGGAAGATATAGGATGGCTTCAAATTATCTTGCTCAGATATCCTTCGTGGGCACTTCGTATCATGGTTCACAGATTCAGAAGAATGCTGTCTCTGTACAATCTGTATTTCAAGATGCCGTCTGCTCGTTATTAGGCTATCTGCCGGATATGAAGTTCTGTTCACGCACTGATTCAGGCGTCCATGCCCGAAGATTTTATATCAGCTTTTTTATCGAGCATGGAATGGATTGTGAAGAGATCCGCAATGCATTGAACGCAAAGCTTCCTGCAGATATCCGCGTCAATGAGATCAGAAATGTCCCGGATGATTTTCACGCCAGATATTCTGCGAAGGGAAAGACCTATGACTATCTTATCTGGAATTCCAGAGTGATGAATCCTTTTTTGCTGGACAGAGCATATCAGTTCTCTCCACAGATTGATGAGTCGGAGATGAACAGAATAGCTTCTGTTTTCTCTGGAAGGCATGATTTCTCTTCTTTTTGTTCAGTTAAAAGCTCTGTAGATAATAAAGTCAGATCTGTTTCTGATATATCGGTTTCACGCTGCGGGGAAATGGTAAAGATCAGTATCTCTGCAGACGGGTTTCTTTATAACATGGCCCGTATAATAGTCGGAGCGCTATTGCAGACAGTGCGCGGGAAGCTCTGCAGAGAAGATCTGGAGCTATATCTGAATGGCAAGCCCAGAGATAATCTGCTTATCACAGCTCCAGCTTGCGGACTCTATCTGACGGAGGTCTATTATTGAGCAGTTCTAACAACAATGAAATAGCAAGAGCCAGAAGAGCTAAATACAGAAAAGCTCGATGGAAACGCATTATGTCTGTTCTGGCTGTTATCGCCATTATCTTTGTGTGTATAGTGTCGGTCTCTTTCTATTCCAGTGTATTCAGTTATGATGTCAGAGATTTTTTGAAATCGACGTTTGCTATAGGCTCATTTCCAGTAGAAATAGAGGATGGAGCCGTACAGGAAAAAGGCGTTGGTGCCAGAACTTTGTATATGCTTAACGGTGCGGTTCTTAAAAACATTTCAGGAACTGGTGCTGAATTGCTGGAATATCATCACAGTATCTCCAATCCTGGATTAGCTGTTTCTGGTAACAGAGCAGTCGTATACTCCAGGGGAGGGAAAAGCTACAAAGTATTCAACAGAACTATGATTCTTTTCAGCGGTAGCACTTCAAATCCGATCATCTCCGTTGCTGTGACTCCTTCCGGCAAAACCGCTTTCCTTACTTCCGGAGAAGTATATACGGGAGAGCTTACAGTTTTTGATCGAAAAGGTGATAAGATATTCACTTGGTATGGTTCAGAAGGTTTCCCGACCGGGGTATATGCTTCTTCTTATCGGAACAGTGCAGTGATACTGGGAGTAAAGAGTATCAATGGAGCTCTGTTTACGACGGTTTGCTGTATTGATTTGGATGCAAAAACTGAACGTGCTGTTTTTGAACTCGAAGGAATGCCGCTTAAAGCACTTCTTGATAATGACTCTGTCATCGTATTTCTTGACAGTAAATGTGTAAGATGCGATTTTAAAGGACAGATTCTTGCTGAGTATAGTTATAATGGGCGATCTGTTCTGGATATTAGGAGTGATTCGGGTAAGAACATAGCGATTGCATTCGGTGATAATAAAAGAAGTGAGATAAATAGTATCGTTATCCTTACGCGTAAGCTGTCCGAGGTCTGCGATATAGACCACAGAGATTTCATTGAGGATATGTGGGTCAGCAATGACAGAGTTTTTGTTCTGAGCAGGGGAAAGATAGATGCATATTCTCATGCCGGGCTACTTCAGGAAATATATCATTGTGATATTTCAACATATTCGATAGTATACTTCGGCGGAGTGATCAGACTGGAACCAAGATGTCTGATCAAATCATCAAGGAACGACGTGGAGGAGATTGAATAGTAATGAATGTATCATTGTATTATGATTTGTTCTTCGCCGTTTTTCTGATTCTTTTCTTCTTTATCTTTTACAAGAAGGGATTCGTTGGCTCATTCATTAACGTGTTTGGGCTTGTCATAGCGTTTCTCGGAGGAAATTATGTCAGCAATTCGGCATCAAAAACGATCTATGACAGATTATTAAAAGACAGGTTGACAGAATATGTCACAAAAAACATACAAAAGATACAGAGCGGGATCTCTGATACATTTTCAAATGGTCTGATAGGGAAACTGTTCAGTAATTTCATCAAAGAACAGTCTCTTGACTCTGACGCCTCGGAACTTGCAGACCGGTTTATTAATCATTCTCTTGAAAGCAACTGTATCAATGTGATCAGGATGATTGTTTTCGTTTTGGTATTCATCCTGGCAATCATACTGATCAGGTTGTTGTCATCAACTCTAGAAGGCGTAAATGAACTGCCGATAGTCGGATTTCCTAACCAGTTGCTTGGCGGTGCATTAGGACTGGTGATCGGGCTGGTTATCCTGTTCATCTTATGTTCATTAATGAGCCTTATACTCGACATATGGTCGACTTCTTGGTTCAATAAAGATGTGATCGAAGGGTCGTTCCTGTTCTCAAAATTGTTTGAGTTAAACCCGTTTTATACATAATTACAGGTAGATTTATAAATGCTTTGTTCTAGATGTAAAAAGAGAACCGCCGTTATGTTTATCACGAAGATAGAAGGCGGAAATACTACAAACGAAGGACTTTGTCTGGTTTGTGCAAAAGAGCTTGGTGTAATGCCCGTGGATGACATCATGAAACATTTTGGTGTCACTGATGATGATCTTGAGGCATTCTCCGAGCATCTTTCAGCAGGCAATGAACCTGAAGAAGGTGGATTTGAAGAAGGGGGCACCCCGACTTTCCCGAATCTGTTCGGAAATCTTTTCAAAAATACTCCGATACAAAAAGATAAAGAGCAGGATAACAAGTCAAATCAGAACAATTCTCAGAACCGTCAGAGACAGGACAGAGACAAGAGACATAAATATCTTGATACGTATTGTGATAATCTGACTCAGAAAGCCAAAGATGGAAAACTGGATAATATAATCGGCAGGGACAAGGAAGTATATCGCACGATTCAGATACTGTCCCGACGTCAGAAGAACAATCCATGTCTTATAGGTGAAGCAGGAGTTGGAAAGACTGCCATTGCAGAGGGAATTGCAGAGCGGATCGTTTCAGGTGACGTTCCTGCAAAGTTACAGAATAAACAGATCTATCTATTGGATTTGACTGCACTGGTTGCCGGCACACAGTTCAGAGGACAGTTTGAAAGCCGCGTCAAAGGACTCTTAAATGAAGTGACTGAAGATGGGAATATCATTCTCTTCATCGATGAAGTCCATAACCTTACAGGTGCAGGTGATGCTGACGGTGCTATGAGTGCAGCAAATATCCTCAAACCGGCATTATCTAGAGGAGAGATTCAGGTTATTGGTGCTACTACCTTCTCAGAATATCGTAAATATATAGAGAAGGATCAGGCTCTGGAAAGAAGATTTCAGCCTGTTACTGTAGAGGAACCGTCTATAGCAGATACTATTGAGATAGTAAAAGGAATCAAAGGCTATTACGAAAATTTCCACGGAATTCATATAAGTGATGTGATCTGTGAGGATATTGTTAGATTATCTGAAAGATACATTTCCGACAGATTCCTTCCTGATAAGGCTATAGATCTTCTGGACGAAGCTGCTGCATGCAGTGCATTGGAATGCAGCGAACTGGCCGAATATCAGAAACTGACATCCCGCGTTGATAAAATGCTTGAAATTGAAGCGGAAGAACAGAACAAAGATCAACCAGACTATGAAAAGATCGCAAATATCAGAAGTGAATGCATAAAAATGAACGACAGGATCCAGGAGATTCTTCCAGTTATAAACAATCTGGAAGTGACTCAGCAGGATGTCGCTAAAGTGATAGAGCTCTGGACTGGAATACCTGCAAGTTCAATACAAAAAGACGAATATAAGAAAATTGAAGGCCTCTCTGATGCTCTCAAGAAGAAGATCATTGGCCAGGATGAGGCTGTTGAAAAAGTTGTTAAGGCTATCAAGCGGACAAGAGTTGGTTTATCTGAACGGATCAGGCCTGCTTCTTTCATATTTGTCGGACCTACTGGAGTAGGGAAGACAGAACTTGCTAAAGTATTGGCTTCTGAATTATTTGATAGTGTCGATCCGCTGGTAAGGATCGACATGACGGAATATATGGAGAGGCATACTGTAAGCAGGCTTATAGGTTCACCTCCTGGATATGTTGGGTATGACGAAGCTGGTCAGCTTACAGAAAAGGTCCGCAGACGTCCTTATAGTGTTGTGCTTTTCGATGAGATCGAAAAAGCTCACCCTGATGTCATGAACATTCTTCTACAGATACTTGATGAAGGAAGAATCACTGATGCGCAGGGACGCACTGTTAATTTTGAACATACTGTCATAATAATGACAAGCAATGCGGGCTCTAACATTAAATCGAGTTTTGCCGGGTTCGGAGCATCGCTTGATGAGAGCAGCAGTGAGAAATCATTGAATGCTCTGAGAGATTTCCTCAGACCAGAGTTTCTTTCCAGAGTAGATGAGATTGTTGTGTTCAAGCCTTTAACAGAAGAGTCAATGAAACGGATCGCAGCATTGATGATCGAAGAAATGAGAACACCGCTTCTCGATAAAGGAATAAAACTAACATATACGGATAAAGCTCTTACGTTGCTGGTGAAGCACGCTGAGGGAGGGAAATACGGAGCCAGAGATCTGCGCAATACAATAAGAAGAGAATGCGAAGACAAGATCGCAGAAGTACTTGTAGATACTGCTGATAATCCTCCGGCTTCTATCAGGATATCCGTGAGAAACGATAATATCGATATAGTCCCCAAAATGAAAGCTGTTCCGCTTATTCAGGAAGAAATAACTGAATAAAACTGAAAAGAATAAGTCCCGGGATCACCTGATGCCCGGGACTTTATACTGATAATCGATAACCTTAATGGTCTGAGAATATTCTTCATGATATGATAAAAAAGAAGCCGGTTTCGACTGGATGAATTCGAAACCGGTACTTCGTTTTTGCATCAGGTAATGTGAGAACACATTTAATGCATATGGAAATGAAGGAAAAAATGAAAAAGATAAAATCGATTTTTGTAACTGTATTGTAATACATTCATTTCCTGATGTAAATACTTTTTTATCAAATTAATAAAATATTCATTAAACCGGTAGAAAAATAGAGTCAAACTGTTTAAATCTGGTTTGATTATAGACTTGGAGTATTTATGATATTTATCGAAAAACTGAAAGAAAACATTACTTTTGCATATTGTGATAACAGATACATACGTCAAAGGCTTGTTATTGAGCTCAACTGTGATCTAGAACGGGATACCATGACTGCTGTTTCATTGCTGGCCTTTGTTCTTAGTTCTGCAACAGATAAACACAGGGACATGATTTCTCTCTCCAGATATCTGGATCAGCTTTATGGTGCATCACTTTATGTTTCAGGTCATAGAGTTGGTACGAGAATGATGCTGCACTTTGATACAGACTGTGTCTCAAGCCGTTATCTTCCGGACGAGAGTGTAGGGCTCAACGCAGTAAAACTCTTGTGCGAAGTTCTTGCAGAACCATATCTGCCTGATGGAGTATTCCCTGACAGTACCATTGAAATCGAAAGTGAAAAACTGAAGGAAGAGATAAGATTTCTTATTAATGATAAGGAATCGTACTGTACTAGAATGCTCATGAATGAGCTGTTCAAGGGCAGCAAAAGAAGTCTTCCGTCTCTTGGATTCGAAGAGGATATTCCAAAGATCAATAGCTTGAGTTTGCTGGAAGTTTATAAGAAGTGTCTGGAAAACTGTAATGTAAACATATTCTATTGTGGAGATCAATGTGATCTTGTGAAGCAGATATTATCGTCGATGATCGAAGAATACGGTATTGGAAGATCACCGGTTACTTATGTTAATGAACCTGTTGTCCTTCCTGCGGATCCTTTTTATATAAAAGAAGACGCTCGTACTGAGCAAGATATAATCTCTATGGTCTTTCATTCCGCGAGGATACCTGACGAAAAAGACCTTACGGTGCTAAAGATTGCAAACGCTATCTTCGGCGGGATGCCAACCTCAAGGCTGTTTCTGAATGTCAGAGAAAAACAGGGACTTTGCTACTCATGTGTCTCTAATCGAATGACAGGCGGAGGAAGCGGGATTCTGGTTGAAGCATCAACATCAAAAGAAAAATACGAAAAGAGCAGAGAGGGCATTTTAACTGAGTTTGTGAGACTGAGAGATGATGGACCTTCAGTAGATGAACTCGAAAACGCTAAGCACAGTCTTATAAATTCTACGAGAAGCTTATTTGATACTGTCTCAGGGGCTTCGTCACATTATCTTGCTGCGGTGAACAGTCTCAGAAAATACATCACTCCGGAAGAGGAGATCAGACTTATCCAAAATGTCTCCGGTAAAGATGTTCAAAGCTGTCTTGATACTATGCAATTGTGTGGGTTGTACAGGTTGACCGATGAGTAATAAAAAGATCGATAAGATAATAAGTGAACTTTTAGATGGTAGATATTTTAAATACCGAACCGGAAACGGTTTGAACGTATTGGTATATGAAATGCCTGAAAAGAGCAGTGTTTCTGCTCAATTATCCATAGGATTCGGATCAGCAGATACAAAGATATACAGATGTGGAACTCCTGATGTCCTGCCTGATGGAACAGCTCATTTTCTTGAACATAAAATGTTTGAGAATAACGGAGAGGACATTTTCTCATTATTCGCTGACATAGGTGCATCGGCTAATGCATATACGACTTTTAACAGGACCACTTTCGTATTCCGAAGCGGAAATGATGAATATAAAAATGCTCTGAAAATACTTCTTAACACGATCTCTGAGCCACGGTTCAGCAACGAAGGCGTAGAGAAAGAAAAATCGATAATCGCTGATGAAATCAGAATGTATCTCGATGATCCGTCATGGAGAGCCTCATTCGGGCTTTTTAAAAACCTGTATCACAATATCTCGATTAATTCTGATATTGCGGGAAGTGAAAAGTCTATTAAAAAAATAGATGCTGATATTCTTATAGATTGCTTCAACTCTTTCTATCAACCAGAGAATATGGTGCTTGCCGTATGCGGATGTGTTCAGCATGAAGAAGTCTTTTTGATTGCTGAAAACTATTTTTGTACACGTAATGCTGATATGAAACTCAGTATCCGATCTTCTGATGAGTCTGCATCAATAATCAGAAAAAGATCAAAAACGGATATGAACGTCTCAATGCCATTGTTCTGCTTCGGATATAAAGAACGGTGTTTGGATAAGTTTGAAAGCATGAAAACGGAATTGCTTATGGACATAGTTCTGGATCTTATCGCGGGGGAAAGCACAGATCTCTTCAAGGATCTATATGAGATGAATCTTATAAACGACAGTTTTGGATCTGGATTTTATTCAGGAAATGAATATGTATGTACTTTTTTCGAGGGTGAGACCCCTTATCCATACAAGGTCAGAGATCAGATCAAAAACAGGATCCAAAAGATAAAAACAAACGGATTCAGGAAGGAACTGTTTGAGGAAAGAGCGCGGGCATCTGTCGGCGGCTATATAAGTTTGTTTGACAGTCCAGGCTCTGTAGCGGGGAGCATGGTTTCCTGTCACTTTAAAAAGGCAGACCTATACGATATAATTCAGTTCGTTAACAGAATGGATATTAGTTCTGCAAACGATCTGCTGAGATCATGTTTTCTTGATGAAAGCAGTTCAATCAGTATAGTTAATCCTATCAATACTGGAGCATAAACAAGATGAGTCATGTTACATTTCCGGGATTAGGCCTGGAGTTCGATATAAACAGAGTTGCGTTTTCTATTAACGGATTCGATATATACTGGTACGGTATTCTCATAGCATTAGGAATGTTTATAGGTGTAATCGTAGGGCAAAAAAACGCCAGACGTTTCGGTATCGACGAGGATAAGCTCTACGATATAGTGATCTGGGGAGCTATTGGGGCAGTATTCTGTGGACGAGCATTTTATGTATTGTTTGCAGATGATTATGAAGTAACATCTATTAAACAGTTTTTTAATCTTAGAGAAGGCGGGACGGCATTTTATGGAATACTAACCGGTGCGTTAGTAACTTCGCTGATTGTATGTCTAATTAATAAAACTAAATACCTTTGCTTGCTAGATGACTTGGCTTTGGGATTTCTGATCGGTCAGGGATTAGGGCGATGGGGAAACTTTTTCAATCAGGAACTGTTTGGCACCAATACAAATCTGCCGTGGGGAATGTATAGCGACACTATCGCAAGATACATATATAGAAATGCTGATTTTCTGTATAGAGAACATGGTATCGTCTTAAAAGACGGACCTGTACATCCAACATTTCTGTATGAAAGTATCTGGTGTTTTATAGGAGTAGCCGTAATTAGCTATTTCATAAAAAGAAGGCGTTTCGATGGAGAGATAGGTCTTAGATATCTTATCTGGAATGGTATTGGCCGCGCATTCTGTGAATCGTTACGAACCGACGCACTGTTTATTGGTGGGGTAAGAATATCTCAAGCTGTTTGCATCACTTATGCAGTTGTTTCAGCAATTATTCTTGTTACTGTCAAGTTGAAGATAAAACGGTCAGAAGATCCTGAGTACCTTAAGCCTTACGCGTTGACGGAAGACTATCTACGAGAATCTGTTGAATTAACTGAAACGGATGAAGCAGAAAATGAAACTCAGATAATGGAACCAGAAGAAGTTCATAGTTTAGAAGAGAATGAACAATCAGATGACAGTGACGGATCAGATAAAGAAATTTGAATGACTATTATGAATAAGGTGTAAACAATTATGGCGGAAAAAAGCAATCGAATTGATCTGGTAGAAGGACCTATATTTTCTAATCTGTTACGTTTCGCTATACCAATCCTTTTTGGAAGTATCGTGACACAGTTCTATAACGTTGCCGACTCGATGATAGTCGGCAGATTTATCAATTCAGAAGCTTTAGCTGCGGTTTCTGCCAGCACTCCAGTCGTAAGTATCATCAATCTGTTTTCTATTGGGTTGTCTTCTGGATCAAACGTCGTTATATCCCAGAGAGTTGGATCAAGAGATCATGAAGCCCTTCAACGGGCAGTTTCGACTGTGTCGTTTCTGACACTGTTCGGATCTATGCTAATTACTCTAATAGGCCTCATAGTCAGCAGACCATTGCTGATATCGCTCAAGACTCCGGATGAGATACTGAACTCCGCAAGCCTCTATTTGATTATTGTTTTTTTGGGTACTACCGGAAATCTTATTTATCAGATGGGCAATGGAGCTTTACGTGGTATGGGCGACGTGAACTGGCCGCTCATTTTCCTTGTAATTTGCAGCGCTCTTAATATCGTTTTCGATCTAGTAGCTGTTTTGATCCTTGGCTGGGGCGTGCCGGGAGTTGCTGCTGCAACAGCGGTCTCTCAGCTTATCTCGGGAATCGGTATCATCTACAGGCTTAATAATGGCGGATATGGTATATCAGTCGGGGTAAAATATCTGACAGTAGACAGATATGAGCTTGGAGAAGTAGTCAGGATCGGGCTTCCCGCTGCTATTCAGAACATAGGCAATATGCTTGCCAGTATGTTTGTACAAGCGTCTGTAAACACTTTTGGTGCTACATTTATTGCTGCTAACAGCATAGTAACCAAGGTAGATATGCTACTATATATTCCTGTTGATGCTTTGAGTACTGCGCTTTGTACATTCGTCGGACAGAATATGGGGCGGCTACAGCTTGACAGGATAAGGAAAGGAATCAATTATTCGATCCTGACTCTGACAATAATGGGGGTAGGTTTATGTTCAGCCCAGATATTATTAAGGCACAATCTTCCGCGTATCTTTACTGAGGATTCTGCCGTTCTTGATATTGCTGCTGACGGATTGTTCATAATGTCATTCCAGTGTCTGTTCTACGGAATTGACAGATGCCTTGTTAATGCAATGAGAGGCGCAGGTAAGTCTGTAGTTCCAATGATCACAGCACAGTTTGGAGCATTTTCGAGGATACCTCTGTCATACTATCTTGGTGTAAAAACAGGAGACTGGCATGGCATATTTTGGGCAATGCTGATAGCTGCTTTCCTTAGAAATACAGCGATCGCTGTTTACTATTTCTGCGGAGGATGGAAAAGAGTGGTCAGGTCGTATGAGGAAAAGCATCCTGAATTACTGCTCGGGAAATAAGCTATAAAAAAAGCTGTGAAGACTCTTCACAGCTTTTTCTTAGTATGACGGGCATGCCGTCAATCTGTGGTGGAAGTCCACGAGGGGCGTAGTCGCCGACGAACCCCAAAGCGACTCCCAAGGTTCAAATCGCGAGGTTTGGGCGGGAAGAAGGGATAGCGAAATCGTAGCCT
>JAEEGL015253459.1_pt1 | contig 11544 bp, 14 predicted proteins | sample 9134231 | NCBI WGS metagenome assembly JAEEGL01 (sample SAMN16246548, study PRJNA631951) | gut metagenome | biome: gut microbiome; feature: rumen; material: fiber-attached | host: Bos | place: Iran: Karaj | collected 2018-10 | reverse complement strand
TCAGTCGCTAAGCACCGCGACCCGCGATGGTCCCCTCAGGCAGCGGATGCCGGCCCATCATAAAGACATCTTTACGCTTTGATGTCAAATGCCGAAAAAGCAAGCATTTCAGCCCGTTTTGTGATAATATAAATCGGTTATGAAGGAGATCGTGATCGAAAAGAACGACGCGGGCCAGAGGCTGGATCGTTTCCTGCGGAAATACCTGCCCAAGGCTCCCCTGTCGTACATATACAAGCTCATAAGAAAAGACGTCAAGCTCAACGGCAAAAGGGCCAAGGAAGACGCCATGCTCGCGGAAGGCGACGTCCTTGCGGTCTACGCGGCCGAAGAAGACCTGGCCCTCTACAGCGAGAAGAAGAGGAGCGGCACGGCCAAGAGGCAGTTCAGGGTCCTTTTTGAGAACGACGACCTCATCATAGTGTCGAAGCCATTCGGCCTGCTGGTCCACGGCGACAAGACCGAAAAGAAAGACACCCTGGCCAACCAGGTGACAGACTACCTGATCGAGAGCGGAGCCTACGTCCCGAGGCTCGAGAAGAGCTTCGTCCCCAGCCCCGTCCACCGGCTCGACCGGAACACCACCGGGCTCGTGATCTTCGGCAAGAACGCCGAAGCCCTGAGAGTCCTCTCCGCCATGCTGCGGGAAGCTCCGGCGGACGAAAAGGATGCGAAGGAGAGCGTCTCCCTGAGAAAGTTCTACCTGACCGTGGTCTGCGGCAGGCTCAAGGAGGAGCTGGTCTTAAGGAACAGGCTGGTCAAGGACGAAAAGAAGAACCGGGGCATAGTAAAGTCCCTCTCCTATGAAGGCGGAAAGTACATCGAGACCGTCGCCAGGCCCCTCTATACCGACGGCAGATATACTCTGGCCGAGGTCGAGCTGGTGACCGGCAGGAGCCACCAGATCAGGGCCCACCTGAGCTACGCGGGCCTGCCCCTTCTGGGCGATACCAAGTACGGCGGCAAGCCCTATATGCTGCCCGGAGCCTCAAACGGCCTCACCACCCAACTCCTGCACGCCGCGAGAGTCGAATTCACCGCCGCTCCCGCTCCCCTCGAGTACCTGAACGGCACCGCCGTCTCCTGCCCCCTGCCCGAGAACTGGCAGAGCGTGCAGACGGAGCTCTTCCAAAAGATCATCGTCCGCTGAAGCAGGCGGGCGCTTCATAAAAAGGAGAAAGAACATGCATATCTCGGAAGACCTGAAGGAATGGATCAAGGACATATCGATATCCATCATATGCGCCGCCGTCATCCTCAGCTTCATCAAGCCCACCATAGTGAAGGAGCACTCCATGGAGAACACCCTTCACGAGAACGATTACCTCTTCATCAGCCGCCAGGCCTACAGGCTCTTCGGCGACGTCGAGAGAGGAGACATCATCATATTCCCCAGCAGCATCAAGACCAGCGGCGGCAAGACCAAGACCCTGATCAAGAGAGTCATCGCCATACCGGGCGACAAGATCGCCATCAGGAACGAGCAGGTCATACTCAACGGCGAGGTGCTCGAAGAAGAGTACACCAAGGACGGAAAGACCAAGACCGAGATGGACGAGATCACCATACCCGCGGGCAAGGTCTTCGTCATGGGCGACAACAGGCAGAACAGCTCGGACAGCAGGTCCAAAAATGTGGGCCTGGTCGATATCGACAGCATCATGGGCAAGGCCGTCTTCAGGCTCTTTCCCTTCAGCGGCATAGGGGGTCTGTACTGATGGCGGAAGGCAAGCTCATTTCGAACAACAAGAAGGCCTATCACGACTACTTTTTCGAGGACAGCTTCGAAGCGGGGATAGTCCTGACCGGCTGCGAGATAAAATCGGTGCGCGCCGGCGGGGTAAACCTGAGAGATTCCTTCGCAAAGGTGGAAAAAGGAGAAGTTTGGGTCTATAATATGCATATAAGCCCCTACGAGCAGGGGAACCGTTACAACCCGGACCCCATGAGGCCCAAGAAGCTGCTGCTGAACAGGCAGGAGATCAGGCGCATGGAGACCGCGGTCACGCAGAAGGGGCTTACGCTGGTACCGGTCAAGCTTTACCTGAATAACAGGGGAAGGGCAAAGCTGCAGCTGGCCGTTGCGAGGGGAAAGAAGCTCTACGACAAGAGAGCGGATCTGGCGAAAAAGGACGCGGCCCGCGACATGGACCGCAGCAGAAAGAACAGGGGGAGAGATGAATAAGATAAAAGACCTCATATACAACATGAACGACATACTCGTCGCTCTGATGATACTGGCGGCCGCCGCCTTCATCATCTACTGGCGGGTAGGCGCCATCATGGACTACCCGGCCTACGCGGCCTCGCAGAAGAGCGTGGAGAGAAAGGCCGAATCTGACTTTACCGACATCGACCTGACTCCCGGAGCGGTGGACGAGAACCTAAACAAGGACCCCGAGCACTTTGACGCCAACACGGGCGAGAACACCGAGCCGCCCAGGGAAGGCGAGGCGCAGCAGCCCGCGGAGAACACCGAGCCGCCCAAGGAGGGAGAGAGCCAGCCGCCCGTGCCTCAGTCCGGGGGAGAGTTCCTCACCAAGGCCGAAGTAAAGTTCACGATACCGGCAGGCTCGTCCTGCGACAAGATCGGCAGCCTCCTCTTCCAGCAGGGCCTGGTCGAGTCGAAGGAGGCCTTCGTGAAGGAGGTCATCGCCCAGAAGGCCGACACCAAGCTGCAGACCGGCACCTTCACCATACCCGCCGGCTCGAACATGAACGATATAATCAAGATAATCACAAGGTAGGTCAGACAGGCCCCCTTCAGGGTCTTTAAGGAGTTCCGAAAGGAGAATAAAATGGCACTCGTTACGACAAAAGAAATGTTCGCTAAAGCGCTGAACGCTGATTACGCCATCGGCGCCTTCAACGTCAACAACATGGAGATCATCCAGGGCATAGTCGATGCCGCCAAGGAAGAGCAGGCTCCCCTGATCCTGCAGGTCTCCGCGGGCGCGAGAAAATACGCGAAGCCGGCTTATCTGGTCAAGCTGGTGGAGGCCGCCATCATCGATACCGGCCTCGACATCTGCCTGCACCTGGACCACGGCGAAGACTTCGACATCTGCAAGAAGTGCGTCGACGACGGCTTCACCTCCGTCATGATCGACGGCTCCAAGCATCCCCTCGAAGAGAACATCAGGATCACCAAGGAAGTCGTCGATTACGCCCACGACCACGGCGTGGTCGTCGAGGCTGAGCTGGGCAAGCTCGCCGGCATCGAGGACGCCGTAAAGGTAGACGCCAGGAACGCCACCTTCACCGTTCCCGAGGAAGCCGCCGAGTTCGTGGCAAAGACCGGAGTCGATTCTCTGGCCGTCGCCATCGGCACCAGCCACGGAGCCTACAAGTTCAAGGGCACTCCGTACCTCGATTTCGAGAGGCTCAAGGAGATCCACGCTCTGATCCCCGAGACTCCCCTGGTGCTCCACGGAGCCTCCAGCGTGCTCAAGGAGTTCGTGGACCGCTGCAATGAATACGGAGGCAAGATCCCCGGCGCCCAGGGCGTGCCCGAAGAGATGATACTCGAGGCCGTCAAGCACGGAGTCTGCAAGGTCAACATCGACACCGACCTGAGACTGGCCATGACCGCCGAGATCCGCCGCTACTTCATCGAGCATCCCGAGGATTTCGACCCCAGAAAGTATCTGGGACCCGCCCGCAACGCCATCAAGGGCATGGTCGCTCACAAGATCAGGAACGTCCTCAACGCCAGCGGAAAGATGTAAAGGCAGTCTGCCGAAAAGACAGAAGAAGACCGGCCTTCGGGCCGGTCTTTTATATTGCCTTACGCTTTCAGGACGCGGGATGCGGCTCCGCCGGCGCTCAGTCCTCCACTATGCGGTGGCTGGCGATATCGCTGTGCAGGTATACGTAGACCAGGATCCCGCTGCAGAGGGCCCAGCCGATCGGATAGGCGGCTCCTATCACCAGATGGTTGCCGGGCACGAGCCTCGAGACGGTGAAGAGGTAGATCTGGCGGAAGAACACGCCGGAGAAGAGCATGGCGTACATGGGGACTCTCGCGTTGCCCGCTCCCCTCATCGCGGCCGCCAGAGGCTGGTAGACGGCGAAGAAGAGGACCAGCGGGGCGATGAGCCTTAAGAACTGGCTGCCGTAGAAGATCACCTCGGTATCGGGGTTGAAGAAGCCGACGAGGGCCGGAGCGGTGAATTCTATCGCGCAGGCCATGAGGGCGACGAAGCCCAGGGTCATCGTGATGGCGGTCTTTATGCCCTTCCTGGTCCTGTCGACCTGGTTCCTGCCCAGATTCTGGCCGACGAAGGTCGCCGTCGCCAGGCTCACGGACTGTACCGGCAGGGTCAGTATCTGGTCGACCTTGTTGTAGGCCGTCCAGCCGCCCATGCAGGCGGGCCCGAAGGCGTTGATGTAGCTTTGTACGAACATATTGGAGAAGCTCGTTATGGTCATCTGCAGGGCCGCGGGTATGCCCAGGGAGATGATCTTTTTGAGCGTCTGCGCGTGTATCCTGAGCTCTTTGGGTATGAGCCTGATGCAGGAGTCGCTCTTCATCATGGTGATGACCACGAGGGTCGTGGAGAGGGCCTGGGCGGTTATGGTCGCGTAGGCGACGCCCTTTACGCCCAGATCGAAGACGATCACCAGCACCAGATCGAGGATTATGTTGGTGACGCAGGAGATGACCAGGAAGATGAAGGGCTTGACCGAATCTCCCACCGCCCTAAGGACCGCCGCGGCGATATTGTAGATGACGACGAAGATCATATAGCCGAACATGATGCGGAGATAGGCCGCGGAGTAAGGCTTGATGACGTCGGGCACCTTCATGAACCTTAAGACCAGGGGGACGATGGCGACGCCGGTGATGCTGAGGAAGATGCCGAGGAAGACCGAAGCCAGCATGATAGTATGGGTCGCGGTCTTGACCTTATCGTACTGCCCCGCTCCGTAATACTGGGAGATGACGACGGTGCCGCCGTTGGAAAGACCGGTGACCAGGCCTATCATCATGTTGAGGGCGGCTCCCACGGTGCCCACGGCGGAGAAGGCCTCGCTGCTGACGAAATTGCCCACGACCCAGGTGTCGACGGTATTGTAGAGCATCTGGAAGATGTTGCCGATGAAAAGAGGCAGGGCAAAGGAGAGCAGGTGCCTGGTGATGGGCCCTCTGGTCATGTCCACGTCGCCGCGTTTCAGAAAGCTTTTCTTTTCCTTTTCCATTTGATCGCGCCTTTCGCAGGACGCGCCTTCGGCAGGATAGGTCCGGGGCGCGTTGTTGACATTTATTGGTATTTAATGTAATATGTTCTTGACGGGGCAGGGAGCGGATATGGATATCTCTCTGTTTTTGATCAGGCTCTTCGCGTCTTTCGCGCTGGCCCTTTTTTCCGCCGCCTTGTGGGAGCTCACTCCCTTCGGCTGGATGCGCGAGGACGGGCGTCTTCTGCGCCGCCCGCCGGACGAAAAGCTCATGCTCAGGCCCGGCAGGGCCGGGTTCTGCGTCATACTTGCCGCCTTCTTCGCGCTTACGCTCAGCTGCGGGCCGGAGGAGCTTCCCGCTCTGTGCCCGGTCTGGCTGCTCCTTTCGCAGCTCAGCCTCTGCGACGCCCTCTACATGGCGCTGCAGGATCAGTGGAGCCTCGCCCTTGCCCTGCTGGGAGCCCTGAGGACGCTGGCGGGCCCCGGGACTTCGGCGCTGCTTAAGGATGCCCGCGCTTCTCTTGCGGTACTGCTGCTCTGGCTCGTATCCGCTCTCACGGCCGCGGCTCTTAAGAAGCCCTGCCCCCTGGGATTCGGCGACGCCAAGCTCATGGCGGCCTGCGCCTTCCTGCTGGGAAGAGAGAGGCTGATCTTAAGCGCCTCATGGGCCTTTATCTTCGCCGGGCTCTTCTGCGCCCTGCTGCTGGCCCTTAAGGAAGTCCAAAAAGACAGCCGCGTGAGCTTCGGCCCCTTCATCTGCCTGGGGACGGCCCTCTTTCTTGAGCCCCATGCCCCCGGTCTTTAAGGCAGCTCGATGTAGGCGTAGTTGATGGTCTTGCCCGCGCCGCTGAACTTTTCCTCGTATTCGGTCATCACGTTCTCTTCCGCCCAGGGAGAGGAATGAAGGTCTCTGGTGAGCCGCGCGGGGACGAGGCCGCAGGCCTCAAATTCGCCCAGAGAGAAGTCGAAGAGCTCGTCGTTGTCTGTCTTGAAGGCGATGCATCCGCCGGGCCTTACGACCCGTTTATATTCCTCCAGCATGAGCCTGTGGGTGAGCCTTCTGTGCGCGTGGCGGGCCTTGGGCCAGGGATCGCAGAAGTTGATGAATATGCCCTCGAGCTCTCCGTCTTCAAAGTATTCGGAGGCCTTGATGATATATTCGCTGATGAGCCTCAGGTTCTGTATCTGCCTTTCGGCGGCCTTCTGCAGTATGCGTATGGAGATATTGGTGCCGCCCTCGCAGGCCAGAAAGTCGTATTCGGGATGCTTTTCGGCCATTTCGCAGATGAAGCGGCCCTTGCCGCTGCCTATCTCAAGGCAGACAGGCCGCGGCGCGGGAAAAGCCTCGCGCCAGTGTCCGCGGCAGGCTCTGGGCTCTTTTATTATCCAGGCTTCGCAGTTTTTTATGATCTCTTCTCTGCTCTTTACCGCTCTCTGTCTCACAGTCCTCTGCTCCTTAAGAAGATGACGAGCGCGAAATACACGCCGAGGATGATGAAGGCCGCCGTGTCGCTCTTGGAGAAGCGCATGGGGTTCATGCGGGTCCTGCCGTCCCCTCCCCTGTAGCAGCGGGCCTCCATGGCCATGGCCAGATCAGCGGCGATCCTGAAGGCGCTGACGAAGAGGGGGATGAGCAGGGGTATCATCGCCCTGGCTCTCTGCATGAGGCTCCCGCTCTCGAAATCGGCTCCTCTGGCGGTCTGGGCCTTCATGATCTTGTCGGTCTCGTCCATGAGGGTGGGGATGAAGCGTATGGCGATGGTCATCATCATGGTGATCTCGTGGGCGGGGAAGCCTATCTTCCTTAAGGGGGAGAGCAGGCTGTCGAGGCCGTCGGTGAGAGACATGGGCTTGGTCGCCAGGGTGAGGATGGAGGAGCTGAAGATCAGCAGCACCAGCCTGATGCCCAAAAGCACGGAGCGGGTGAGGCCCTCCCTCGTTACGCTTATGATCCAGAACTTCGCGATGACCTCGCCGGGAGTCATGAGGAGATTCATCGTGAAGGTGAGGATTATTATGAACAGCACCGGTTTGAGGCCCCTGGCGATGTAGCCGAAGGGTATTTTAGAGAGCAGTATCACGGCGAGGAGCAGGGCCGAAGAGAGGGCGAAGCCCGTAAAGCTCTTCACGAGAAAGATGGACACCATGAAGAGCAGGGTGCCGATTATCTTGGTCCTGGGGTCGAGCCTGTGTATGAGCGATTCCGAAGGATAATATTGACCTAAAGTGATGTCTTTTATCGCCATCTATTTTTTCCCGTAAACTCTTATGATCTCTTTCGCGGCGTCATCGAGGGTGAGGACGGAGGTGGAGACCGGCCCGCCCGCCGCGGCCACCAGCTCCATGAAACGGGCCGCGGGCGGAGCGGAAAGCCCCATGTCCCTCAAGGCTTTCCGCTCGGCGAATACTTCGCCGGGCGGGCCGTCCAGGACGAGCCTTCCCTTGTCCATCACCAGGACCCTTTCCGCCATCTCCGCAACGTCTTCCATATTGTGCGAGATCAGCAGTATGCAGATGTTCCTCTCATTCTTGATGCTCCTCACGCACTCCAGTATGGTGCGCTTCCCCTGCGGATCGAGCCCCGCCGCGGGCTCGTCCAGTATGAGCAGCTCGGGATCCATGGCGAGTATGCCCGCGATGGCGACCCTTCTCTTCTGTCCGCCCGAAAGAGCGAAGGGAGACTTCCCGCCTATCTCTTCGGGGTCGAGGCCTGTGAGCCTTAAGGCCTCGTCCGCCTTTTTCGCGCACTCCTCCTCCGAAAGGCCCATGTTCTTAGGCCCGAAGCAGACGTCCTTAAAGACGGTCTCCTCGAAGAGCTGGTACTCGGGATACTGGAAGACCAGGCCGATCTTCTTTCTCACCGCCCGCGACTCGGGGCTCTTCTCGTTGACGTCGACTCCGTCTGCCAGCACCTGCCCGGAGGTGGGCTTGAGCAGGCCGCAGATATGCTGCACGAGAGTGGTCTTGCCCGAGCCTGTGTGGCCGATGAGGCAGACCAGCTCGCCCCTGCCTAAGGTGAAGCTCACCTTGTCCAAAGCCTTCGTCTCGTAGGCCAGGCCCGGATTATATACATGATCGAGTTCTTTTACTTCAACGCGCATATGGCCTTCGCCAGCTCCTCTTCGTATAAAACGTCTTCCGGTATATCGAGCCCCGCCGCCCTGAGCCTTGAGGCCAGCTCTATGGTGAAGGGCAGCTCGAGCCTCAGTTCCTTCAGCCTCTCGCTCTCTTTAAAGACCTCTCTGGGGCTCCCGTCCATGGCCAGCCGGCCGCGGTCCATCACTATCATCCTGTCGGCCAGGGCCGCCTCTTCCATGAAGTGGGTTATGAGGATGATGGTCTTGCCGTCGGCGTTGAGCGCCTTGAGCGTCTCCATGAGATCCGCCCTGCCCCTGGGATCGAGCATGGCCGTAGGCTCGTCGAGGACTATGCATTCGGGCCCCATGGCGAGTATCCCCGCGATGGCGATGCGCTGCTTCTGCCCTCCCGAGAGCAGATGGGCGCCCTTCTTTCTCTGATCGTACATGCCGACCGCCTTGAGAGCCCTGTCGACCCTCTCCCTTATCTCGGCCGAGGGTATGCCCAGATTCTCGGCCCCGAAGGCCACGTCGTCCTCGGCGACCGAGGAGACCAGCTGGTTGTCGGGGTTCTGGAAGACCATGCCGACCCGCCTTCTTATCTCCCAGATGAGCTCCTCATCGGCGGTATCCATGCCGTCGACCAGCACCCTGCCCTCGCTCGGGATCAGCAGAGCGTTGAGATGCTTGGCCAGGGTCGATTTGCCCGAACCGTTGGATCCGGTCACCGCCACGAAGCTGCCCCTCTCTATGGAGAGGCTGAGGCCGTCCAGGGCCTTCTCGGGGGCCTGTCCATCCTCTCCCTCATCATAGCGGAAGCTTATGTTCTCTATCTCAATGATACGGTCCATGTCTATCTGTCCTTGAGCTCGTTCTCTATGAGCCAGAATTCCTTCTCATCTATCAAAAGCTGCAGCCTGCTGTCGATGGGCCTGCCCTTTGAGAGCAAAAGCTCCTTAAGGCCCGTCAGGTCCTCGAAGGTAAGGGTCAGATAATCCCTGCCCGAGAACTCGCCCGCGGCCGAGACCGAGTAATACAGGTCGTGGTCGGGCTTTATCCAGCCGGCGCCGGTATCAAGTATGGCGGAAAGCAGTCTGTCGGCCAGTTCGCCGAGCTCCGGATCCTCCAGCAGCTCCGCGAGGCCGTAAAGACAGCGGCACTCCGCCGCCTGATGATTCAAAGAGGTGTGGACGGGAGCGTGTGTCCCGGTCCCGCCGTAGTCGGCGACGAGCCAGCCGCCGCTCACCGTCTCGGTGTGCTCATCCCCGGCGTAGGCTTTATAGAAGTCGGCGTAGCGCCTCACAGCCTCGACGCCGGGAAGATATCCCAGCTTTTCATATATAACGAGGCCCGTCTCCATCAGGTCGGTGTTGAAACGGGTGTCGTAGAAGCCCTCTTCTATGCCGTAGCTGCCGTAGAGCCAGAGGCTCCGGGGCTCTGTCTTCCAAAAGCCCTCCCCGCTCTGCCTTGAGAGCATGGTGTCCCAGGACGCGAGAGCGAGGTACCTCGCCGCCGGGCAGCTGCCGATCTGCTTTGCCATCAGGTCCGTGATGAAGCCCGCCGGGCAGAAGTAGTATCCGTCCTCGCAGGTGGGCTCATAAGCCTCGGGCGCGAAGCGGTGGTATCCGTCGAAGAGCCAGCGGGACGTGCCCTCCCGCGTGTAGCGGTCCCAGACCGTTATACTGTTCTCGCCCTGAAAATCGGGCCTTTCGCCCCGCATGCGGAGCACGAGAGCGTCGCAAAAACCCTCCGCGGGGCAGAGCCCCAGCATATCGACGCGAAAACCTCCCTCTTCGGGCGCCTCGATCATGAGCAGCCCCTCCGACCCGTCGAGGCAGCGAACTGTCGACCTTCCCAGGTCTTCGTATGCCTGGGGAAGACTGAAAAAGAAGAAGCCCTCTTCCGTCTCCAGGCAGATGTTCTCCCGGCGGAAGACCCCTTCCCTCAAGGGCTCCGAGGTCCAGAGGCCGTCTTCGCCCTCATATCTGATGAGAGCGCCGCTCAAGGCCGGGATACTGAGGCTGAAGAAACGCAGCGGCTCCGGCGCCTCCGCGTTCCCGGAGGGCCTCTCCGCCCTAAGCATCGTCACCGAAGCGTCCTCAAACTCATAGACCTTCTGCTTAAAGCTCAGGCCGCCCCGCTACTCTTCACCTTCGTATACCGTGAAGACGAAGTCATCCCGCGAATAGTCGCGGACGGGCGCCATGCCGCGCAGGGGAAAAGGACTCATGACCATGAGCCATGAGAGCAGTCCGGCGAGTATCCTGTTCACCAGCGTTCCAGCTGCCACCGCGCTCCCCCTTCAAAGACATAGCATATTATTATACTTTTTTCCGCCGGAGCATACAAGGAAAAAATGCGCGCCGGAAGGCTTTGGCGGAATAAAAAGCTCCGCCGGCCGCAAATGCCCGCAGGTCTTGCGGCCCGGGGCTGAAGATGTGATATAATGGATATGCGCCGCCCTGTTCCGGAAGCGCTTCGCGCGGCATCCGCGCCTGACATGAGAACAAGATATAAGGGAGGAAGACATGAAGATACTTCTTACAGGCTTTGAGCCCTTCGGCGGAGAGCCCGTCAATCCGTCCATAGAGGCCGTAAAGCTGGCAAAGGCTCCCGAAGGAGTCGAACTCGTGAAGCTCGAGATACCCTGCCTCTTCGAAAAATGCATAGAAGAAGTGATGAAGGCCGTAAGGCGCGAAAAGCCCGACGCCGTGGTCTGCGTGGGCCAGGCCGGAGGACGGGCGGCCGTGACCCCCGAAAGAGTCGCGATCAATATGATGGACGCCCGCATCGCCGACAACGGCGGATATCAGCCTCAGGACGAGCCCATAAGAAAGGACGGCCCCGCCGCCTATTTCGCCACCCTGCCCGTAAAGGCCATGGTCGCCGCCATGAATGGAGCCGGCGTTCCCGCCATCCTCTCCAACACCGCCGGCACCTTCTGCTGCAACGACGTGATGTACGGGGTCCTGCACGGGATCGCGCAGGAAGGTCTCGGCATCAGGGCAGGCTTCATACACGTCCCCTGCATCCCGGAGCAGCTGCCCCGCTTTAAGGAGGGCACTCCCGCCCTGCCCCTCGCGGACATCGCCAAAGCTCTGGAAGCGGGCCTTAAGGCCATCGCCGAAAACTGAAGAGAAAAAAGACCGCCCGCGGTCGGTATAAAGACGCGAAGACGGCAGGGATCGCTCCCTGCCGTCCTTTTTACGCTTTGTTTTCCGCCGCTACTTCGTCAGCTGTCTGTAGATCATCGTGACCACTTCCGCCCTGAATGAGTCTCTCGCGG
>JAEEGL015186047.1_pt1 | contig 11544 bp, 6 predicted proteins | sample 9134231 | NCBI WGS metagenome assembly JAEEGL01 (sample SAMN16246548, study PRJNA631951) | gut metagenome | biome: gut microbiome; feature: rumen; material: fiber-attached | host: Bos | place: Iran: Karaj | collected 2018-10 | reverse complement strand
TATGCTTCAGACCGATGGAGAGATTTTTTAATGCCAAAGGATTTTACGAAGAAAAATCCTCAAAAATTAGTTCTCCCGAACCCCGTGTATCTGAAAAGAGAGGCGCTTGCTAACTTGCAAGGGCCTCTCTTATGCGTTGCGGCTATGGTGCCACTATTCACTTTGGCTTAACCGTGGGATAGCTGCCCGGCTGATACTCATATACATATTTGGTATAACTTTTCCCTTCATACCATGCTTCAAGAGCCTTGTTCCATCCATCCACTTGCGCCTGAATCTCGCTAAAAGACATTGACTGTATGGTTTTAGCCTCATAGCAACCTATTCCCTCGCTCCCCTCGCCTATCAGCTTATAGCCGTTGGTGCCGGTATAGTAGCAGGCATAGATGGTGCCGCTGTTGGTGCCTACCAGCGCGCCACCTGTAGACTCTACATCGTCTATCACGCGGCAGGCAGCTATCACGCCCTTGTTGGTGCCTGCCAGCGCACCACCTCCTGTGATACCACGGATGGATGTAATTTGCAACTGCTCAACATGGGCTTGCTGCCCCAAATGAGCAAAGAGCGGCTGGCCATGGAGTCGGTTGATATAGCGGTCGCCACCAAGGAAGGTGCCTTCAAAGGGATGGTCGGCATCGCCGATACCGTTCCAAATGTAGGTGGAATCCTTGGCACTCTTCTGCATGGTGATGTCAGCCTCCAAACGGATGAACTTACCTTTGAACGTATAGTCGCTATTCACCTCCTTGGCCAGCGCCAACAGCTGCTGGGCCGACTTGATAACATAAGCTTTCTGAGCCGAAGTGCCATCGTGGCCATAGATATCCTTAACGTCGTTTCCATCCTGATACAACCAAGTGGCATCGTCGACGGTTACCGCGTCAGTATGAACCTTTACATTGCCTTCCTCCTGAGCGGTCATATCCATAAAGGTTGATTTCTTGCGCAGCTTACCCAGGTCGGGTGTCTCCACAAAGTTCCAGTCGGTATAGGTCACACCGGTAAACATCTGCTCGTCCTTATGGTTCAGCGAGATGTTCAGCGTGGTCTGCATGCCCGGCTTGAAGTCCACCAGACTGCTGAATGCGCCAGAATAGTTCTTTTTGACTGTCTGGCCAGGATTCATCGCATCAGGATATTCCACCTCGAACGAGAACTTTAGCGGCTGCTTGTTGCCAGGTATTCCATGAAACGTGGCGTTCTGCGGTGTGGTGATGCCATAGAAGGTGAAGGTTTTGCTCTGCGCCTTTCCCTCGCCATCGGGCTTGGGGCACCACAGGGTGATATCCTTCGTGGTTTGGTCTGCTACACCGAAATCGCGTGCCGTAACGTCAACCTTACTGGTGGCACCCCAGGTATACTTACAGGGCTGGCTGTGCAGCACCATATGGCTGACCTTGACCAGTGTATCCACTGCACTGGCACTGGCGGCAAAGTTCTTGATGTTCACCACCACCTGCACATTGCTCAGGGCATGGGTGAAATAAACCGTGGTGGTGAGTCCACCAGGATCGGCCTTGGTAGTGTCGCTATGGAGTATCAACAGGTCTTCCTTTTCGAGGTCCTCGCTACTTGTGTAAACGATAGCATCCTTGCCATAGCCCAACTCGCCTGCATAGGTATCGCTACCCGTGCCGTTGGTAACCGTCGACCACTGATAGCCTTGAGGCAGGCTGTAACCGATAAAGGTATGATCTGAACTGGCATCGGTCCAGTAGATTTTCTCGGGGTCGTTGGTGGTGCCGTTAGCTATGCGTTCCCATTTCGTACCATCATACTGATAATGGATATTGCTATAGGTGAAAGCATCCAGCGGACTCTTAGTACGCTGGATGGTGGTAAACACAATCGTATCCTTGTCCACAAAGCCAGTGCGACCTATCTGCAGTTGCTTGGTGGCGGCCTCGTCAGCACGGGTCAGCACACGCACCTCGTCGGCACCTATAGCGGCACGGATGCCCTTAATCTCCAGGGCAGCATCGGGCATGGGGATGCTCTCCTCCTCGCTGTTGCAGGCTGCCACGCCCATCAGGGCAGCCACTAATAATAGCTTATAGTGTTTCATCATTGTATAGCTTCATTGTGATGTGATACTGTTTGCCGGCCTCGAAGGTGGTCTGGTTCAGCTGCATGCTGTAGCGCTTCGCACCATCGCGCAACCAGAAGGTGGGCTTATTCGATAACGCACAGGGCGGCACAATCAGCCGGTAGGTCTTGTTGCCGGCATTGTAAGCGGTATAGGTGCCATTCTGCGAGATGTCGCTGAGGGCCTTTGTATAAGCCTTATTCTGACTATCATCCACCACGGCCACACCAATCACCTTACCATTGTCGTCAGCCTCACAGGCATGCTTAGCCTGGTAGCCATAACTATTAGAGTTCACCTTACTCTTAGCTGCATAGCAGTCGCCTACAATCACCTCACGCTGGTCGATGTCGGGCATGCCCTCGAGGGTGAGCACGGCATGATCCGAGATGCCAAGACTGTCATCGATGGTGATGAGCAGCGCTGCCATCACATGCTTGAAGCTGAGGTGCACATTGTACGAACCCGTCTGCATGATGGTCTGTGCCCACATCAGGTCGCTGGCCTTATAGTGGGCCGCCTTGCTCTGGTTGGCATGAAACACGTTGCTGTACTGCTCCACACGGGTGTCGGTGCCCGCGATAAACATCTGCTCCTCGCTCCAGGTCTGCGCCGTAAACACATAGGGCGTTTGCTGCGCCAGGTAGCGGGCATAGATGTCGGGCGAGGCCGACGGACTGTAGTCGCCATTGATATCAAAGCCGTCGTTGGCAGTCAGCGTGCTCCACTTGTTAGCATCCCACTTCAACAGCCAGAAGGCATCAAAGCTGTTGCCATAGGTGGTCTCGCCAAACTCGGTATGCGCCGAATAGGGGCAGATAATCTTCAGCTTGATCTTGTCGCCATCCTCAAAGGCATTGCCATCCAGATTGGTACGTGTGCGCGAGGCGCCCTCAAAATCCTCGACAGCGGTTGAGAACACCAGGGTGCCCGGTGCCTGCTGCTCCTGCGGAGTCTCATAGGCAGAGCAGGCAGAAAGCATGATGGCTATTCCAAATGAAAGTATCTTGTCTATCTTCATAAGTAGCTTTTAATTGTTCTGTTTCAAGGGATTGGCCTTTTCGTCCAACGTGGGTGCACCGCTTACCAGTGCGGGATACAGATGACTGTAGCCTGTCTCCGATGCCTGATAGTGCATCTGGCAGGGATAAGCCTTACCGGTTTTCGACTCGTTATACTTAGCAATGGCATAGTTCATCGCCTTCCAGGGCGCCAAGCCGTAGATCGCCTGCTTCATGTTGTCATTCAGCTTATCATAGTCGTCGCTGGCGCTCAGCAGGTAGTCGTTCTTGGCCTTCAGGATGTGCGACTTGCTGCCACGAATGTATTGCTGCGGCAGATAGGCATCAGCCGTGCTGCCCACGGCATGGGTGCTGGGCGACTTCTCCACATCGTAGTAGTTGCACATAAACGTGCCCCAGGTCAGACTGCTCTTAGCCTGTGGTGCAAAGAAGTTGGACTTGGCACCAGCAGCATAGGCACCCAACAGCGCACCGCTATTCTCGGCGATGCCTGCAGCCGCCTGCATGCAGCCCAGCATGGTGAGGTTATCAGCAGAACCCACCAGTGCCCCACCGGCATCGCCCACATGGATGCAGCCCACCACATAGCTGGCACCCGTCAGACTGTGAGCGATACTATTGCCCGTGCTTGGGCATAGCATCGAGATGCCTGCGATATAGCAGCCCCAGCCCGTGGTGCCACTGGCCTCAGCCGTGTTGAGCAGAATGGTGGCATGGGTGCTCTCAATCTTCAGGTTGGTGATAGCGCCATCCTTCACATGGCCAAAGAGGTAGCCGCTCTGCATGTTCACGTTGCTGAGGGTATGACCGTTGCCCAGGAAGTTGCCACGGAAAGGGTTTTCTTGCTTCTCACCGATGCTGGGCAGCTCCCAGTCATATAAGTCCAAATCAGCCGTGAGGTTCACCTTATAGCGGCTGCCAAAGTCGGTATCGTAGAAGTCCATGGGACCTTGGACATAGTCCTCAATGACATGCGCCTTCTGCGTAGAAACGGTGGGATAGAAATGGGGATAGAACACATAGCCTACAGCCTCAGCCTCAGCCTTGGTGTATCGTTTGGGTTGTCCGTTCTCGTCGGTCTCGGTGTCGGAAATCCACCAGTAGGTCTCAAAGCCATCGGTGTCTGTGCCACGCACCTCGCCACGCTTTAGTCCGCTCATGCGGGTGGCAGCGGTACCGTTCACCAGTTTGATAAAGGTGATAAACTGCTTCTGGTCGGCAATGCTGAACTCGGGCAGGAAATCTTTTCCTTCGTTAAGTGCCGCCTTTGCCGCCTTGACATAGGCGCTGGTCCACCAGCTGAAGTCGAGGGCGCCCTGCCCCACCGCCTTGTTTTGGGCATCCTGCGCATCCAGGTTCTGCTGCTCCCACGAGAAGTTATCAGCTGGCGTGATGGTGAACTTATTATAATGATACCCCACATTAAACAGGTAGCTATAGCCCGCCTTCAGCGTCAGCCCGTTGGCAAAGATGGAATTTCCATCGCCGTCCTTGATATCGCTCAGCGCAAAGATATGGTAGTTGCTCTCAGTACCCGTGGCACCTGTGTCCGAGCGGTCGCCGTTGTTCACATCGTAGAGCCACACCTTGAAACGGGTGCAGGCAGGCAGCACCAGCTCCTTACCAGCATCGTTGCTGCTCATATCGTAGGGAATCGACATCAGATACAAGCGCCCGTCGTTGCCGTTGAACACGGGGCGCTGCACGTCCGTACGGATGAGTGAAGAATACTTCTCACCTATCTTCACGATGCCAGTAGTATCCTTCTCAAAATTCTCGAAACTTGTCGTGTTATCATAACGTTCCGTGGTCATGGCGGTGAGCAGGAAGGTCTCATCATCCACACCGGCAGGCATGCACATCTTGTTATACACCGCCATCACCTGGGCCAGATCTCCTTCTTTTTCATAGTCCTTAGGATCTGTGCAAATGGTGGCACTGCCAAACTCGTTGCCCGCCTTGCAGGTCAGTCCGATGCGACAGGTGATATGACGCATGGTGAGCGGGATGCTCTTGGTAGGCCCCGACACGGTGACCCAGTCGCTCACCGTATAGTCGGGATAGTAACTGCCCTTGGTACCAGCATTCAGCACGCCAGCCAGATTACTGCGCCCCCAGGCACGGAAACGCACGATACGACCGTTCTCCCAGGTCAGCGAGTCGCCAGCCTCCTGTACGTCGGTCTTTCCTGGTGCATCCGACTTCAGCTTACCCGCCATGGGCAACCAGTCTTCATCGAGCGACACCGAGGTGCCAGCGGCATAGTTCACCTTGTGGTAATAGGTGCGGAATATCTCGCCGGCTGTGAGGAACGTGGAGCCATCCTTAGCGGCATACTGCCGGAAGATACGCATCTGGTCGCCCTCGTTGAACGAGCCGTCATGGCGATAGGTGGCACGGGTACGAAACGGCTCTGCCATCGAGGCATCGAACCGTACCGCCTGCCCCATCAGCGTTTGCTGCTCTGGGCTAAGGTGCCAGTCGCCATCGTCATCGGCGCTGCAAGCCGTGAGTGCCATGGCGGCTATGAAATAATATAGGATGTGTTTCATCTTCATTGTTCTAATTGGTCTTTACAATTGTTGACATAGCCCGTTACGTCAGCACCAGCCTTAAACAGACGGCCACCTTTTATCTTTGTATTCACCACCTCGGCACGAAACCCTTTGATGGGCACCCAGGTGTTGCCTTCCAGGTGTACGTTGGCCTCCCAGGCGGCGTCCTTGTTAGTCTCCTGGGCGGTGGTGTATTTGCCATTCAAGCCATCAAACAGATAACCGCGTTTGCCGGTTAGCGTGATGGTGTGGTCCATGCCATCCAGATGACCGGTAAACACAAAGTTTTCTGGCAGTTTATCGGTATCGATGGTAATATCCTTGCTCAGGATGAAATAGTCGCCATGGTGTTTGCCACCCTCATAGGCCTCCTTGAACTTATCCATCCAGTTGGCATCAGCAGTGGTATAGGCACGCTGCCAACTGCTACCCATGGTAGAGAGATTATATCCTACGGAATCCAACGGGTATTCCTCATCAGCATAGTTGGTTTCCTTCCACAGGCGCGAACCGGCACTGTTATAGTCGATGCGCTCCGGACTGACGCGCAGATAAACCACCGTTTCGTCGTTGGCGTTGAGGTCGAACTCAAAGTGCTTCTCGTACTCCAGATCGTTGTCGAGTGTGAGTTCAAAGTCAATACTATTGGTTACCGAATCTGTAGTACCCGCCTGCTCATCGTACATCACGTTAGAACCCGATGTGCGTTTGGTATAGGTTGGGCGCACAATGAGGTCGTAACGGGGACACAGACCATACTCCTTACCCTCATAGGTCACCTTCTCTTCGCCCAAATAGTTGGGGATAGCCTTGCGTTCCGTCTGCCACACGGGCTGTCCCTGTGCGTTGACATAATCCAACGTCTGCACATTACAGAAGCGCAGCATGGTATTTTCGGCACTTGACTTGGCGCCACTAATGTAGCCTTTCAGTTTGGCATTCATGCTTGGCTCTATCAACACATAGGCCACCACACGTGCCAAACGGTGCTGCAGGGGAATGGTGATACGCCCCACGGTAGCAGAGATATCTGCCATGGGCGGCACGGCGGTATAGTGACTCAGGTCATCGTAGCTATGAGCCCCACCCTGCTTCAAGCCTTCGGGCACATAAACGCCCTGAAAGGTGTGGGCGCCATTGCCCAGCCACTTGGCAGGTGTCTCTGTCAGTGTGCCCTCGCTGTCATAAGCATGGAGGCTATACACGGAGAAACCACCCTCCGACGTCGATATCTTGCCTTCCGTATCGGTTTCCAACTTCAGGTGGGCTTTCTGCTGGGCAGTCTTGGTGAGATAGGTGATATCCATGCCCTGCCCCTTCAGCACACTGGCCAGCCAGTCCACATTTTCTGCCTGTTTTGCTGTTGCAGCCGACTTTGAATCCGTTTCTTCATCAGCACGTGTCTGCACTTCGCGCAGCGTCATCGCCTCGGTACTCACACCACCCACATGGATGATGTCTGCACTATCATCCGCAGCAACAAGTTCCTCGTTCTGCGAACAAGCCACCAGTATCCCCAGCGCCATCGCTATATATATGTATTTTATCTTCATCTCTAAACACTCAACACTCAACACTAAACACTCATCACTAAACACTCATCACTCCTTCGGGGTAACGGCATTACGCTTGCCGATGGCTTGTTCTACACTATATCCGGTGCAGGTGCCCACACCATTGCAGTCGGCATCCCACCAGTTGCCTTGGCAGCCCTCGGTAGCCAATTTTGAAGCCTGCATGGCATTACCCAGGATGGCACCATGGTGTTCGTCTTTCGTCATCGTCACAAAGCTGGTACAGTCGGTGATGGTGAGTGCTGGCGCATCGTTAGAAACGTCTTTCTTCTCGATACCACCCACGATGCCGCCATAATAGATGATGGTTGACGCGGTGCCGTTAAAGGTGCTGCCAGAATGCAGAATGCACTGGGTGACGGTACCGCGGGAAACGGTAGATACCAGACCACCGGCAAACTTTCGTCCCTGGGTGATGTCGGTTTCCACATCGGCATAAAGATTCACCTTCGCCTCACAACCACTTACGGTGGCACCGCCATAGACCCAAACCACCAAACCGGCGGGGTTTGAGGCCTGTATCGTGGTGCCATCAGCCATCTTTACGTTAACACGCTCGATAGCCGCCTGCTCGCCATGCACCTCAAAAGCCAAGGCCGCAATGGCATCGGTAGCTGCGGTCTTGTCTGGTGTAGCAATCAAATCACTTGTTACCATAACCGTCAGGTCGTGTACCTTACCGGTAATGGCGTTAAAAATCATGGCGCTGGTGGAGATCTGCTTGTTGTTGCCATCCAGTTCGTAGGCGATGCTGCCCACCTGACGGCTCACGCTGATGTTCTGTGCCAGGCGGTAGCGCTTAGTGTCGCTGTTATAGACAAGATTGGTCGATTCGAGCAGCTCTTCTCCGCTGTCGATGATACCCGAATAAAGATCTGTGGCGCTATTAACAAGTTCCAAATCGCCATCAACCGTAGGCCAAGCATTGTTCTCTGCCGTTAAACTGTGGTCAGTTTGCTTCTCGCCTACAATATTCTTGTGGGTTTCTTTGCTCTGCAGCAGGGTGATACCATATTCAAAGGTATTGTTAGAAACGATGCCGTTAGCCTGGCCCACGATACCACCACCTTTCTGTCCGCCCTTCACACTATTGGAAACGGTGCAGCCATCGATAATGGCTATCTTACCTTCTGCGGAGAGAGAGGTGGCAGCGATACCGCCCACATACCCCTCGGCACCCCCTAACACTTTCAACGCAGAACGGCATTTCGAGATAGTACCGGTATTATGGACCACCACACCTGCGGCAGTGGCCTGGGCCGTAGCACCTGATGTCGTCACGCGGACATCCTCGATGGCACCTTTGTTGGTTTCAGCCACGGCGGCATCAACAGTACCGCCAATCTGGATGGTGCCATTCTGCAGGGTGGCAGCATCTGCCATGCTCTTCAGGAAGCGGTGGTTGCTGATGATAGTCTTACCACCAAGGTTCAGTGTGCAGTTCAGGTCGTAGTCACCAGACCAATCCTGCAAATCAATATTATTTGTAACCAGCGCCACATTACCGGGCTTGTTCTTCTCGTCTGATTTCAGGAAATCGATGAGCTCGTCACGGTTCTTAATCTTGATGGGCACGCCGGCATTACCATAGTCGTCGCAGATGGTGTTGGTCACCTCTTCGGTCCAATCCTCGATATAAGCCGTCATGTGCACCTCACGACTGTTACGCCCCAGCGTCACCGTCAATATCAGGTGCTTGCCTGCCTCTAAGTTATATCTGCTCTTATCGCTGGCGAACTGGCTGTCATTACCAGCATAGAACGAATAGCTCTGGCCCGACAGCGAGATGCGGGTGATGAGGTCGCTGGTGGGGTTCTGAGAATAGTCGTGAGGCGCCACAATGGCATCATAGCGTGTGGTGCTATCCTTATCAACATAGTAAGCACTTGCCAAGGGCATGATGTTATCTGGCGTTTCGCCACCATACGAACAGATCTTGGTATGGATATCTTTCTGGGCTGCTGAATAATAGAGCGCCTTGGCACTCACACCCTCGCCAGCCTTGAGGATTACGGTGATGAGGGCACGCTGGTGATACAACACGAGCGGCACCTTTTTATAATCATCATTATCACTTTTTAAGCCCAGACTCTCATTTAATTTTTTCCACTCTTTAGCCGTTTTACAAGCCTTCTCACTGTCCGGTAAGGTTTCCAAACGGTCTTGTGCCAGCCACTTCTTTTCTGTGGTCTGATCAGTATCAAGTGTTTCAGAGCCAGCCTTTGCCTTAAAACCATAAGCCACCTGCGTGCTGGGCCAATAGAGCGGCGTTACAGCCTTCAAGGTGCCTATCTCATCGTCGGTTGTAGTGGTATATACGCCATCCGTTCCCTCCTGAGTGCCATCGCTCTTATACATGCCAATGGTGAGCGTATATGGCAACTTGAGCGTTTGAGGCGCCTCGTCCGAACGGGTGCTCAGACGCTGGGGCGTGGTAGCGGTGAATGCCACCTCGTCGCCAGGTTCGATAGGCTCCGAGAAGAGGTTTCCTATCGCCTCGCGACAACCTGTCAGCGCCACAGCGAGACAAGTCATCATGACCAACTGTGATAATTGAAATATCCTATTTCTCTTCATTGTTATTATTCTCTTGAATCGTGCCGTCGGCTTCGTATTTTGTCTCATCGGTTTCCCAGTCAGTAATCTTGGCTGTGACCTCTGCTATCAGACTGCGGCGCAACTCCATGTTGTAGATGTATTTCTTGCCGCTCTCCAGTGTCAGGTTCTTCACACCCTTGAAGGTGGTTTTGTGTTCCACAGCACCAGCTGCAGCGCTCTCTTTCCAAGTGATACGGATGCCTTGCAGCGTGCCGAAGGCAATCGCCTCGAACGACTTCAAGTAGCCGGGAGCAGTTGTATTGCTCTCAAACATATTGAAAAGCGAGCCATAGGGATTATCCTTGATGGTAGTTTTATACTTAGCATCATCCAATTTGATGGGCTCCGATGAAGCTGCGATGGAATCACCAGCGGGTGTGATGCCAAAGGTCACATATCCCTTTTCTGCCACACCCAGCAGTTCTACACTGACTATCAGCGTAGGATCGATGGCTACCGATGAATCCTGTGCGTTTTTCAGGTTCACCTGAATCTGCGCGAACTGGTGCTTGAAGAACAGCTTCACACGGTTGGCCTCCGAGGTGGCACCCGCCGGACTTTTTTTCTCCCAAGCCAGCATGGGGTCGGGCTGTTGTGTCATCTCAGTCTTTTCACCACGTGTCAGGTCGAATTCTACTTGCTCGCCAACCTCAGCCTGAGGGGTTACTGTTAGGTTGTTGTTATCAGCCAGCGCCAAGAACACGTGATCCAAACGGTTCTGCCAATAAAAGTATTTATCATTTCCGCGTTTCGCTTCACCTTGACTACCATCGATAGAAAAGCTATCGCTAAACATGTTCACCTCTTGTATTGGGTCCGCATATTCCGAATCATTCGTATCGCTGGCACCCGCATGAAAGAACATCGCACACACAAAGCGACTACCTGCCGGCATATAGGCCGCAGAGGTGCCACGCGTGTTCGCCTTCACGCCGGTGTTACCGGCAGAGAACAGCACCGGCATCAGCCCTTTGGGCTGCTGCTCCCCCACACTATCATCCGACGTGCACCCCACAAATACCAATAGGGCACACCAAGACGCCAAAACACAGAACTTTATATTCATAAAAACACTAAACTCTCAACACTAAACACTCAACATCACTCAATCCCAATCAAGTGTGGCATCACCACTCCCTGTTTTTTCATCCCAAGCCTTGATAACGGCACGGAACTTCATCTCTTCCTTCTCCAGATGGATGGTGTAAGTATAGCTCTTACCCCGCTCCCAGTCGGTGATCGCTTTCAGAGAGGCATCCTTACATTGGTTGAGCTGCAGCTTATACTTAGTGCCATCCTTCAGGGTGATGGTCAATATCGATGCATCGGTAATCGCCTGAGGAATCACTATGACCTCTGTTCCAGAAACAGTAGAAACTGTACCGCGTGTTGTCGGAGTGATGCTGCCATCTTCCAAACTGATGGTACCAACAGAGTCAACGTCGCTGATAGCAATCTTGGCGCCCTCCAAATCTACGGCAGCAGCACCTGTAGCTGTTTCCAAATCAAACTTTATCTTACTCATCGCATGTTCAAACAGCAGAGGCACATCACCTGTACGAGGCGAGATAGCAGCACCAGCAGCAATGCTATTGTGCGCTGCTGTGGTGCCCCACAGCACATCCTCATTCTGCTTTACTTTCAATGCCTCAGTGTTGCCACTCAGCGCCCGGAAATAATAGCTATCCGTGCCATTGGGCCAGTAGATG
>JAEEGL015161315.1_pt1 | contig 11544 bp, 16 predicted proteins | sample 9134231 | NCBI WGS metagenome assembly JAEEGL01 (sample SAMN16246548, study PRJNA631951) | gut metagenome | biome: gut microbiome; feature: rumen; material: fiber-attached | host: Bos | place: Iran: Karaj | collected 2018-10 | reverse complement strand
CCGAAACAGTTATTTGAACGATACACAGTATAAATCAATTTACGCTGATTGTGAAGAGTTGGTGAAGGTGTTAACTCATAGATGTAAAAAGCTAGATGGCGTGGAATAACATCATCCATCATCCATCAAACATCATCCATCTTATACACATCTTCCATCGGAATTCTCTTCTCTCTTCCTTCATATCATAGCGCTATATGGCAAATGGGCGTTGTCGAAGGGTGGTGATGTGGTGAATTGAATAATAAAAGAAATAAAGTTTAATATGAAGATAATTTCATTTGAATATAGTGATTACAGTTGGGCGCTTGATAAAGTGTCCTTTGGTAATCTGAACTTGATAGTCGGCAGAAATGCTGTCGGCAAGTCAAAGACGTTGAATGCTCTTGTTTTGTTTGTCAGATTCCTGAATGGCGATGTTAATGCGATGACCCCTTCACATTGGTGTAAGGCAGAGTTCATGACAGACGATAACACTATTTTAACTTATGGCTACGACTATACAGATAATGTAATCACTGATGAAACCCTTTATAAAGGTAGTGATAAGATTATTTCAAGAAATAAGGAACACACTTATATTGGTACTGCAGCTGCAGAGGTTTATCCTCCAGCTAACAAATTATGTGTGCAGTCTCAACGAGATACGAAGAATTATCCAGAGTTTGAGTCTATCATGCAATGGGCAGAGAAGTTGAAGGGTTATTCTTTTAGTGAACTATCTTCTACAAAATCGCTGGAAATTCCAAGTATGTTTAATGAGAATATAGAATTCTCTGATATGTTTGAGACGTTAGATAAGATTGACGAGAAGAAGAAATTCGTCATAGATAAGATGAAAGAGTTGGATTATAAAATTGACTCGATAGAATTAGTTCAGATTTCCAAATATAATATTGCTGTTATCAGAGAACATGGTATTAATACTCCTTTATTCTCAGCACTATTATCTAATGGTATGCTGCGTGTGTTGTATATCTTTGCTTATATGGCATACCTCTCAACAGAGCAGGGAGCAAGAACGTTGCTTGTGGATGATCTTGGTGAGGGCCTTGATTTCAGCAGATCTAGTAAATTGAGTAAGATTATCTTTGATTATTGTGAGGCACATGATATCCAATTGATTGTTACATCCAATGATAATTTCCTGATGAATGCAGTCAACTTAGATTACTGGGTAATATTGCAGCGTGATGGTGAACATACGACTGGAATTAGTAGGAATACTCATCCAGACATGTTCCTGAAGTTTAAAAAGATGGGACTGAATAATTTCGATATTCTCAGTACAGACTTCATATACAGATATCTTGAGAAAGCCAAGGAAGCATGAAAGTTGCTATATATGTAGAAGGGATAACTGAGGCAGGCTTTGTTTATCGGTTGATCGGAGAGAAATATCAATGGGACTGGACGAAATTTCAGATTGAATGTTTGAATTTAGACCCTTCGGAGGCAGCAAATGATCTTAGAGATTTTGGGTCAAATGATGCACCAGACTATTTCTTAATCTATGATTCAGGTTCTGAAACATCAGTCGTATCTGATATTCGTGGAAAGTTCCATGGTCATATGAACCAAGGTTATGATAAAGTAGTAGGTTTAAGAGATGTCTATAGCGAAAGTTATATTGATTTATATGGTAGGCATCTTGATCAACAGAATGTGGCAGATTTTATTAAGGATATACAAGAACCACTTGAAGAATTAGATAAAACAGGCTTTATTCGGGTTCAATTTGCTGTAATGGAGACAGAGGCCTGGATGTTAGCTTTGAGTGATGTTTTTCAGAAGATAGATAATAGTTTAGATGCTGATGGCTTGTTATCCAAAGCTGGTATTGATGTCAATTGTGACCCTCAGACAAGTTACTTTCACCCATGTGCAAAACTGGTAGAAATCTTTAAATTGATAGGAAGAAACTATAGTAAACATTGGAGTGAGATTAAGGAGATTGTATTTAAGTTGAAATGGAAAGACTTCGAAACGCTTTATCATTCTGGGAAATGTCAATCATTCAAAGAATTCTATGACTCAGTATTCCTATAGGTATTCCAGCAATCTTCCGCATAGTCGCACCATCGCCAATCAGGCTGCAAAACAAATAATTGATGTATAAACGATAAATATCTTCATATGGTAGGAGAAATTATTATTTCCGAGGCAGTAAAGACTACAGTGTCTGAAGTGATAGATAGAATTATTGCCCCAAAGATTAAGCAATTCTCAGAAAGAATAGGCTTGACTTATGAAAAATTGCTTATCCCCAAAGGAGAACATTTTGCGGAATACTTGAATCGAAGTTATAAAAAACATAGTATTGTTAATACCTTGGTGTTAAGTAATAGACAAATGCTATTAAAGGATATTTATCAGCCATTAACACTTATTATTAATAGAAACGGCCACCAAAAGGATGAATACAAGATAGAAGGATACCCCAAGAATCTTTTAGATCAATATCGTTGTCTTCTGATAACGGATACAGCAGGAATGGGTAAGTCAACGATAATGAAACGAATGTTTCTGGATGTAATAGAAAATGGGTATGGTATCCCCATCTTCATTGACTTGCGTCGATTGTCAGAAAAAAGAATATTATTGATGAAATACAAGAGCAAATAAATGCTCTATCAAAGAAATTTGATACCCAGTTGCTTCTTGAATTTCTCCAGATGGGTGATTTTATTTTCTTTTTTGATGGCTTTGACGAAATCGCGACAATTAATTTGGAATGTGTGATTTCAGATCTCAAGTCATTTGTTAGTAAAGTGGGAGATTGCCGTTTTGTGTTAACCTCTAGACCAGAATCTGCGCTTTCGTGTTTTGGAGAGTTTCAACAATGTTCAATCAGACCATTACTAAAGAATACGTACAGTCTAAGCAGATATATAGGAGTGGCACCTCAATAGGCGCCAATGTTAGGGAGAGCAAACATGCCCAAAGCGTGGCAGACTTCCTGTCAAAGATGTCTATAGCCTACAAAGAGGCTGACGAGTCAGACTATTGGCTCAACCTCCTTCATGACAATGGCTACCTCAATGATGACCAGTTTAATTCACTAAATAAAGACATAGACAGAATCCTAAAGGTGTTGGCCTCAATAGTAAAGACAATGAAGGAAAAGATAGAGGGAAACAAAAAGAAATAGGAATAAGGTTCTGGTACGCTAATGTAAGGTTCTGGTACGCTAAGGTAATGTTTTGAGCTCTAAGGTAAAGTAACCCTTAACCCTTAACCCTTCACCATGGTTATCCCTTAACCCTTAACCCTTAACCATAAGTTTGCCTCTCGCCCCTAGGCTCTCGACCTTTTAACAAATTAATCTACTAAGCAAATTAAAATTCAATAAAATATGAAACGAGATTCTGTTTTGAAACGCCTTCAGGGCCTAAAAAGTCGTCTCAGCGAGGTTGGCGTGACGCGTTTGGGCCTTTTCGGATCTACTGTCCGTGGCGAGAACACGAGTAGAAGCGACATAGATATCCTCTTGGATTTCAATGCAGGACAAGAAACCTACATGAATTTCCTTTCAGCCTGCAATATCTTGGAAGACAGCTTCAAGAAAAATAAGGTGGATGTGGTCACCCGTAATGGCCTTAGTCCCTATATAGGTCAAACCATAATGAAAGAAGTGGTTTATGTATAAGTCTTACATACCCTATCTTCAGCATATCTTGGACGAATGTCTGTATATCCGCTCCGTGATAACAGATGAAATGGTTATAGATCAGTTCTTAAAAGACGAAACGCTGAAAAGAGCTGTAACAAGGAGTTTGTCGATTATAGGTGAGGCGACAAAGAAGATTCCTGCTGATGTTAAATACGCTTGGCAAGCGAAGAGAAGAAACTTCTGAAAAACAAGAAAAAATAACATCTTCCTTCTTACATCACAAAGATTGTGAGGAGCTAGTTAAGATATTGGTGGAACGCTATAAAAAGTTAGACGAGCAATTGAAAGGTGAAGAAGAAATCACATCAGCCATCAGACATCAGCCATCAGACATCAGAAGACTCTCGCCCCTTGCCTCTAGGCTCTTGACTCATGGCCTATTAATCTATTAAACTACTAACCAATTAAGCTACTAAGCTAATTAAATAAACTCTGCGCAATCTGCTTCATCTGCGGAATCTGCGTTAAAATTTGGAATATATTTTTTAAACAATGACTAAGAAATATCATCATACGGAAGAAATTGCCCCAAAGGTATCCGAGCCTGTTGTCGCATATAACGCTCGCAACCCTCACAGCTCAACAGAGAAGTTTTCGCCTAATGCTCATAGCACAGATGAGATGCACGCCATCCTATCTGAGCGTATTTGTCGTGCCGAGGCAGGTCTGGAAGAAATAATTCCCAATCAAGTAGTCTTTGATACCATCCGTACTAAGTATGGCTTTTGAAATAGAGTGGCTTAAGGATGCACAGAATGAGTTGGATGCTGAGATTGCGTTTGTGCTGAACGAATTTGGGTTCAAAGCCGCTCAGAAGGCTTATCTACGAATACAGGATCATATAAACTGCTTGACAACTTTTCCTCAGATTGGAACATTATATCCCGAATTGACTTACAAAGACTTTGAGGTACGTAAACTCGTTATTCGTCAAGTCACAGTGTTCTATTCACCTCAGCCCGACAAAGTGACAATATTAGCAGTGTGGAACAACTATCAGAATCCTGCGAACATCCCGTATCGACTCTCTGATTTGGTATAAACAATGGTTTTCTTCAGCCTTCAGCCCTCAAACTTGTTTTCAATGTTTTTTCTTTTGGTTTGGTTTAAATTCCATTGGAATTGATGAGGTAGGTGTGGGCTTTTATCCGGAAGCTCGCTTACGAGGAAAAGCAGACAGCTACAGCATCAGAGACGTAGTCTCGACCAGAACAAAAGAGTTTTGGAGGTTTTGAAATAAATCCGTGTTATCTGTGCAATCCGTGTGAGGTTAAAAATTTTCCGAGCCTTTCGCGCTTTTCGATGTGGGTGAAAAGGTTGTCGTTAACGTTATCGTTATCGTTGAAACCATACAATAATTCAGCGCTAAAAACGTTATTATATATAATGGTGATGGAGAATTTCTTTGGTCTGATGAAGTCAGAGCTGCTGTATCCAGGCAAGTACACATCGGCAGAGATCTTCAAGAAAGACCTGGTAGAATACATTGAATATTATAATAACGAGAGAATAAAGCTTAGATTAAATGGAATGAGCCCAGTACAATACCGGACTCAATTACTAATGAGCAATAGTGTTTAATCTGTCCAAACTTTGGGGTTCACTTCAGAACCTGTCCCCTGCCTTCATTAAATAGTGAAAAAATATTGAAAGATATCAACATCGCTCATTGACAGATTATGAAATGACGAATTCTAAAGTTGTAGTGGGTTGACCAATTTGTAAAAATCAGTAGTTTAACGAGAAAAAGTTGAAGTTGGACGAACCTGTCATCTGTCATCTCTTTCTCGATCTAAATAGCTTAAAATATGGCAAGATTAATTGTAAGAAATATTGGGCCTATAAAGGATATTGACATTGAATTAAAAAAAGTAAATGTTTTTATGGGACCTCAAGGATGCGGTAAAAGCACATTAGCCAAACTTATTAGTTTTTGTTCATGGATAGAGAAAGGTAATGAGGATACTATTAAGACGGCAAGGAATGGATTAATCTCTAATTTGATACAATATCATCGAATGGGTGGCTATTTCCATGATGATTCTCAGTTAGCTTATATTGGAGACAATATATCTTTGTATTATCAATTTCCAGATCCTCTTCCAACTTCATGGCATGGCTTTGTTGCAGAAAAATATAGTGATAAGGAAATAGTATTTTATTATAATGAAAAAAGCATTAATCCCAAAGTTGCATATATACCCGCAGAGCGCAATTTTGTCTCTGTAGTACCCAATTTAAAGAAATATTCTGAAAAGGACGATTCTTTGCAGAATTTTGTTAATGACTGGTTTAGTGCAAAAAGAGTTTTTACAGAACTATCTCCATTACACATTGATATACTTGGAATTGATTATTACTATAATGAAAAAACAGATACTGATATGCTCCTTGTTGACAATCAGCCAATAGCTCTAAATCAATCTAGTAGTGGTTTTCAGTCAATTGTTCCTCTGATTGCTCTTATCAGTTATTTGTCTTCAACGATTTATAAAGAAAACAAGCCTTTCTCTCCTGAGGAAAGTCAACAGATGAACAATATTCTTGAGAGAGTTTCTCATGGTATAACAGGAGATATGGAACAACAGATAATTGATCGTATTCGGGGATTTCTTCATGGCAAAGTCTACACGCATACACAGTTCATCGTAGAAGAGCCAGAGCAAAATCTTTTTCCCGATACTCAGTGCGAATTGTTATATTTCCTTCTTTCATATCTTAATCATGGAAAAGCGCATCGTCTTGTTCTTACGACTCATAGTCCATATATTTTATATGCACTGAATAATTGTATATTGGCCAATATTGTAAAAGACCAGATGTCTGCTGAAGAAAAAAAAGTAATCAATAGTGCCAAAATAACTATTAGCCCTAAAGAAGTCGCTGTATGGGAGATTGAAAATGGCAGGATGAAATCATACGGAAAAGATAATGAAGATCATACTATTCAAGATACTAATGGACTAATACGCAAAAACTATTTTAATAATGTAATGCGTAAGGTAATGTCTGATTATAATGAAATGCTGGTATATAAGGAGTGATTCGTATGGAAAAGTATTTTTATGGAACACGGCATTTTGACTGTACTGTTTTTGTAGCAGATTATACCCAATATGCACAGGAATATCATGAGAGGCGTGGTATAGGGGTTGTTATTTCTGTAGAAAAACCTGAATTAATAAACTCTTTGGTGTTCAATAACCCTAACAATGTGAATTTTTGGGGAGTCAATTTTGAGAAAAATGGTGCTGTATTCAAACTTGAAAATGGGGAAAAAGTTTCAAATTGTGAGTGTATGTTCGTTTCTGAACAAGGAAATCAAAAGCGATGGATGGTCTTAGTGGAATTAAAATACTGTAAAGGAGAAAACCGAAATATTGCAAGCAATTATAGTGATGCTTTATCACAATTGAAAGATACATTTGTATACTTATGTGATGAAAAACACCTTTTTGAGAGAGATAGTTTTCGGAATTATTGGATAATATCAATGCCAGAGCTTAACGATAAAATACCCTTTAGTGCTTTTCTATTCTCCCAGGATGAATTAACAGACTATAAAGATAAGTATAATTCAATAATTATTAGTGATAATGAAGTGAATATATGGACAGGTTCAGTTATCAAACGACCTGTTTATGACTAACCTCATCCTTCAGTCTATAGCTGTCTTTAACTATCTAGATGTTGAAATTTTTAGAACGATATCACAAGGAATTTGAAGATTCTAACCTCAATAGTAAAACATTGAATGAGAAAGTGAAGAAGAAATAACCATGAACCCTGAACCGTGAACCATGGTTACCCTTAACCAAAGATGGCCCTCTACCATCTTACATCGAAGAATACTTCCTTCTTACATCGTTTGAATTTACAGTTAACAATTAACATCCAACTTGGGGGCTCTGAAACCAAGGAAATATCTTCTAGGCAACAATTTATATAAATGCAGATATTGTTTGTTTGAGTCTTTTTCAAATACTATAAGAGATGAACGTAACAAAATATGAGATAGATATACTAGCTGTTGGGGCAGCAGATGCTTGTCTCATACGATTTTATGATGAAATGGACAACTCGTATGTCGTCTTGATTGATGCGGGGAATTATAGCGATGGCGAGATGGTCCACAAGTTCATAAGAGAACGTTATAAAACTTATACAATTGATTTAGCAATCTGTACTCATTGCGACAAAGACCATTTTGGAGGTCTTGTCTATCTCTTAGAGAATATGAAAGAGCATCCTGATACTTCTGTTGATATTAAGGAGTTGTGGATTAATGACCCTGGTAATCACGTTGATGTTGAAGATGTAAAAAGATATAGGAATCAGGATAATGTAGAAAAAGAAGCTCGAAGTGTTTACACTCTTCCAAACGGGAAAAATTTGTTTGATGTTCTTCAAAAGGTTAATGAAAAAGTTACTGTAAAAGAAGCTTTTTCCGATAGTGTTTTTGAAAAATTTGATAATCATATAGAAGTTCTTGGCCCAACAAAAGCTTTTTATGAAGAATTGGCTTTTTCTTTCCGGAATAAATTGGAGCCTGTAGAAGAGGCTATTAATGAATCAACAGAAGAGGTGCTGTTCTCATCAACAGGTCAAGTTAAGAGTAAAACTCTTGACGAATCAAATGATGACCCTTCTTCTCACAATCAATCAAGCATCTTGACAGTTTTCAGAACAGATGATGATGGGGGAAATATGTTCTTTTTTCCGGGAGATGCTGGACGAGAAGCCTTTTCTCGAATGTATGATTGTGATAAAGATAAGATCAAAGATGTTACTTTTCTAAAAGTACCGCATCATGGTAGTCGTGGTAATATGAATAGTGACATGATTAATTGGATTAATCCTAAAGTCGGAGTAGTATCTACTGAATCATATGGGCACTATCTTGACGAACTTGTTGTCAAGGTACTTAAAAAGAAAGGCGCGTATTTGGTTTCAACTCACCAGTCTGGGAATATCTGGTATCAAGTTGGAACACCAGACAGGTTAGATTACGGACCTATTAGTAAGCCCTTATAGAAATAAGATTTATGGCAGAGATAGCTTTAACCATGTCTGGTGGTGGATATAGGGCAGCCATGTTCCATTTGGGCACCTTATCCTACTTAAACCATCTGAAACTTTCAGATGGAAGGAGTATGCTTGACGAAGTTAATATACTCTCTACCATATCTGGCGGAACCATAACGGGATTATGGTATATGATGAACCTTTGCCGTGGAAAAGATGTTGATGAATCCATCAAGGAGTTATACCATCTTCTAGTTTCATCGCAGATTGTGTCCACTGCACTCAATTCAATGATGCAGTCTGATAACAAGAATAGTTCTGTAATCAAGGAGTTCATAAAGGTCTATGATAGTATCTTCTTCCATGACGAGACGTTTAGGTTAATCCAAGAAGGAGTTACCCGTACCAATGTTCATCATTTCAGTGCTAACGGCACTGATTTCTCGACAGGTATAGCCTTTAGATTTCAGGCAACAGAAGAACTTATATGTGATAATCCAGACTTTAAGAGAGGTTTCATTGGAAACAAACCCCATCAAGTTCCTTGGAATGTCGCTTCCGACTTCAAGTTGTCTGAGATGCTTGCAGTTTCTTCCTGCTTTCCTGGTGGCTTTGAGCCGCTATTATTTCCAAACGACTTCTCAATCTATGGGAAGGAGGAACATAAAGACTATATAACAAGACAGAAAGACCATGAGTTTATCTTGATGGATGGTGGTATAGTTGATAATCAAGGTATAGAACCCGTACTGTTGGCAGAAACGCAAATGGAACAGGGGAAGGAAACCCAGGACGAAAAATTTATCGATTTAATCATAGTATCAGACGTGGCATCCCCCAGAGTAAAGGCAGTTGAAGTTGATTTGCCTTTCCGCTTTGGAAATATGACATGGAAAGGACTGAACCTTACCTTGGACTTATTTATTGTTGTCATGCTTGGGCTATTATGGTTTTTCAAGTATAATGCATTTTGTGCGGGTGCAGTATCTGTTTTATTATTGATTTTCGTGGGGCTTAGGATTTTGACCCTTATCGCCAAACGAAAAATAGCAAAGTGGTTCTCTAAACTGCCGTTCAGCGGAGAATGGGGCAATATGGTACGCTTGCCATTTAACAAGATGCAAGCCATGGCCGAGACTCGTATCTCGTCATTGCTTACTTTAGCTCAGGGCGTGTTTATGAAACCAATCCGACAGATGAGATATAACCAGCTGTATAAAGATGCAGGTTGGAGCAATAGACTCATATCAAACAATGTTCACGAACTGTCATCCAAGGGTTCATATCGATGGAAACAGAACTATCCTGAGCATTTGAAACCAAGCGAGACAATGAACGTGAATAGCGACAAAGCTGCAAATATGGGAACCACGTTGTGGTTCTCAGAAAAAGAAAAGGCAGAAGGAGTACCTGAGGCTTTATTCACTGCAGGACAATATACCATTTGTATGAACCTGCTGGAATACATGGAGAAGATTGTAAAGGACGGGAGAAATACAAACGTAAATCACCGCCAACTTCTTTCTTGTATGAATCAGTTAAAGAGTGATTGGGAATCATTTCAGTCCAATCCGCTTTTTATGTTATCAAAAGTATTATAATTATGGGACATTATACACGATTTAGAGCATATCAATTAGGAGAGTGTGGCGCATCATTCTCTTTATCAGTTGAGAAGCATTTCACACTGATTGAAGCAAGACTTACCAAAGTAAACGCACCCCATATTGTTTGGGAGATGAAAAACTTGGGTATTGACCATATTGATACACTACATATTACCAGCTGGGATAATGATCATTGTAAATCAGGTGAGTTGGAGAATATCCTAAAATACTTGAAACCAGACAGAATAGAATATCCTAGTTATGCTCCACATACTGACAATGGAAAAGCATCATTAAAGCTGATTCAAAACTACAACGGAACCAAACTGGCAGTTAGTCCCATATTTGTTAAACTCTTGACAAAGGAACCTCTTAAAGGTCGTGACTTATATTATAATCCAACGGAAAACGTAGACAAATCTAATGATAACTCTATAGTAAAGTTTTTCCGAGTAGGTTCTTTTCAAGTGTTGAGTTTGGGGGATTGTGAGTCTGCTGACATCAGTAAAGCGTTGGCGAATGATGAAATTTTGAAATCTGAGGTGGATATATTGATTTTGGCGCATCATGGTGCGGACAATGGTTTCACTACTACTGAGTTTTTAAAGGCACTACAGCCAAAGGTCGCACTCTGTGCTGCTGACTATGGTAATAAATACGGCCATCCTGATGCGACTATCACAGCACGTTTACGCAATGCTGGAATAGACTATTATTCCACAAAAACAGGAGACATTATTGCCCGAACTGTAGATGCAAAGAATTACAAGGTAAGTAATTACGTTGCAAATAATGAGGAAGAAGCAAGTGTAAAACAGTATGCCAGTAAAACGTGGTATATTGTTGATGTACCAGCACAATAAGATTTTTGAAAAAACAGATCGGAAGGATAATCTTTTGACTTCATGCGCCTTACATTATGCATCGAATGATATATGCGGCATAGAGCCAACAAGCCTATCCGTAGCCTTGTGGGTTTTTGCTGGCAACAGCCAAACACACAAATAAAGTAGCGGCATAAGCAGGGAAATGTGATAGGAAAGAATCTCATCAGCCATCATCCCTCCTACATCAGACATCAGAAGACTCTTGACTCTTGACCCCAGACAAAAAATAATTGAAAATTATAAATTCACAAAACAAACAAAATGATTAACGTTGGAATTATTAGAGGTGGCTTCGTTGGGGGATCCGAGTCTATTGGTTCTAAGATTCAACAAACAAAGTAGATTAAACAAT